>Ga0114970_10000999_pt1 | contig 21208 bp, 22 predicted proteins | sample M_140205_XF_Meta_FD_87030 | JGI IMG/M metagenome (GOLD analysis project Ga0114970, IMG submission 87030) | Freshwater microbial communities from Lake Montjoie, Canada to study carbon cycling - M_140205_XF_MetaG | ecosystem: Environmental > Aquatic > Freshwater > Lake | place: Lake Montjoie...
CCCATCGGGCGACCGAACTTGGATCGCCCCCAGCACCCACTCCTCGCTCTCCTCCAACCAACAAAAGCGGCGGTTTCCCCAAAGTCCCCACCGCGAACCGCCTCGGCTACTTCCCAGTTTTCGTCAGGCGAATCCGCGCAAAAGAGGTCGCTACCCCACGCGGACTCATCCCGATCGTCACCGGCCCAGCAGGCACCGCAACCTCACCAACCACCTGCCGATTCAAACGCACCTTCACCACCAGTCCCTCCCTCACGAAATCGAGTCGATTCCATCCCTTTAACTTCACCCCTGGAACATCTGGAAGCGGGATCTCCCGCCCATCGCTCCCACGAAGTAAGATCGGCGACTTCTCCTCCTTCGGAAGCTCAGTCCACATCCATTCACATTCCCATTCGCCATCGGCTATCCCTCGCGTACCCCAAAGCGGTTCCGCATCCCCTTGCGCCTCAAGTCTCCAATCACCCGCCATCCAGCCCGCCACTTCCTTCCAGCCCAAAAGCGTTCGCCCATCGTAGAGATCGTCAGAAACTGGCGCAGATTGTTCAGGCGTCGCTCCCGTCGACGGCAATTCTTTAATCCGCAGATTCCGCCACTCCACCGGACTCCCCTCGCTCTCCAACCCAATATATCCCTTCCTCCAAGCACAAGCACTCCCTCCGCTGACCTCTTTCCCATTCACCGCCAGACGAATCGTTCCGCTCTCGCAGGTAATCCGATAGTGGTTCCACTCTGGAGACGGATTGCTCCGCCGCTCCGTGGGAAAACTCCGCATTCCCTTGCTAGGCGGAAACGGGGTCATCGAAGCCCCGTGAATCGCAAAAACATCCCCATGAGTAGTGTAGTCGGCAGTATTTCCATAACCATGGTCAAGCACCTGAACTTCAATCGCTCGCAAAAAAGGCACCCCTGGTGCCGCCAGCGGACTCGCCCAAATAAAAACTCCCGCATTACCCGCCACCTTTAAATGGCGCCACTCTAACTCCAGAACAAAATTCTCATACTGTCGGGGCGTCCGCAACGCGCCCGTCGGCTGACCAGTGCAATAAATCATCCCCTCCCGCACACTCCAAGTGTCCTTCCGACAATTCACATTCACCCAACCATCAAGGGTCTTCCCATCAAAAAGATCCACAAAACCACTCTCCACCACCGCCGAAGCCGGTGCGTCCTCCGCCAGCGACTCCAGATCGCCACCTACCCCCACGACCAACGCACCAAATAAGCAGAGAGCGGGACGAGTAAATCGCCATTCTAGGGAAAACAGGTTGGGCATTTTAATTAAATAATTTCACAGATTTGACCAAACAAACAGAAAGTTTCCACCAGTCTCCCAGTAGAATCTCCCTCACCACCACCTACCATCACCCACCGTCCATCACTCCAAAAATGGAACAATCTTCTTGATTGCCGAACGGCCCATCGCCGACTCAGCGACTCCACCGCTCCCCACCAAATTACGCGACCGCCGCAGCTTCTTTCTTGCGAGCTTTTTTAATGATGCTCCGCACGGTGTCGGATGGTTGCGCACCATTTCCAACCCAATAATCAACCCGCGAAAGATCGATATTGGCGTTGTCCCCAGTCTTCTTCGGATCATAGTTACCAATGATCTCGATGAACTTGCCATCGCGCGGACTGCGCTGATCGGCAACGACGACTTTGTAGTAAGGGTTATTCAGGCTGCCTTCACGGCGGAGACGGATGCTAACGGACATAGGTATTTTGGTTCTTGGTTTACTCTACTTTAGGTTGAAATTTTAACGGTTGATGCCGATCCGTGGCACACCCGCGCGCGCCATCATCTTTTTCATCTTCCCCATCCCCTTCATCATTTTACGCATCTGCCCAAAACGCTGAAGAAGATCATTCACTTCGGTGACGGTAACTCCACTACCACGGGCGATGCGTTGCCGGCGACGGGCATTCAAAATATCCGGGTTGGTTCGCTCAGCTACTGTCATCGAAAGCACTATCGCTTCGACCCGCTTCATCTGTTTTTCATCAATCGAAACGTCCTTCAACTTACTCATTCCAGGAATCATGCCAAGCAGATTTTCCATCGATCCCAGTTTTCTCAACATTTTAAACTGCTCAAGGAAGTCGTTTAAATCAAAAGACGCCGTCCGCATCTTCTCCTCCATCCGCTTCGCATCCGCCTCATCAATCATCGATGCCGCCTTCTCCACCAATCCCACAATGTCCCCCATCCCCAAAATGCGTCCCGCTAACCGATCAGGATAAAAGGGCTCAAACTGATCCAACTTCTCCCCCACACCCGCAAATTTAATCGGCCGCTTCGTCACCTCCCGCATCGAAAGTGCCGCCCCACCCCGCGCGTCCCCATCCAGCTTCGTCAAAATCAAACCGCTAATGTCCAACGCCTCATGAAAGTGCGTCGCCACACTCACCGCCTGCTGCCCCGTCGCCGCGTCAGCCACCAACAAGACTTCCCCAGGATTCAAAAATTCCCGCAACCCACGAATCTCCGCCAGTAACGCTTGATCGATTTCTTGACGCCCCGCCGTGTCAAAAATTTGCACGTTTCCCGATTGCGTCTTCGCCCACTCCAACGCCTCAGCCGCTACCTTCTTCACATCCGTCGCCCCAGTCGCCGGCGCAAAAACCGGCACCCCAATCTGCTTCCCCAATTGCACCAACTGCTCCACCGCCGCCGGTCGATACAAATCACACGCAATCAATAACGGAGACTTCCCCTGTTTTTTTAACCACGCCGCCAACTTCGCGCTCGAAGTCGTCTTTCCCGCACCATTCAATCCCACCAAAAGAATCCGCGCCGGAGCATCCAAATTCAACGGCGTGTTGTCACCCCCAAGAAGAGCCGTCAATTCATCGTGAAAAATCTTCACGATCTGTTGCCCCGGCGCCACCCCGCGCAAAACGGCCTCGCCCAGCGCTCGCTCCTTCACCCGAGCAATAAATCCCTTTGCCACCCCAAACTCCACGTCCGCTTCTAATAACGCCATCCTCACCGCACGCATGGCGTCACCGATATTCGTCTCGGTGATCGTCCCATGTCCACGGAGGTCTTTGAAGACGTCTTGAAGCTTATCGGCGAGGAGTGAAAACATGAATTTAGGAAGACTATCCACAAGGGGTTCGACCTTGTCGAGCGCGAGAACAGGCCACAAAAGACAATCCACGCCGCCGACTCTCCGATAAGGACTCCTCTGATCGAGAGTTCACAACAAAAAAGTGCGGGGCCGGCAACCGAATGGTCACCGACCCCGCTTGTTCCCCCCAGAACAATCGGATAAAGACAAGAGAAAATTAGCAGGTTCTTTTACTAGATCAAGGAAAAACCTTAGAGTTTTTAAAGAATTTTGCAGAAAGAATCACCTTCTCACTAAGGAGGAAGCTCAAACACCCTGCTGAGATGAACTTAGAACAAAGATTCCGTAAGTCCAAACTAAATTTTCATAAATCGCAAAGAACGAGTTTCGCTGGAGAATCACTCACCCAACACTAAGTAAACGCCAACCAGAAGACGGGGGGTGCAAAGAATTTAAAAAACTTCACCAAAACAGGCAGATCCTTACAACGAGAACTGCTTGCTACTCACAATCCGGAACCGATAAGGCCCTAAAGCTAAGCCGTTTGTCTCTCCACTTGCGGGCATATTGACCGGATTGCCTAAAGCATCGACCAAGCTGGCCGAGTTCGCGTCCAAGTAGCGTTCGATCAGAAAGGATCCCCGAAATTCCCCGCTGGGCTGGGCCTGATTGGCTTTGATGATGTAAGATGTGTTTCGGGCATTTTGGGCGAGGGTTTGTACCCGAACATGAACCAGATAACTGTTGGAACGAGTAGTCAAACGCGGATAGATATAGGCGTAGGGCTTCTCTAAAGCATTGTCCCCCGTTAACTTATGGGCCGCCCAAAAAGTTGCTAACAGGGTGTCAAACTGCGCCAACGAAGTCGTCTGGCTAAATCCCGCACTCAAATGAGGCTTCATCGGCGAGGGAAGCCCCACCGCGAGAGGAACATCCTGCGGGATCAGTGGAATATCGCAAATCTCTGATGCAGAGATAAATGGACGATTTTTATCCTGCCGATCACTAATCTGCTTCAGGGTATTGTCGATGTCGATACTCCGCCGCGAAATCACCCCCCACGCCCCATTGCTCCCGCTGTTGTTCCCTGCCGTACTCATCGATTTGTAGTTATAAATATACGGCTGATTGCCGTTGCTCACTGTTTGGGTGGGGTTCATCGCGGTGATTTTTACCCCCTTGAGCACCGCCCGCAGACCCGTATCGCGCTTGATGTTCACGAAGGGCGCAATCTGTTCGTTGATGTTGATTTTCCCCGCGGTAGCAAACGGCTCACTAATCGCCCATGGCTCAACGACAGGCATCCAAAATAAATCCAGAAGCAGGTGATCAGCTGGTCCCCAGTAAGCACTTCCAGGGTGGTTCACACCCCCAGGAAAATAGGCTTTCGCTGGACGAAATAACAGCGTCTGCCAAGGCTTGTTTTGCAGAACCCCAGTGGGCAGAGATCCAAACATCACGGGCGAGGGTATCTGCCGGTTCGGAGAGAAAAATGTCGTTCCCTGCAATTGATAGTCCTGATGCTGGTAATCATTTCCAATATAAGGAGTAATGTCAGTTCCACCAACACTGTGCGGCTTGGTTCCCTCATCCGCTTTATTACAGTAAGGCCCATCGCGAAGGACGTGCGGTCCCGTATCCCAATCCCCAGCCTGACCAAGACTGTTCACCACCCCATTAATCGGGGCAGGCAGATCAGGATTCATAATCCCAGGGTTCGCCGCGCTCCCCATATTATACCCACTCAAATCCTTCACCAGTAGCCCAAAGGCCGCTCCAGGCTCACTTCCCCGATGCGGTAACCCTTGCCGCATACTATGGTTCCCCTTGTTCAAAAGACTGGGGTCATTGTAGGCCGACAAATTAAACGGCTGAAAGTAGGTGGCATCGACCTCTTTCCTCGCCGCGATCAGCCGAACATCTCCCTGAAGATTATTTCCCGTAGCCACCAACGAGCGGACAGCATCTTTTTCCGTAACCAGATAGTGCTCGGTTCCATTCACATAGCGAGGCCCAGCCTTGTTCGACCCCGTGCCCCCCTCCACAATGTAGTAACTGCCTAACCCCGGCGCCCACGGGTTGTAGTAAATCGGCAATGGCACGGTGTAGCTGGGAAAGTTAAATTTAATCGTCTGAATGATCTGCTCGTTGGTCGTGTTCGTCGGAGTGTCTTGGGTCGGCCCGGTGATCTTCACCGTCACAGAACCAGAGATTTCTAAAGTATTCTGGGGATCATTGCTGACGATCATCTCTCCCGAAGGAGGCGCCGAATCAGGCTTGGAAGTCCGCGGCTGGCTCCACCAATTATTAAAACTCCCCCAGCCAATCGTCCCCCCAAAAGCCGATGCCCAGCTATCCGTCTCATGAATCACTCCCAAAGAATAAAGACTCGGTTGCTTGCTATAAGCGGGGTCTTTGAAATCGGTAAACGGATTCTTCGTCGTCCCGCCCTTCTCTTTCACAGTGATTTTTATATCCTCAAATGATATCCGAAGACTTTGCGCCAGAGCAGAATAGCCAGCCATTGGACAAAAATATTTCGGCACCAAGACCAGTTGAATCTTCGCCTTGCTTGCTTGATCGGCTGCCGGCAATTCACTGTCCAGTTTCCGCGTGGCGATCAGCGCCAACTCCGAAATCGTCGCAATGCGCCCCATCCCTCGCGTCCCGTCGGGCATCTCAATAGGCACCACCTGACCTCGCGTGGAGTGCGTAGCATCTGGAGGAAAACTCACCCCACTCCCCTTAATCTGTGTGTAGGACGAATCAACATTCCCATCAGAATTGTCCGCTAAATTAGTGCAACGAATGTAGTCGAAAATTTCCGTGAGGATCTGGCTTATCTCCCCGCTACTGTATTTCGCCGCAAAGGTCTTAGTCGGTCCGCTGCCCGTTGCCCAACCCGGCACCGCCCGTCCCGTTAATCCCTTCAGAAAAGCCATCAACTCAAGGTTCCGCCGAGAAAGATCCACCGTCGGACTATCCCCATATTGACGCGTGAAATAAAAGGGCAGGGATGACGTCCCCGTCTTCGGCCCAACTGTCGAACAAAAGGCGATCAGCCGGTCAAAAGCCGTTCGCTTTGCCTCGGATAGTTGCTCGGGCCAAATGGAAATTCGGGGCAAATTGTACAAATTTTGTTCAGGGGCTTTGCTGCTCGCAGTAAGAAAAAACTTCGCCATATCGAGCATCTCCTTGGTGGTGTCGCGCCCAGTGCTCGAGCTCAGCCTCGGCGCCAGCGTCCACGCTTGCCGAGCGGTCGTCCCAAAATTCGGGTTGTATAAAAATTCATCGATCGAGGCGTAAAGCCGATCACCATCGGGAGTAATCGCTGGCCCATCCTCACTCGAACTGGTCACCGAACCACCCGCCCGCTGGGTACCCGCTTTTGACGAAATATCCTTAACCACTGTTCCAAACGTCGGGTCGCCCGCCGTATCATACTCCGCCCCACTCACTCGCGGAATCAACTTGTAAATCTCCTCCGCCATCTTCGCCACGTCACCCCCAACATCATCTCGCAGAAGCAGTTGCCTTCCAAATATCGGAGAAAGACTGGTGGTCGCTGGATGCCCAGGATAACGCTGATACTCCTTCTGCGCACCCTGCCGCGCCGCCAAATCCCACTCAAACATCGGGTCGTTCACCGATCGATACGCCGTTCCCGCCCCCGTGACCCCAGGTTGACCATTAGAAACGGGCGTGTCCCAAAAAAATCCTTCGGATGCCGTATTCACATTCACCTTAGATGTCTCGTCATCCGTCCAAAAAGCCACCCGACCGACCACGATATTCGGTTCCCCCTGAGCGGTCTTTTCTTTGCCCGTCGGCACGAGGACTAAGACATCGCCCGCCGTGCCACTGGCCTTCGCAGATGCCAAAGTCCCGTCCTTGAGCAGATACAGCCAGCGTAAAGGCATGGTCACCCCGCGCGTCGCGTATTCATTCACCACAAAACCTTCGATGTCCGCGTTGGCGTCTTTCATCAGCGAAAGCTGTCCGTTGGCATTGATATGGGTTCCATCAAAGATCGGGTAGTTCATGAGCTTCTTGGAAGCATCGAAGGGATCTTTCCGATTCAGATCGGCCACGGGGGCATTCAAATCGGTCCACAAGCCAGGCTGACTTTTCCAAGAACTAGCCCCGCTGGCCGAGGGCAAATCGGCGGCTTGAGCAGGATCAAAACTGCCGTCTTCAATAAGACTTTCCGCAGAATACAATTTGTAGCTTTTGACGGGCTTCCCGCTGACATCAAAGGTCCGAATGAGCCCCGGCTGAGAAATCCACGCTTGATCAGGTTGGGTGGAGGCTTCGCGAATTTGCCCAATCACCAAATTTAAAGCGGAGTCGGCGAGCAACCGAGCATTCGTTCCACCCTCGTAAGACTTTGCCGACCCGTATTCGGTGCGAACCGTGAGGAGAAAAGATAAAACTAATCCCGAAAGCAACACCAGCATCCCCAAAACCAGAATCAAGGCCGCCCCTCGTTGCGATCGCCGATCTCCTCCAAACGAAACCTTTAAAAAAGGAGCAAGCATCGAACACCTATCTAAAATGGCATGGTTTCTTTCAATCTTTATCTCTGGCCTTCGCCATCTGGATCAAAGGCTCCCATTCATCGACCAGGCCGTTTTCACCAGACACTTCTCTGCACCACCTGGACCCTGAAACTCAGGCCATTCGGTGGCAGCGAATAAATTCAGATCATCCACTACCCCGTAGTCCGAAGTCCGCTGGCGATCGCATTAATCGAAAGTAACAAATCAGGCAGGAGCGCTTCGGCGGCCGACTCGTCGCCTAGGCGGCGCAAGGTTCGCCAATGCCGAAGCATCTCGATTTCTTGATGGTGCAGGACCCGAAGGGCGGAGGCGCGGAGATGCAGAGTCTTGAGCATTCGCGGTCGGCGGTCGGCGAGCGGGACGCCCCGTAATTTTTCGAGCATCGCAAGCGTCAGCTCCCACTCCGTTAGGATCATCGTCATGAATCGATCGCGAAGCGACGAATCCTCAACCAACCCTGCGTAGGCGTGCATCAATTCGCGGTCGGCACTGGCGATACTCGACTCGATATTCGTCAGGACATAGTGGAGAAACGGCCAGGAGCGGATTTGTTCGCCAAGGGCGGCAAGTTCAGAATCGGCCAGCGCCTTTAACCCAGAGCCCGCCCCAAACCAACCGGGAATATAAAACCGCGACTGGCTCCAACTAAAAACCCACGGAATTGCCCGCAGATCGGCGAGGCTCGGCTTGCCAGTGCGACGAGAAGGGCGAGATCCTATCCGACTATGTTCGAGCGCATCGATCGGCGTGGCTTGACGGTAAAATGTCAGAAAATCATCCGCATCCAGAAGCTGACGATAAGCTAACTGACTGGATTGGAGGAGCTTTTCTAATACGGGAGCGAGCTCGTGGAACCCGATATTGGCTCCCTCGTGGCGCAGTGCCGTGCCAGTAACCCCAGCAACAAGGAGCTCAAGATTGAAGGTGGCGGTGGGAAGATTGCCAAACTTTTGGGCGATGGTTTCGCCCTGCTCGGTCAGACGAATATCCCCACCCAAGGAACCCGAGGGCAGGGCCTCAAGAAACCGATGCGTCGGTCCCGCCCCACGGCTAACCGTGCCACCCCGACCGTGAAAAAAACGGATGCGCACTCCCGCATCGCGACCGAGCTGGGCGATCCGCGCCTGAGCTTTTTGTAAGCCCCACTGACTCGCAAAAATCCCCGAGTCCTTATTGCTGTCGCTATAGCCCAGCATCACTTGCTGGCTCCGCGGAAGCTTTTCACCACCCCAGTTCGCCGCCAAAAATTCCAAGCTCCGGCGGGTGATTGGCTGCTCAAAAAAGTTCTGCAAAATATCAGGCCCAGCCTCCAAGTCGTCGAGGGTTTCGAAAAGAGGGACCACGGGAAGCAAGCAAACCAGACCTTCGGGGAGCATTCGGGTAAGACCAGCCTCCCGAGCCAAAAGGTAAACCACGAGGAGATCGGAGAGCCTCCGGGTCATGCTGACAATCAACGCCCCCACCCCCTCAGGACCGCAACGCGCCAGATGATCGGCGAGCACTCGATAGCAACCCAGCACGGCGTCGGCCTCCGCTCCAGCGGAAACGCTAGGGTGAAGAAATGGTCGGGGCGACTGGAGTTCTTTGACCAGAAATCGCTGGCGCTCCGCCTCGCTCCAATCTTCCCACTGGCTACCATCAATCCCCGCGGCCGTGATCAGTTGCGTGAGCGCCTTCACATGAAAGCCGGAGTTTTGCCGAATATCCAGTTGCGCTAGGTGGAAACCGAAAGTCTTCAGGCTCCGCAGGATAGGGGTGATATCGCATTCCGCAAGACGACTCGCCCCCACCGCGATCAAGGAGTCGCGGAGCGTCTCCAAATCGGCGCGAAGCTCGGAAGCATATTGATAACGACCAGCTGTTTGGCGAATTTGGGCGATTTGATGGGGGGCAATATCAATCGGCAAACTGGCAATCAGGAGCTCCCCAAATTGCCGCCAAGGTTCGCCAGCATTTTGATCAAGGATGGATTGGCCAGTCGGCCCCAAACGCCCGGCAATGGCTATTTGCATCTCCATCAGCCGGGGGGGCGGAGATTGCATCCAAGCAGAAAGACTCAGCTTAGCGGCCAGTGCGCTGAGCTGGCGGTGAAGGAGAACCAAAGCATTGGCCCGCAACCGCTCCAGCGTCTCCGCCGTCACCGCCGTGGTCACCCCAGGATGTCCATCGCGATCCCCACCCACCCAAGTGCCAAAGCGAACTTCAGGCAGGACCGCTTCAACGAGAATCGCGGGATCAAACCCCGCCTCTCGCCAAGCCGATCGCAACCGGGCGTCGAGCTCAGGAAGCGCCGCCGGAAAAACGTCACGGAGGTAGTGGAGCACATTTCTCCGCTCATCAGCAAGGCTCGGCTTTTCCAGAAGAATTTCCCCAGTCCGCCAGAGTCGTTCCAGAGCGGCCTTCGTTTGGTCGCGAAGAAGCTCCCGACTAGAAGGTGTCGATGGGCCGTTTTCCCGAGTATTGATGAGCGTGAAAAGCGCACGGTGCTGCTCCAAAACCGCCAGACGCTTCGCTTCCGTAGGGTGGGCGGTAAGGACTGGCTCCACCCGAACAAAGCGAAAGGCCGCCGCGATTTCTTCACCCGTAAATCCTTCACCCTGAAGGCGACGCAATTGATCACCCCAAAGACCCCGCTCGGCAGATAGCCCTTCACTAACTTCACGCAACGATCGCATCGCCGCCGCAGTGTTTTCCTCCAGCATATTGAGAAGCTGAAAGGCGATCGAATAAACCAGCCCCAATTGGGCAGGAGGCGCCACCCCAATATCTGGCCGACTCTCCGCCCCAAACCAAGTGAGATGCTCGGCAAGCTCGCCAAGCCCCAGTTCCACCAACACTTCGCCAAGGCATTCCAGAAGATATCGGAGGTCGCGATCAATCTTTTCAAAACCAATCGCGATGTAGTCAGGCACAGAAGGTTCCCCCATAAATTGAATCCTTAGCCGTTTCGATGATTCCGAAGTTCTTCGCAAGAAAAACCTCGGAAATCACCGATTATTCCCCTCCAAGCTCTCGGCTCATTAAATTATTCATCGCCTCAGCCGCCGAAATCCCCCCATCAAGGAGCGCGCGAATTTGCCCAATAATCGGGGCGCGAATCTTCTCCCGAACCGCAAATTCATGGGCACTATAAGTCGTCGGGACCCCTTCCGCGACCATCGTCATCGATCCAACGATGTCCGCCAGACGCTCGCCCCGACCAAGGCGCTCGCCGACCGCGCGGTTTCGACTGTGCCGAGAAAAGCAAGTGACCATCAAATCGCCCAGCCCACTAAGTCCCTGAAATGTAGCGGCTTTCCCACCCATCGCCTCCCCAATCCGAGAAAGCTCCCCAAGAGCCCGCGTGACAAGCGCCGCCTTGGCGTTATCCCCAAGGCCAAGCCCATCACTCACCCCAGCGGCGAGGGCAAAGATATTTTTCAAAGCACCACCCAGCTCGATGCCAGGCAGGTCGTCACTCATATAAACTCGAAAAAATCGATTGGAAAAAGCCACCTGAATCCGCTTCGCTAAAGCCATCTCAAGAGCCCCCACCACCAGCGCCGTCGGCTTTTGTCTCGCCACCTCTTCCGCATGGCTCGGCCCAGAAAGCACTCCAATCGGCTGGTCTGGAAGACTTTCCGATACCACCTGACTCATCCGCAAACTGCTCCCACGCTCCACCCCTTTGGTGCAACACAGCAAGACCGTTTCTGGGCGCAGATCAATCGTGGAAAGTCGAGCGCTGACTTCCCTGATGGCTTTCGAAGGCGGGGTGAGGAGAATCAAGTCGCACTCCCGCAAGTCGTCGAGATCAGCCGTAAAACGGAGCGCCTTAGGCAGGGCGACGCCAGGAAGATAGCCAGTGTTTTCCCGCGTCTCCGTGACCTGAGCAATGTGCTCGGCATTATGCCCCCAGATCAAGACAGGAAGATCATTGGCAAGGAGAGGAAAGGCCAGAGCGGTACCCCAACTTCCCGCTCCAATAATCCCGATATTTTGAAAGCTCATCGTAAAAAGTCTCGGCGCGCGGATCGGCAGTCCATCGAAGGTTGCTTGTTGATCATTGAAGAGAATTTTCCTTGGCGGAATTTGCATCTTTTGGAGCGCCAAAACGCAGCTCAGTCCCCGCACGAAGCCGCCGAATATTCGGAAGGTGACGCTTCATCACCAAACCAGCAGCCACCAGCGAGAAAGCCAAGTCGGGCCAACCGAGGTCGGTGCCCCAAGAAGGAGTCGCAAAAAGGATCAACCCCAGCACCACCAAAGGAAGCGCCCCCGCCGCACAAATCGACGCCAAAGAAACATAGCGAAAGAGCTTCAAAACTATCCCCCAAATCCCCAAAACGATCAGCGAGGCGATCGGCATCAGCCCGATCAAAACACCCAAAGATGTCGCCACCCCCTTCCCCCCCTTGAAGCGCAACCAGATCGGAAAATTGTGACCGAGGATCACCCCCACGGCTCCAATGATTCCCACAGAGTGATCGCCCAAAAGCGGATGCATCAGAAAGTGAGCCGCACTCCATCCGCTCAGCGTCACCGCTAGCCAGCCCTTACCAGTATCCAGGCCAAAGGCGAGCATCCCCCACTTTTTCCCGAGAATCCGCCACACATTGGTCGCGCCGATATTCCGGCTTCCGTGCTCGCGAATATCAATCCCTCGACTTTTAGAGATCAATAATCCACTCGGGATCGATCCGATCAAATAGCTGGCCAGAAAGATCGCCAACTCAGGTAGCCCCATCATTTTTGGCTGGCCCGTTTAGCGCCAATGACATTTTCAATCTGCCCGAGAGGCAAGCAATTAACCACATCGCCACGCGTCAACCATCCTTTCCGAGCAATCCCAATCCCATAATGGAGAAAGCGCAGGTGCTCGGCGTGATGGGCATCAGGATTAATCACGCAACGCACCCCTTTTTCTTTAGCCAATGGCCACCAGCGCCAGTCCATATCCAGCCGGTAGGGACTGGCATTTAACTCAATCATCGTGCCAGTTCGGGCGGCCGCTTCAATTACCGCAGGAATGTCCAACGCGTAACTATCCCGAGCCAATAACAACCGACCAGTTAAGTGCCCCAGCATCGTGACATAAGGATTTTCCATCGCCCGAATAATCCGCGCCGTCATCTCTTCACTCGAAAGGGTGAAGGAACTGTGCACCGAGGCGACCACATAATCGAGCTCCACAAGAACCTCATCCGCAAAGTCGAGCGTCCCGTCTTTTAAAATATCAACCTCACTCCCCGCAAAGATCCGGAAGACTCCATCAAAGGTGGCGTTGAGCGCGCGGATTTCCGCGACTTGAGCAAGGAGACGATCAGCCTCAAGACCGCGGGCCTGAAAGGAGGACTTCGAATGATCCGCTATCCCCAGATATTGTAGCCCTAACTCTTGGGCCGCCGCCGCCATTTCCGCTAGGGAACTCCGCCCGTCACTGGCGGTGGTGTGATTATGAAATGTCCCACGAAGATTTTCTAACTCCACAAGATTCGGCAAGGTATGGGCCTCCGCCGCCGCCACCTCCCCACGGTCCTCTCGAAGCTCAGGCTCCACATAATCAAGATCAAGCGCCCGATAAAGTCCGCGTTCATCATCAATCGGCGGCACCGCCTCAGGGGTGATCTTCGACTTCTCATCAAACCCCAACCGATACTCATTCAGTGTCCAGCCTCTGGCTAAAGCCCTCTGGCGAAGGACGATGTTGTGCTCTTTGGAACCCGTAAAATAATTCAAGGCAAAGGGATATTCCCCAGTCGTGACCACCCTCAGATCAGCCTGAATCCCACTCTTCATTCTCACGCTCGACTTCGTGGCACCATGAACCATCACGCTCTCGACCATCGGATGCTCAATGAAAAACTTCGAGACAACCTCTGGCTCACTGGTCGCCACAATAAAATCAAGATCTCCAACCACTTCTTTGCGACGCCGATAACTCCCCGCGATACTGGCCTGAAGGACCTCGGGCAACTCTCGAAGATCTGCGACCATCTGCTCGGCATCGCCAGCAATCACCCCGATACGATACCGCCCCGCGTGCTTCGCCCGCGCTTGAATCGCCAGAAGAATGTTCGCCGCAGTTTTCTTTCCGAACCCCGCAAGGTCAGCGATCCGCCCGTCGCTACAGCCCTTTTCCAAATCAGCGACCGTGATGATTCCCAGCTTCTCCCAGAGGGCTTTAATTTTCTTAGGCCCTAATCCCTGCACCTCAAACATCTCAAAAATTCCCGGAGGAAATTCCGCTTTCAATCGTTCAAAAAAAGCCAGCTGTCCCGTAGCCACCAGTTCAGTAATCTTATCCGCGATCGCCTTCCCCACCCCAGCAATTTCATCAAGCCTCCCTTCACCCACCGCCGCCGTGAGGTCCCCCGTGTAAATCTCTAAGGCCCGAGCCGCATTCGTATAGGCCCGAATTTTAAAAACATTTTCCCCCTTTAATTCCAGCATTTGGGCAATGCTTTCGAAGACTTCGGCAATTTGTTCCTTGGTGAGCTGAGCCATAAATTGGGGAGTGAATAGTGATCAATAAAAGTCCCCGAACCTATCCGCCCCAGAGCCCTTCTGTCACGCGGTTTCAAACCGCCCCCATCACCCATCCCAAGCGCCCAGAAATCCCCTCGCCTTTTCATTCCCCGTCTTCTTACAGTGTCTCATATGTTCACCCCAATTCCCCTCCGCCTCCTCGCTTTCCTTTTCGCCATTTCCTCCTCCATCGCCGCCCCCAAACCAATCATCGTCGCCACCTATAACCTCGAAAATTATCTGGGCGTTCAACCCCTCGCCGAAGGCGAAAAAGTCCACGCCAAACCAAAAACTGAGGCTTCTATCGTCGCCGTCATCGCCGTCATCAAAGAAATACAACCCGATATTTTGGGCGTCTGCGAAATGGGATCTCCCGAACGCTTCGAAGACTTTAAATCTCGCCTCGAATCCGCGGGCCTCGGCTACCTCGCCTTCGAATATCTCCAAGCCACCGATCCCGATCGCCATCTCGCTCTCCTCAGTCGGTTTCCAATCGTCGCCCGCAATTCGGTCGCCGACGTTTCCTTTGACCTCAATGGCCACCTCGAAAAGGTCCGCCGCGGGTTCCTCGACGTGACTATCGAGGTCAACTCAACTTACCAAATCCGTATGGTCGGCGCTCACCTCAAATCCAAACTCCCCGCTCCTGCAGGCGAAGCTGTCCTCCGCCGACACGAAGCCCAACTCCTCCGCCGGCACCTCGAAAAAATTCTCGTCGCCGATCCCACCATAAATCTCCTTTGCTATGGCGACTTTAACGATACCAAAGACCAACCCATGTTTACAGAAATCAGCGGAATTCGCGGCACGCCCACCTATCTCGATGACATCCCCGCCAAGGATGATCTCGGTGATCGCTGGACCCACTATTGGAAAACCGCCGACATCTATTCTCGAATCGATTATCTCTTTGCCAGCTCTGGACTAGTCCGCGAAGTGGTCACCGGTTCAGGTCACGTCAATCGCTCGGAATCCTGGAATCATGCCAGCGACCACCGCGCCGTCTCCGCATCCATTATACCCGTTGATCGAAAATGATCCGCAAGAGCAACTTCGCCATTCTCCTCCTCTTCGCGGGAATCCTTCGCCTCTCCCCATCCACCAACGCTGCTGACGCCGAAACCGATTGGCAGGCGGTTATCGCCCTCGACGCCGGCCCAGAAAAACCCCCATCTGAAGAAGGCGCTCGCGAGGCCGTGCTTCGCCATCTCATCAAGCAGGATCAAGCCTTGCGGATCTTTTTAAACGAGCAACCATCAGACGCCCGCGCCTTCGAAGCCCGCCTTCGCCTCGCTCGGCTCCTCCAGATTCGCGGCGATTTTGAACAATCCCCCAAACTCCGCACAGAAGGAGAACGACTCCTCGATAGCCTCGATAAATCTGCCACCCCCGAGCAACGGGTGGAGGTCGACTTTGCTAAAGTCACTCGCCTCATGCGAAACCTCCGCGAGGTCACCCCAAACCAACGCGAGGAACTACTTTTCGCCACTCGCAAATTTCAAATCGCTCACCCAACCGATCGCCGCCTCGCCCTCCTCCTCACCGAGGTGGCGACCCTCTTTGACTCCCAACCAAAAATCAAAGAATCGCTTCTCGCCGACGCCCAGCCGCTCGCCACCAACCCCGATCTCCAGGGCCGAATCGCCGATGACCTGAAGCGAGTCCGCTTTCTCCGCAAGGAAGTCCCCCTCGTCTTCCCAACCTCCCCAAACCCCGCCATCAAACCCGCCGACTTCCGCGGCCGCCCACTCATTCTAATCTTCTTCGCCACCCCATCACCCCCATCTTTAGCCGCCATTCCACTCCTCCAACGCACTCTCACCCAACTTCCTCCAGGAAGCGTCCGCGTCCTTGGCGTCAGCTTAGACGACCAACGCCATACGCTTGATGCCGTCATCAAATCACGCGCCATCACCTGGCCAGTGCTCTTCGATGGCTTAGGCTGGGAAAGTCCCCTCGTTCGCACCCTCGGAATCAACGCCCTCCCCACCGTGTGGCTCCTCGATCAGCGCGGCCACCTGCGCTCACTCAACGCTTTAGAAAATACCCAGGCAAAAGTCCGCGAACTCCTCCAAGAACGCTGACCTCATCCACTTCAAATTCCCCGATAAATCAACCACCCCCAGTTAATCAAAATCGCCACGATCACTCCCATCCGAAGCGGCGGAACCATCCACGACGGCATATCCTCAAAGCGCAGTCGCGGAAGACCAAAACCCACCACGATCAACGCATAGAGATCAAAGAGAAGGACCATGCCCAACGCGACGATCAAGAGCGGATTCCAGCAAAATGCTTCAAGAAAGTTTCCCCGGAAAACGGCTCTGACCGCCCGCGTCGCCCCACAGGTCAGACACGGCCACCCAGTGAACGCATGAAGCGGGCAAACTGGACCACTCCACCCCAGACGAATCCACAGCCAAGCCAATCCCCCACTAACCACAGAAACGCTCAACCAAAGCATTTCATGGTCGATTTCACCGCCTCGAAGTCGGCGCCAGTCCATGACACTCAGAAAGAAGAGGATGCGACGATCACCGCCCTCCCATGTGGGAAAATCCCGCCCCAGCTAAAATCGCTAACAGCACCAAAAAAACGCAAGCCCCAACAGGCAGAAGGACCGCGCAGACCGCCCGAGTCGTACTGATCTGGTGGGTTTTCGCGAGGCCAATACAAAGGCAGACCAAGGTCCACAACCCACCAATAGAACCCCCACAAATAGGAATCAATTGCAAGGCGGCCCCTGGGCCTGAAGCGTAGCAGTAGGTCCGAAACGTCGTCTCAAACGGCTGCCTCGCTCCACCGCAAATCATTAAGGAAAGATGCGTGATCCCAGACATCATAAAAATGCCCGCAGGGACACCGATGATCCCGATCAACAAAACCATCCCAAGTCCTCCTAGCGCCTCATTACCCATCATTCCCCCAAAAACTTTCGATACATCTCCAGAAGATTGCTTCATCACCCCCATGACAATGAACTGATAAAACATCGATAAAGCCAAGCCGCCCAAAGAAAGGAGAAAACTATAAAGAAACGGTCCCCCAATTCCGCCCTCGCGCTTCATCTTCGCAAAGGTTCGCGTCGGATCCATCATCACACTCTTGGTCGTTTGCCAACCCGCAGGAAAAAATCCCAAACGATCGCGGTCTTCCCACTCCGGCCCCGTCCGCTCCTCCTCGTCTTCGCTCGGCAATTCCCCCGTCTGCGCAATACTCTGCATTACCCGCTCCTTCGCCTCGAGGGAGTAGGGCTTGCCCGCAATATAAACAATCTCCTCCGCAGGAAAAATTCTCCCCGTCGCAGAGCACCGAATCCCCTCCCCACCCCCAACCCCACCCCCTTCGACGTCTTTCAGTGCCGCCCAAGTTTCCATCCCCTCCTTCCATACCAAGGTGTTCAGACTAATCGTCCCAGCAACCACCAAGCGGTCGATTTCCTCCTTAGAAATTGGGCCCTGTCGCTGTCCGCCAAATTCGTAATACCAGTTCATCTTGATTCTTGTTCTATGAATTCTCTGCCTTTAGTTCTCGAATTTTGATTCGTTCAATCAACATTTAGCGATCACACATCTTGCCCACCATTAAAAGAGAAAATATGTCGCGCCCGTCTTTCGGATCGCCCCCCCAACTAGCCTGCCCAAACTGCCAGTCAGCCATCCATCTAGAATCCCCTCCCCCGTTAGCAGAAGTCCCTTGTCCCCAATGCAATCGGCGATTAACTATCGCGCTTTTCCCCCAGTTCTTTCTCGAAAAATCTCCCCCCCTTCGCCCAGAAAAAAGAGCGGCCGAAGACGATGCCGTCTGCTTCTTCCATCCCGAAAATCGCGCCACCCTCAGTTGCGAAAGGTGCGGACGCTTCATCTGCTCGGTCTGCGATCTCCATCTCGGCACCGAACACCTTTGCCCAAATTGCCTCACCAGCGGACTCGCCGATGCCAAACTTCCCCAGCTCGTCACCAAACGCTTTATCTGGTCCAAAGTAGCCCTTGCCCTTGGCTTTCTCCCTCTCTTCTTTGGCTTCCTTTTTTTTCCTCTCTTTATCGTAACCGGCTCGCTCTGCTTCTACCTCGCCATCGCCTCTTTTCGCCGCCCTGGCAGCCTCACCAGTAAACGCCCCACCATCACCGCCACTATCGCCCTCCTTCTCGCCCTCACCCAACTCACCATCTGGGCGATTATGATCCCCATCATCTTCGGCTAAACTTTCCTCAGATCTTCCCACCATGTCTGCCACCCCAATCTCCTATCGCAAGCTTCCCATTCGAGCCCTCTCCCTCATCACCAATGCCCCACTCTGGATCGCCGATGACCATCTTCTCGAAGTAAAATCAACCGTCCTCCACGAGCATTATCGTCGCTTTTTCTTTAAAGATATCGCCTCCTTCATCATCCTCCCCACCAAAGGCTACCGCCTCCGCAACCTCATCTACGGATCAATCACTGCCGCTATTCTCCTGCTCTTTTGCCTCTTTGCCACCACTTCAAGCCCCATCATCTTTGGCACTTTTAAACAAAACTCTCTCGTCGCTTTTCTCATCACCATTCTCTCCCCTTTCTTTATCCTCTTTCTCACCCTTTTCATCATTAACCTCTTCCTCGGCCCCACCTGCCACTGCTATCTTTTTTTCAATTCCTCTCCCTCAATCCGCCTCATCGCCCCCACCCGCATCCGCGCCGCGCGACGAGTCCTCAACAAACTCATCCCTCTCCTCCACCCCCCCACCCCACCCCAGCCAGACTCCGTCCCACTTCCCTAAATGGCTTCCCTGACCAGCTCCCGTTGCCTCCACCACCCCACTCGCGAAGCCGCCGCCCGCTGCCCAGAATGTCATCTCCTTTTCTGCCGTGAATGTGTCATCGAACACCACGAACGACTCCTCTGCTCTTCCTGCCTAAAAAAAATCACTCACGTCGCCCCGCCCCCCACTCGCCACTGGCTCAATCTCTGGCCTCTCTTCCAAAGCCTCGCAGGCTTCCTCCTCACTTTCCTCATCTTCTATTCCATCGGTCGCTCTTTAATCGCTCTCCCCGGCGCCCTCCAAAATTTCCCCGCCTCCAGTCTCTTCACCGAACCCAGCGAGCCAGATTCTCCCTGACCCCAATGAAGCCACCCGATCTTCTCCGCCGAGGCCATCCTGCCAGCGATCTCCTCGAAGAATCCTGCCGCCTCCTCCGACGCACCCCATTCTCCGCTTGGTTCATCTACTTTCTCGGCACCATTCCCGCCTTGCTCTACTCACTCTTTTTCTTCGCAGACCTCAGCAAAAGCGCCGATGCCCCCAACCGCCTTTTCGAATCCGCCCTCCTCCTTTCCCTGCTCTGGCTTTTCATGAAATGCACCCAAGCCATTTTCACCACCATTCTCCGCTCCCAACTCCTCCTCCTCGATCCCCCAATCTGGTCGCTCTCTCGACTCGCCAAACTCGCCCTCGCTCAAGTCGCCATCCAACCCTCCGGCCTGATTCTCCGCCCACTCGCCCTCCTCATCACCATCCCCTACATCTGGACCGCCACCTTCTACCAAAATATCATCATCCTCGGCGACGGCACTTCTCCCAACCTCCAAACCCTCTGCCAACAAGCCTTTACCCAATGTAAACTCTGGCCACGACAAGCCCACCTCGCCGCCACTTTCCTCGCCATCTTCGGCCTCTTCGTCTGGCTAAATATCGCGGTCGGCATCTTCTTCATCCCCCAATTACTCCAAACCCTCCTCGGCATCACCACCCCAGTCTCTCAACACCCCCTCGGCCTCATCAGCCCTCTCTTCTTCGCCACCACTTTCGCCATCCTTTACCTCTGCCTCGATCCCCTCCGCAAAGCCTTCAATCTCCTCCGCTGCTTCTACGGTAGCTCCCTCCGCAACGGTGCCGATCTCGATGTCCAACTCAAATCACTTCGCCACCCCTCCACTTCCGTCGCCTCCATCGCCCTCCTCTTCTTCCTCACTTTCACCACCCTCGCCACCGCTAGCCCCGCCCCGCCCCAACCCACTCCCCCAGTCGATTCTGCCGAACTCAATCACTCCATCGATCAAGTCCTCCAACGCCGCGAATACGCCTGGCGGGGCGCCCGCGAATCCCTCCCCAAAGTCGACGACCAATCTTGGCTCTCCAAACTCCAGAAAGACTTCTCCACTTGGCTCAGAAATATCGTCAACCGTTTCCTCCGCTGGATCTTTCCAAAAATCATTCCCAACCCCAGCTCCACCCCCCACACCTCCTGGGCAAGTAATGCCCGACCCCTCCTCGTCGGCTTCCTCGTCCTCGCTACCATCGCCCTTCTCATCTCCATCTCCCGCCTCCGCCACCGAAAAAAACTTCTCCTCACCACCTTATCCACCACCACCCAAGCACAACCCGATCTCAGCCAAGAAGATGTCACCGCCGACCAATCCGACGAAGCCGGCTGGCTCGCCCTCGCCAACCAACTCCAAGCCACAGGCCAACTCCGCCTCGCCCTCCGCGCCTCCTACCTCGCCAGTCTCGCCCACCTCAGCCAACGCGAACTCATTCGCCTCGCCCGCTTTAAATCAAATCGCGACTACGATCGCGAACTCCACCGCCGCGCCCGCTCCCGCCCCATCCTCCTCTCCGCTTTCAATCACATCCTCCTCACTTTCGAATCCGCTTGGTATGGCGACCACCCCGTAACCTCTTCCACCCTCGCCGATTTCTCTAAATCCCTCGACCAGATCCGCTCATGCTAAAAAAGCCGATCTTCTCTTTCCTCGCCATCCTCGCCCTCGCCGCCCTCTTCGTCAGCGGCGCCATCCGCCTCTTCTCCTTGCAATATGCCAAGGGCGATGAATATCCACCCTTCTCCTCTCTCCGCACGGATCCGCAAGGAATCAAAGCCCTCGCCGACTCCCTCGCATCCCTCCCCAATATTTCCGTCAAACGAAACTTCCGCCCCCTCATCAGACTTCAACCCACTTCACCCATCACGCTCGTTTACGCCGGCCTCGATCCTCATGCTACCTGGGACGGCGATGAATTCCGTGAGTTTAATCGCCTCCTCTCTCGCGGCTCTCGCGCAGTCTTCACCTTCGCCCCCGAAGAATCC
>Ga0114970_10001001_pt1 | contig 21177 bp, 19 predicted proteins | sample M_140205_XF_Meta_FD_87030 | JGI IMG/M metagenome (GOLD analysis project Ga0114970, IMG submission 87030) | Freshwater microbial communities from Lake Montjoie, Canada to study carbon cycling - M_140205_XF_MetaG | ecosystem: Environmental > Aquatic > Freshwater > Lake | place: Lake Montjoie...
CTCGCGTGCTCGCTGGACCGCACTGCAGTATGGCGCTCGGCGATCTGGGGGCGCACGTCATCAAAGTTGAACGGTCCGGTTCGGGCGACGACACCCGTGGTTGGGGGCCGCCATTCGCCGCCGATGGCGAGTCCGCGTACTACCTGAGCACCAATCGAAACAAATTGTCGCTCGCGGCCGATTTTCGATCGGACAGCGACGTGGCGCTGTTGCAGGAGCTGATCGCCGGCGCCGATATCGTCATCGAGAACTTCCTGCCAGGGGCATTGTCTCGGTATAGGCTTGATGCTGATGTGTTACTGGCGCAAAACTCTCGACTGCTCTGGTGCACCATTTCCGGCTTTGGTCCTCACAGCCTTCGCCCCGGCTACGACTTCGTGGTGCAGGCCGAAAGTGGATGGATGGCCATTACTGGCGAGCCCGACGGAGCACCCATGAAAACCGGTGTCGCGTGGGTTGATCTGATGACCGGCAAGGACGCGGCGATTGCGGTGCTAGCGGCGTTGGCGGGACGGCAGCGCCTCACCACGGCCGAGGATCGACGCATCCATATCACACTGAGGGCGTCGGCGTTGGCTGGGCTGGCGAACGTGGCACAGAACGCGCTGGTGTCGGGGCGCGATGCGCGCCGGTGGGGAAACGCCCACGCCAATCTGGTGCCCTACCAGCTCTTCGCCGCCGCCGACCGGCCGTTCGTGCTGGCCGTCGGGGCCGATTCTCAGTGGCCGCCCGCCGCCCGCGCCCTTGGGCTCGATGAGCTCGCCGCCGATCCCGCGTTGGGCACCAATGCCGGTCGGGTGGCGCATCGCGACCGCGTGGTGGCCGCGATCGCCGCGGCCGTGGCGCAGCGTCCGGCCGCCGAGTGGATCGCGGCGCTCGAGTCGGTCGGCGTCCCTTGTGGTCTGGTGCGCGGCGTGCAGGAGGCGCTGCAGGAGGCGATCGACCAAGGCGATGCCTCGCCACGCACCGGCATCGCGCCCCAGGGACACGGTCGAGTTCGCTACGAACCGCCCCATCTTGATGCCCATGGCGCACTCATCCGCCATCACCGCTGGAGTGCCTTCCACCACGTGCCAACACTCCCGGAACGGCCTGCGTGACCTCTTTCGCGACCAATCGTCCTACCTGCGAGACGATCAGCGGCCTTCTTCGCGCTTCGTTTGCCGGAAGGGGTGTCAATACTGTTAGCGCGGCGTTATCCTAGCGCCGTGACCATGACGGAAGAAGAACCCACTCCCGCAGACGTCGATTCGGACCAAGACGTCATCTCCCGCATTCTGGCGGGAGAACGCGATGCCTTCGCGATGCTGATCGGTCGATACAGCGATCCGCTGTATCGACATGCTTTGGGTATGACGGGAAGTCCCGACGTAGCCGAAGACATTCTCCAGACATCCTTCATCAAGGCCTATCACCATCTCGGTGAAGTCCGTGGTCGATTCGATGCCTGGCTTTTTCGGATCGTTGCGAACGGGTGCAAGGACTGGCTGAAGAACATTCGGCGCACGCACCTGAGCTACGACGAAGACGACCAGCCCTCCACCTTCGCGAGTCCCGATGAGGACCTCGACCGCACGGAACTGCGGCAGGACCTCGACTCCGCCCTCGCGCAGTTGGCCCCGTCACTTCGGGAGGCCTTCATCATGAAACATGTTGAAGGACGCTCTTACGAGGAGATGGCGGATCTCTTGGCTACAACAGTGGGAGCACTGAAGATGCGCGTGCATCGGGCACGAGAAGCCCTTCAGACGCTGCTCGAGGAGAAATACGACTGATGCTCGACCGACATGAAGCACACGACGACCGGAACCTCGGTCAGGATTTGCCCCAACGCGACGCCGCGACGCTGGCCGATCGTCCCCTGGCAGATCGCGAAGTGCCGCTTCCCGGTATGGCAGCGGCGAACGAACCAGCACTGGTGATCCATCAGTGGCTCGACGGCGAGACCAGCGAAGCCGAGGCGCGCCGCGCCGATGCCAAGCAGGTTGATCTCTGGAAAATGATTTCGTCGGAAACGGAGCAGCGTCGTCGGATGACGACGCCGTCGTATCTCGCGGCGAATATCATGGCCGCCATTCCTGACGCACGCACGGAAGCCACAATGGCCACCGCCACTGCGACGTCGACCGGCACCATGGTCGAGTCTCGGTCCGCGTTGCCGATGACCATGGTTCTGATGCTCGGCGCGGGGTTGTTCGCGATCGGCATCGTCATTGGCAAGATGCTCTAAGCGCGGGATCGTAAACTGCCAACTGCTTAGGGAGCAGGGGGGAGAGTTTCAGGGAGGAGGAAGCAGTCACTGCTCCCTCCTCCCTTTTTATCTCCCTCCTGCCTCCTAAGCAGTCGGCAGTTATCGATCTACATGTGTATCGCCCGCCCCAACGCACTCAGCGCCGCTTCCTTCACCGTCTCACTGAGCGTTGGATGCGAATGCACCGTAATGCCGATGTCTTCGGCGCTGCCGCGGTATTCCATGGCCAGCACCACTTCGCTCAGTAGGTCGGCGACGTTCGGGCCGATCATGTGGCAGCCCAGGATCTCGTCGGTGGTTGCATCGACGACGAACTTCACGAAGCCCTGCGTTTCGCCCATGGTGCGCGCCTTACCGTTCGCGCTGAACGGAAACTTGCCCACGCGGTAGGCGCGGCCGCTGGCCTTCACTTCCTGCTCCGTGAGTCCCACCGTGGCGAGTTCTGGCCACGTGTAGACGATGCCCGGGATCGTGCGGTGGTGCATGTGTACTGGCTTACCAGCGATCACTTCGGCGGCGATCACGCCTTCCTCTTCGGCCTTGTGCGCGAGCAGCTTGCCGCCGCACACATCGCCGATGGCGTACACGCCCGGCAGGTTGGTCTTCTGCTGATCGTCCACCAGAATCTCGCCGCGCGTGCCCATTGCGAGGCCGAGCGCCGCCGGGTCGATACCGCCGATGGCTGACTTGCGGCCCACCGATACCAGCACGTAGTCGGCGTCGAGGTGTGAGGCCACGCCGTCCTTCTCCACGTGCACCCGCACGCCGTCGCTGTGCACCTCGGCGCCGGTGACCTTGGTGCCCGTGTGAATCTCGAGCCCCTGCTTGCGGAAGATCTTGTCCGCTTCCTTCACCAGATCATCATCGTTGCCGGTGAGAATCGTAGGCAGGAACTCGACGACCGTGACCTTGGCACCCAGGCGGCGCCACACCGAGCCGAGTTCGAGGCCGATCACACCACCGCCCACGACCACCAGATGCTTCGGGACCTCCGGAATCGATAGCGCGCCGACGTTCGACAGCACACGCTTTTCATCGAACTTGAGGAACGGCAGCTGCACCGGCACCGAGCCGGTGGCGATGATCACCGATGTGCCCTGCCAGTGCGAGAGCGTGCCGTCGGCCGCCTGCACTTCGACCACATTGCCCGGCTGAAGCGTGCCGTAGCCCTTGGCCCACGTGATCTTGTTCTTCTTGAACAAGAACTCGACGCCCTTGGTGTTCTGGGCCACGACGTCCGCCTTGCGGGCCATCATCGTGGGCAGGTCGATCGAGGCGCCGTCGACCTTGATACCGTGTTCGGCCGCATGCAGGCGCAGCCATTCGTAGTGCTCGGAGCTCTGGAGCAGGGCCTTCGAGGGGATGCACCCCACGTTGACGCACGTGCCACCCAGCGTCTTGTCGAATTCAACGCAGGTAACGGAGAGGCCGAGTTGTGCCGCACGAATCGAGGCGACATAGCCGCCTGGGCCGCCGCCAAGCACCACGACGTCGGCAGATTGGAGAGTCGGGGAGGTCATATCGCAAGATAATGCGGCGCTCGGTCGCGGTGTTACCTCGTCCTCGCCCGCGCGTCTTAATAGCAGAACGGCGCGCGGTTCGCGTCGCCGATCACTCAATTGACGCACACTCACTCGCCGCGACTCCAATCCTCGCATTGAAACGCGTGCTGGTGAACCCCGACGTCCCGGCGGAAACGCTTGGGGCGTCGTGGTGCTTTTGGGACTGCGAAGAAGGGAGTACGGCGTAGGGGTAGGGAGACGGGGCATACCCCTTACTCCCTACCCCCTACTTCGCAGTTATCAAAGTACGTCGCTTTTACAGCAGCATCGCCGCCGGATCTTCCATCAGTTCCTTGAAGCGCACCAGGAACAGCACCGCCTGCTGGCCGTCGATCATCCGGTGATCGTACGACAGCGCGACGTACATCATGGGACGGATCTCGACTTTGCCGCCGATCGCGACTGGGCGATCCTGCGTCTTGTGCAGACCGAGAATGCCGACCTGCGGGTAGTTGATGATCGGTGTCGAGAGCAACGAGCCGAACACGCCGCCGTTGGTGATCGTGAATGAGCCGCCGGTGAGGTCATCCATCGACAGCTTGCCATCGCGTGCGCGCTTGGCCACGGCCGCGATGTCCTTGCCGATCTGCACGATGCTCTTCGTGTCGGCGTCCTTCACGTTCGGCACCACGAGCCCGGCGTCGCTGGCCACCGCGATGCCCATGTTCACGTAGTGCTTGTACACGATCGTATCGCCGTCGATCTGCGCGTTGACCGCCGGATAGGCCTCGAGCGCGAGACAGGCCGCCTTCACAAAGAAGGGCATGTACGACAGCTTGACGCCCTGTTCCTTCTCGACGCGATCCTTGAGACGCTCACGGAGGGCCGTGATGGCCGTCATGTCGATCTCGTTGAACGTCGTGAGATGCGCCGTCTGATGCTGTGACAGCAGCAGGTTCTCGGCGATTCGCTTGCGGCGTGTCGTCATCTTCTCGCGCGTTTCGCGCGTCCCCGACGGCACCACGGCGGCGGGAGCACTCGGCGCGGCGGTCGGAGCGGCTTTCGCCGGCGCCGCGAGGGCGGCCACCACGTCGGGCTTGGACACCACGCCACCGCGACCGGTACCCGCCACGTCGGACGGGTTGATCCCGGCTTCCGTCGCGAGGCGCGCGGCCGCCGGAGACACCTTTACGCCGGCAGCCACGGCGTCGCTCGGCGCTGAGATCGGAGCGGCCACTGGAGCGGCAACCGAGGCGGACACCACCGGCGCCACCGGCGCGGCCGCCGTGGTGGTACCGGCGCCCGCCGAGAGTTCGCCCAGCTCGTCGCCGACGTTCACGACGTCGCCTTCGCCCTTATGCCGCTTCGTGAGCACACCGGCCTCAAGGGCTGGCACCTCGACGGTGATTTTATCGGTCTCAAGCTCGACGAGCGTATCGCCGGCGGCCACGCGGTCGCCTTCGTTCTTGAGCCAGCGGGAGATGGTCGCCTCGACGATGGATTCGCCGAGCGGTGGAACCTTGATGGACGACATGTGGCGTAACGGTCGTGTAGTGAACAGTCGAGGGGCGTCTGCGTTCCAATATAGGCTTCGGACCGCTCTGGCAGGGGGTGCCGCCGCTGCACTCCCGTTTGCGGCCGGTGCAGGGGAGATTCCCCGTACTAGTCCACCCTCTTCCCAATCCGCCATGACCATGCGCGCCCTGACGATCGATGCCCATGGCGGCCTCGACCAACTCCGCGTCCGCGACGACATGCCGTTGCCGGCGCTCGCGGGCCCCGAGAGCGTGCGCGTGCGGATCAAGGCGGCGGCCATCAACCGCCTCGACCTTTGGGTCCTCGGCGGCATTCCCGGCATCAAAATCCAGCCGGGGTGGGTGTTGGGGTCCGACGGGGCTGGCATCATCGACGCCGTCGGTGACGCGGTGCGGGGCATCGCGCCCGGGGATCACGTGATCCTCAATCCCGGCCTGGTGGACCGGAGCTGCCAATGCGAATACTGCCGAGACGACGATCAGCCGCTCTGTCTCACCTATGGCATCATGGGTGAGCACCGCCACGGGACGATCGCCGACTATGTCGTCGTGCCGGCCGACAACGTGCGCGTCATTCCCGACACCATTCCCTTCGAGGTGGCGGCGGCGTTCCCCCTGGCCACCCTCACGGCGTGGCGGATGATCGTGACCCGCGCCAAGGTGCAGCCGAGTGATCACGTGTTGATCTGGGGCATCGGCGGCGGCGTGGCGCTGGCCGCGCTGCAGATTGCGAAGCGCATCGGTGCGACGGCGTGGGTGACGTCGGGGAGCCCCGAGAAGCTGGCCCGGGCGCAGGCCCTCGGCGCCGACCACCTCCTCGACCATCGGCAGCCTGACCTCGGGCGTGACGTGCGCGCCCGGACCGCCAAGCGCGGCGTGGACGTGGTGATCGACTCGGTCGGCGAAGCCACCTTTTCGCAGTCCTTGGTGGCGCTCGGCAAGCGGGGGCGCCTCGTGACCTGCGGCGGCACCAGCGGGCCCTTCGTGCAGCTCGACGTGCGTCGGATGTTCTGGAATCAGTGGACGCTGATGGGATCGACCATGGGGAATGACGCCGAGTTCGATGCGATGACGGCGCTCTTCCGGGACGGGGAGCTGATGCCGCCGGTAGACTCGGTGTGGTCGATCGCGGAGTCCGCTCGCGCTTTCGAGCGGCTCTCGTCGGGCGAACAGTTCGGTAAAGTCGTCGTCCGCCTGTGACCGAGGCGGCGCGCTTCACCTCGGCCGAGGAAAAGGCGATGCGCGAAACCGTGCAAAGCGGGGAGATCCCGCTCTGCCCCCGCTGCGCTGCGCTCATGACCCAGCGGGCCATCGGCGGCGGCTCGTTCGGGTTGGGCTACCATCGGCAGCGGGAGTGGCTTCTCTGCCCACAGTGTCGTCGCAGCGTCATCTTTGACGTGAAGCGGGGAACGCGCCTGTAATCCGGGGCTGCCCTTGGTGCTTCCGCTGGAGCCCCCTCCGTCGTGACCGGTGTTTCGCTAGTTTCCAGCAGGACCGCCGGAACCCCCTCTCAATTTGACCTTGTTACAGCAACAGTTTCCCGACTCTCTGCCGCTCGCGGCTACCGCGATTCAGACAGATTCGGGTGAGGCCGCTCTTATGTCGTCGTTCACGGAACGTCTCGAGCAGAGCTTCGCGCTGCTCGGGGAATTCGTGCCTGCGCTGTTCGGTGCGCTCGTCATTCTCTTCGCCGGCTATCTCGTGGCGAAGGTGATCGAGAAGGGCGCCGCACGATTGCTGCGCCGCCTGCATTTCAATCAGCTGCTCGAGCGTGGCGGCGTGATGCAAGCCGTCGAGCGTTCGGGGTCGCATCTCAATCCCGCGAAGGTCATCGGAAACCTGCTGTTCTGGTGTGTGATGTTCGCCGTGCTGCTGGTGGCGGCGAATGCGATCGGTCTGGACTCGCTCGCCAATGTGTTCTCCGAACTCGTGAGTTACATCCCGAGCGTCATCGCGGCGATTGTGATCATCATTCTCGGCATTGTGCTTGGCGGGTTCGTCGGTGGCCTCATCATGGCGTCGGCGGGCGGATTGCATGGCGGTCCGTGGCTGGCGCGGACGGGTCGCGTCGGTGTGATCGTGCTCGCGGTGTTCATGGCGTTGCAGGAGCTGGGGATCGCCACTGACATCGTGACGACGGCCTTTGCGATCCTGTTCGGTGCCGTGGCGCTGGCGTTGTCGCTGTCGTTCGGTCTGGGCAATCGCGAACTCGCGGGCGAAATCACGCGTGCGTGGTATCAGCAGTACCAGGCCGAGCGTCGTGCCATCGACGCCGAAGCGGCGGCCGATGAAGCGGAAGAGCTAGCCGAAGAGACGTCGGCAGACGAAACCGCCGAGATGCCGGAGCCGGAGCCGCCCGCCACGCAGAAGGGGCGGCCGCTCGACGAGAGCACGCATTGAAGATGGTGCAGGTGATGCCCGTGCCGATGCGGGTGTTGGTTGGATTGCTGTTGGCCCCACTGGTTGGGGTGGGCGCGCAGGCAAAGGCACCGCGGACCACGATGCCAGACAGCGATGCCGTTGTCGCGGCGGTGCTGGCCGCCGAAACGCGCGAGTACGCACAGCGCCTGACGACCGTGCGTCGCGAGTACCTCGCCCGTGCCTCTTGGGCCGATCTCGGCGACCGGTGCAATCCCGGCGCGCTGCGGGTGTTCACCAAGGACACGACCCCGGCGTTGCAGGCGGCGTTGCAGGCGATGGTCGAGCGGATGGAGCAGACGATCGTGCTGCAGGGCGTCGGTCAGTCGTTGGCCACACCGGAGGCGCGGGCCCTGCTGCGTGTTGTGGTCGGCTGGGAAGCCGGCATCGACCGGCCGCGGTGGGACGAGGACGGGGCTGGCGTGCATCGCGCGGTGGCCACCGGGCTCACTGGCGACGTGCCGGACCCCACCAAGCCGGGCTGCCTGCCGTCGCCGATCATGGGCGACACCGTCACCTTCGTGGTGCCCGGCTTCAGCGACATGGAGTTCCCGAGGGCGCCGCGCCCGCGAGTCAAGGCGTACTTTGGGCCAGCCGGACAGCAGCGAGCGCGCGACGAGTTCTTCACAGCGGTCGGCGCCAAGAATCCGAGCGCCGATCTGTCTTCCATCGTGGTCGCGCCGATGGTGATCTGGCAGGACTACGCAGTGGTCGGGGTGAATCGTCCTCGGGAGCGCGGCGGGGTCGAAGTCGGCTCGGGGAGCAATGGCGGGGCGGCGTATCTGCTGCGCCGCGTCGCCGGCGAGTGGCGGCTGCTCTCGATTGTACGCAGCTGGGGCTCCTGACCCGGGGCGTGTTTCTAAGTCGTTGAAATATAGCAGGTTACGACAGGCCCGGCGCGTTGTTTTTACGCCTCGGCTCGTGTACATTTAACGGCTGTCGATCAAAGTCTCGGACCACGTCTCTCCTGCCCGACGTCACATGACTGCACCGAACGCCCGCGAACGCATTCTGCCGCGCCTCATCGATGAGGAAGTGAAAGAGTCGTTCATCAACTATTCCATGAGCGTCATCGTATCGCGTGCACTGCCAGACGTGCGCGATGGCCTCAAGCCGGTCCATCGCCGCGTGTTGTACGCGATGAACGAGCTCGGACTGTTGCCGGGGCGTCCGTTCAAAAAGTCGGCGACGGTGGTTGGTGATGTGCTCGGTAAGTATCACCCCCACGGCGACAGCAGCGTCTACGACGCGCTGGTGCGTATGGTGCAGACCTTCTCGCTGCGGTATCCGCTCGTCGACGGCCAGGGAAATTTCGGCTCGATGGACGGCGACAATGCGGCGGCGTATCGCTACACCGAAGCGCGACTGACCCGCATGTCGGTGGAAATGCTCGAAGACATCGACAAGAACACGGTCGACTTCGCGCCGAATTTCGACGACCGTCTTGAAGAGCCACGGGTGCTCCCGTCGGGCGTGCCGAACCTGCTGGTGAACGGCTCGTCGGGTATCGCCGTGGGCATGGCCACGAACATTCCGCCACACAATCTGCGCGAAGTCGTGACGGCCGTGATCGCGATGATCGACAACCCCGAGCTCGAAGGCGCCGCCCTGCGCGCGATCGTGCGTGGCCCCGATTTCCCGACCGGCGGCTACATCTATGGCCGCGCCGGCATCGCCGATTATCAGGACACGGGCCGTGGCCGCATCGTCATGCGGGCGAAGGCCGTGATCGAAGAGAAGGAATCGACCGGCCGGTCGCAGATCGTCGTCACCGAAGTGCCGTACCAGGTGAACAAGGCGAAGCTGGTCATCGACATCGCCGAGCTGGTGCGCGACCAGAAGCTCACCGGCATCAGCGCGCTGCGCGACGAGTCCGACCGCGACGGTATCCGCGTGGTCGTCGAGCTCAAGCGTGATGCGATCCCGCGTGTCGTGCTCAATCAGCTGTACAAGCACACCGCGATGCAGAGCACGTTCGGTGTGATCATGCTGGCGCTCGTGCCCGACGTGAATACGCGTCAGCTCGTGCCCAAGGTGCTCACGCTGCGGCAGTGCATCGGTCACTATATCGAGCATCGCCACGAAGTGATCGTGCGGCGCACGCAGTTCGATCTCGACAAGGCGCTCGAGCGCGAGCACATCCTCGAAGGACTCAAGATCGCCGTCGACAACATCGACGAAGTGATCCGCATGATCCGCGCGGCCGACGACACGCCCACGGCGAGCCTGGAGCTGCAGGCGCGCTTCGGGCTCTCCGAGCGGCAGGCGGAAGCGATTCTCAATATGCGTCTGGCGAAGCTCACCGGCCTCGAGCGCGACAAGCTCGAGGAGGAGCTGACCGAAGTGCGCGCGTTCATCCTCGAGATGCGCGGTATTCTCGAGTCACGGCCGCGCCGCATGGAGATCATGAAGGGCGAGCTGCTCAAGCTGATGGAGACCTACGGCGACGAACGCCGCACGGAGATCGTCAGCGACGAAGGCGAGTTCTCGATCGAAGATCTGATCGCCGAGGAAGAGATGGTCGTGACCATCTCGCACAACGGCTACATCAAGCGCACCCCGCTGTCGCTGTACAACCGGCAGGGGCGTGGCGGCCGCGGCAAGTCCAGCGCGGATCTCAAGGAAAACGACTTCATCGAGCGCTTCTACGTGGCGAGTACGCACACGTACATGCTCATCTTCACCGATGACGGACGTTGCTTCTGGCTCAAGGTGCACGAGTTGCCGCAGGCTGGGCGCAACACGCGCGGCAAGCCGATTGTGAACCTCATCAACGTCACCCCCGATACGCGTATCCGCGCGATCGTGCTCACGCGCGAGTTCAGCGACACCGAATTCCTGCTGTTTTGCACGCGCAAGGGTACCGTCAAGAAGACGGCGCTGTCGCAGTACAGCAATCCGCGCTCGAATGGCATCAAGGCCATCAAGGTCGAGGAAGGCGACGAACTGATGGACGTGCAGGTGACGTCCGGCAGCAACGACGTCGTACTCGCCACGCGCCACGGTCTCTCGGTGCGTTTCCATGAGAGCGATGTGCGTGAGATGGGCCGCGATACGACGGGCGTGAAGGGCGTCGAACTGCGCCCGGGCGACCAGCTCGTGGGCATGGTCGTGATCAAGCGCGAGGCCACGTTGCTCGTCGTGACCGAAAAGGGGCTCGGTAAGTGCAGCGAAGTGAGCGAATACCGCGTGCAGAAACGCGGCGGCAAGGGCATCCTCACGCTCAACCGCACCGCCAAGACCGGCGACGTGGTGGCGCTGATGGAAGTCGTGCCGGAAGACGAACTGATGCTCATGACGCGTCAGGGCGTGGCGATCCGCTCGCGGGTGAGCGAAATCCGCGTCACGGGCCGTGCGGCCCAGGGCGTGAAGCTCGTCGCGCTCGACGACCACGACGTGGTACAGGCCGTCGCCCGCGTGATTCCGGACGACAAGGATGACGTGGACGGCGTAGAAGGCGTAGAAGGTGCCGAAGGGGACGCTCCGACCGGAGAGCTGGGGCTCGACGGTGGTGGCGTGGCGTAACGGCACCACGCCCGCTGATCCCGACGGCTCATGCCCATCTCCCGAATTCTCGTTGCTGACGATGATGCGGCTGTCCTCGAATCCGTCACCTGGCTGTTGCAGGAGAACGGATACGAGGTGATTCCCGCCAATGGCGGGATGGCCTGTCTGGAACAGCTCGAGAAGCGCGCGCCCGATCTGCTGCTCCTCGACATCCTGATGCCGGATGCCGATGGATGTCAGCTGCTCGAGCGGATCAAGAGCGAAGAGCGTTGGCGTGATTTGCCGGTGCTCATGTTGTCCGCGCAGCCGCCCGAGGACGCCTCGGTGCGGTCGTTGGGATTGGGCGCGTCGGATTTCATTCGCAAGCCGTATCGCCCGAAGGAGTTACTGGCACGCGTCCAGGCGCAGCTCCGCATGGGCGCCATCCTTCGCTCGACCCGCATGGCGCTCGCGCGCACGGAAGAAGCGCTCGTGCGCGCGCAGCAGGACGCCGATAGCCGTCGAAAGCTCGTGGACATCCTGCACGAAGTGACCGGCGATCTGTCGGTCTCCGAACTCTTCCATCTGCTGGTGCGTCGTGCGGCGCGCGCGCTTGGCGTGTCGCACTGCTCCATCGTGCTGGCGCGACCGGGCGATGCGCAGGCGGTGGTCGTAGCTGCGTTCGAGAACCCGGGTCTGCAGCACCTCAGCATCGAGCTCGACCGCTATCCGGAGCTGAAGGCGGCCCTCGATTCGGGACAGCCGGTGCTGGTGGACGATCTCGACACGCATCCACTGTACGACGGCGTGCGGCATGTGTGGGGTATCGAAGGGATCGAAGTCCCGATCCGCTCCGTGATCGCCCTGCCGTTTACCGTCGACCGCGGACAGTATGGCGTCTTCCTCGTGCGTCGCACGCGCGATCAGGATCGCTTCGGGCCGCATGATCTCGAGTTCGCGCAAGCCGTCATCACGGCGGCGGTGGCGGTGATTCAGCGCGCGCAGATGGTCGAGAGCACGATGGCCGACAACGCGCGACTCGAACAGCTCGCGCAGACTGATCCCCTCACCCAACTCCTCAACCGGCGGGCGCTCACCGAGCGCATCACGGCGGAGATGGAGCGCGCACTGCGCTACGATTCCACGCTCGCGCTTTTGATGATCGACCTCGATCACTTCAAACAGGTCAACGACAGCTACGGCCACCTGGTCGGCGACGACGTGTTGCGCGATGTCGGACAGCTGCTGCTCGCAACGATCCGCGGCAGCGATATCGTGGCTCGATATGGCGGTGAAGAGTTTCTGGTGCTGCTCCCCGAGACCGAGGAGGTGGGCGCGGTGTCGTTCGCCGAGCGTATCCGGGCGGCCATCGACGACTATGAGTTCGCCCGAGGGGGCGATCACCCGCCGCTCAAAATCACGGCCAGCGTTGGTGTGGCGGTGTTTCCGGCGGCCCGCATCGAGAACGTTGAGGATCTGTTCTCACGGTCCGACGCGGCGCTCTATCGCGCCAAGGCGGACGGCCGCAATCGCGTGCGACAGTAGGCGTTCCCTCGACACCTAGGGCTGGGCGTTGCGGTGCACGATCATCGCGCACGCGTCCTGTACCACGTCAATCCCCGCCCGGGCGAGCGTCTCCGCCACTGCGGTCTCGTGAATGCCCTGCTGCATCCACACCACGCGCGGTGCGGCTGCGAGTATGTCCTCGACGTGCTGCGCGACGTCGCCGGATCGGCGGAACAGCAGCACGAGGTCGGCCGGTGGGGTCACCGTGCGGAGCGACCGATGGACCGGTACGCCAAGTATCGCCGTGATGTCAGGGTAGTACACGGGCACGGGAATGATCTCGAAGCCGGCCGCGTGCAGATACGCCGGCACGTAGTATGCCGGCCCGCCGGCGAGCTCCGGTTTGATGCCGATCACCGCGATCCGATGTGCCGATGAAAGCACCTCAGCGAGTTGTGAGGAGTGCTCCAGTAGATGCGAACGCCACAGGGTCGATTCCCGCCCCTCGCCGCGTTCGCCCGCCGGAGGCATTAGCTTTTCTTCCACAAGTACTCCCCCTTCTCGAGATTGCTGGAGTTACCCATATGCGCATGCTTGTGCTCGGCGCGGGGCTGCAAGGCACCGCGTGCACGTATGATTTATTGAACACTCCGTCGGTCTCGCAGGTCGTCCTGGCCGACGTCCACGTGGGCGCCCTTCCCGCCTTCCTCACCCCGTTCATCGGAGCCCGGCTCGAGCCGATGGCCCTCGACGTGCGTGATGCCGATGCCGTGCGGGCGGTCTTCTCCCGCTGCGACGCGGTCATGAGCGCCATCCCGTACTACTTCAACGCCGGTCTGGCCGCCATCGCGGTCGACGTGGGTGTGCACTTCGCCGATCTGGGCGGCAACACGCAGATCGTACAGGACCAGAAGAAGCTCGACGCGGCGGCGAAAGCCAAGGGGATCAGTGTGATCCCCGACACCGGTCTCGCCCCCGGCATGGCCAACATCATCGCGCAGCACGGCATCGATCAGTTCGACACGGTCGAGAGCGTCAAGCTGTTCGTGGGCGGGCTTCCGCAAAATCCGGAGCCACCGCTCGGCTACCAGATTGCGTACTCCATCGAAGGCATGGTGGACTACTACACGACGGCGTCGCTCGTCGTCCGCAACGGACAGCCGGCCCATGTGACCGCGCTCTCCGAGCTCGAGTCGGTGCCGTTTGCCGAACCAGTGGGTGACCTCGAAGCGTTCCATACGGCGGGCGGCCTCTCCACCATGGTGTACCGCTACGCCGGCGTCATTCCGACCATGGAGTACAAGACGCTGCGCTATCCGGGACACGCGCGGGTCATGGCCGCGATTCGCGATCTCGGGCTGCTCGGCAGCGATGCCGTCGATGTGAAGGGCCAGCAGGTCGTGCCCCGCGACGTGTTCGTGCGGGTGGCCGGCGAGCAGCTGCGCAAGGGCAAGCCCGATCTCGTGGCGTTGCGGGTGGTGGTGCGCGGCACGAAGGACGGCGTGACGGCCACGCGGGTCTGGGAAGTGCTCGACCGGTACGATGCGGCGCACGGCATCTCCGCGATGATGCGCACCACCGGCTACACGCTCTCGATCACCGGGCAACTGCAGGCCACCGGCGCAATCGCCGCCGGCGTGCACACGCCTGACGAGTGCATTCCGGCCGAACGCTATTTTGCGATGCTCGCCGAGCGCGGCGTGATGGTGGTCGAACTCACGTCCTGAATTCGCCGATCAACCCGCGTACGCGAAGTGACGCCGTCTGCAGCATTTCGGCGGTGGCGGACACTTCCTGCGCGGAGGCGGATGTCTGCTCCGTGCTGGCCGCCACTTGCTCCGCCGCCGCGGCGTGCCCTTCCGCGGTGTCCCGGGCGCTGGTGAGCGACTTCTGCACCGCACCCAGCGACTGACGGTTCGCGTGCACGGCGGTGGAGACGCGTGACGCCGCCCCTTCCACCTGCGCCACCGCGTGTTCGATGCGCGCGAGCGCCTCGCCGACGCCCTCCGCTACGGTTTCCACGTCCTTGAGGCGCGTGGCGCCGGAGTCGACCGCACTCGAGGCGCTGGCAATGCGCACGCGGATGCGCTTCACATTCTTCGTCACCTCGTTGGCGGCGTTGGGACGGTACCGTCGCCGGTGCCCGCCGCTGAGCTGTTCGAGCCGCGGCAGGCGGCCAGGAAGGCGGCCACGAGCAGCAGGAGGGGCAGCGCCAGGGCGGCGGCTTTGGGCCGGGTGTCACGTCGGTTCTGGATCACGAGAATGGACGATCCGGTGTTGGGTGCGGAAACGGAGGTCGTGGCGTTTTCTCGGCGGGCCGACGGCAGCGTCTAGCCCACCGAGTTCGGACCCGAATCCGACGCATAAACCATCAAAAATGAGAATGACAGTTACGTTAATTTTGGAAAATCGGCGAAGTATCGCTGCGATGCTCCGATTTGCTTGCGGCAGCCGGAAACCTCGGTTTAGCTTCGCAGTGTTGTATGATGAACGGCCCTCGAGGTCTGTGCGCGACCGCGCATCACACGAGGCTCTCTACTCTTTCAGGAACCGGCATGGTTGGCACGTTCCGCCCGCGGCGGATGGCATCCATCGCGCTGCTGGGCGCTCTGGCCCTAGGGCTTGCAGCGTGCGGCGGCGAGTATCCGAATTCGACGTTCAACCCGAACTCGGACTACAACGCAGCGATCGATGCACTCTGGGACAAGCTGCTCTTTTGGGGCACGCTGGTTTTCATCGGTGTCGAAGCCGCTCTCGTCTACACGATTTTCAAGTTCCGGCGTCGGCCCGACGGCGGAGTTCCGAAGCAGGTCCACGGCAACACCGCGCTCGAGATCACGTGGACGGCGATTCCCGCCGTCATCCTGATTTTCATCGCGATTCCGACGGTCCGCACGATCTTCCAAACGCAGGCCAAGGCGGCGCCCGACGCGCTGCAGGTCGAGGTGATCGGGCACCAGTGGTGGTGGGAGTTCCGCTACCCGCAATACGGCATTACGACGGCGAACGAGCTGTACTTGCCGAACGGCCGCACGGTGAACTTCCAGCTCAAGACGGTCGACGTGTTGCATTCCTTCTGGATTCCCCAGATGGGTGGCAAGCGCGACTTGATCTCGAACCGGACCAATTACCTCTGGTTCACGCCGAACGCGGATCTTCCGTCGTCGGCGTGGAACGGATTCTGTGCCGAGTTCTGCGGCCCGTCGCACGCGAATATGAAGTTCCGCGTCTTTACGGTCACGCCGGACGAGTTCGGACAGTGGACGGCACACCAGAAGCAGCCGGCGATCTTCCCGGCGGTGGCGGTGGCTCCGGCAACGGCGGCTCCTGCCGTTGCTCCGGTGCCCTCGGGCACGGGCAGCACGCCGCTGTTGCAGGTCGCGGCCGCCACCGCGCCGGTCGCTATGGCGCCGCCGGCGGCACCGGTTCCGGTGTGGGTGTTCCCGAAGGAGCGGATCGAGAAGGACTTCGCCTACACGATTCCGAACACGCCGCTCACGAACCAGATCAGCTTCACCGAATCGCTGATCGGTACGGGCGATGCCGAGCGTGGCCGTCAGATCTACGGCCGGTCCAGCTGCATTGGCTGTCACGCGATCGCCGGCACGCCGTTCAACATGGCGGCCGTCGGCCCGAATCTCACGCACGTGGGTTCGCGCCACACGATTGCTGGCGGCCTTTATCCGAACACGACGAAGCATTTGTCGTATTGGATCAAGAGCGCCCCGCACATGAAGCCCGGCTCCATCATGCCCTCGCTGGGTAAGGGTGTGACGGATCCGAAAACCAAGATGGTGGTCAACGTCGGCGGTTTGACCGACGCGGAGGTCGCGGACATCGTCGCGTACCTCCAGGCCCTGAAGTAAGTCACCGTCACCGCTGACCAACGACACCGATGGCAACCATCGCTGCCGCGCCCCCGTACACCGAAGCCAAGTCCGCGCCGTCGACCACCGGCGTCTGGTCTTGGCTCACCACGGTGGACCACAAGCGCATTGGGGCGCTTTATCTGATCACCGGCCTGTTGTTCTTCGTTGTTGGCGGCCTCGAGGCCGCCATCTTGCGAGCGCAGCTGGCGACGCCGAATGGCAAGCTCATTTCGGCCGAGATGTACAACCAGCTGTTCACGATGCACGGCACGACGATGATCTTTCTCGCCGTCATGCCACTCTCGGCGGCCTTCTTCAACTTTTTGATCCCGCTGCAGATCGGTGCGCGTGACGTCGCCTTCCCGCGACTCAATGCGTTCTCGTACTGGATCTACCTGTTGGGCGGCGTGTTCATCACACTGCCGATCCTCTGGTCGATGGCGCCCAACGGCGGGTGGTTCGGCTACGCGCCGCTTAGCACGAAGGCGTACTCGCCGCAGCACAACATGGATTTCTGGGTGATCGGCTTGCAGGTGCTCGGTATCTCCTCGCTCGCGGCCGGCTTCAACTTCATTACGACGATCATCAACATGCGGGCGCCCGGGATGACGCTCATGCGCATGCCGATCTTCACGTGGATGTCGTTCGTGGTGCAGTTCCTGGTCGTGCTCGCCTTCCCGGTCATCACGGTCGCGCTCGTGTTCCTGCAGTTCGACCGCTTCTTCGGTACGAACTTCTACACGATCGCCAAGGGCGCCGACCCGCTGCTCTGGCAGCACCTCTTCTGGGTGTTCGGTCACCCCGAGGTGTACATCCTGATTTTGCCGGCCTTCGGTCTCGTCTCCGAAGTGCTCCCCACGTTCTCGCGCAAGCCGTTGTTCGGTTACCCGGTGATGGTGTACTCGGGCATCCTGATCGGTTTCCTCGGCTTCGGCGTGTGGGCGCACCATATGTTCTCGGTGGGCATGGGCCCGATCGCGGACGCGGTGTTTTCGCTCACCACGATGCTGATCGCGATCCCGACCGGCGTGAAGATCTTCAACTGGATGGCCACCATGTGGGGTGGCCAGATCAAGTTCACGGTGGCCATGAAGTTTGCCGTCGCGCTGGTGGGCATGTTCACGGTCGGCGGTATCTCCGGCGTGATGCACTCGTCGCCGCCGGCCGACCTTCAGCAGACGGATACCTACTTCGTGGTGGCGCACTTCCACTACGTGCTCTTCGGCGGCTCGGTGTTCGGCCTGTTCGCCGGCATGTATTACTACTTCCCGAAGATCACCGGCCGCTTCCTCTCGGAGAAGCTGGGTAACTGGCACTTCTGGATTTCGTTCGTCGGCATGAACCTGACGTTCTTCCCGATGCACTTCAGCGGCCTGCTCGGTATGCCGCGTCGTATCTATCGGTACGATGCGGGACAGGGCTTTGATCTGTTCAACGCGATGTCATCGGGCGGTACGCTGATCCTGATGGTCGGCACGCTGTTCGGGCTCATCAACGTGTGGAAGAGCTGGCGGAGTGGCCGGATGGCGTCGAGCAACCCGTGGGGTGCCGCGACGCTGGAGTGGACGATTCCGTCGCCGCCGCCCGACTACAACTTTGCCGAACTGCCGCAGGTGAAGTCACGCTACCCGCTTTGGAACATGAAGGGCGGCGAGAAGCTGGTCCACGAAACGACGTACGAAGAGGAGAAGGGCCGGCACATCCCCACGTCGCAGGAACTCGGTATCGTCATGCCGAATCCGTCGATCTGGCCGCTGGTCACTGCCTTCGGGTTGGTCGTGATGTTTGGCGGGCTGCTGTTCATGGACGCGAGTGTTCCGACCGCGGTGGCCGTGATGCTGGCCGGTACGGCGCTCTGGATTGGCTCGCTCTACACCTGGCTGCTCACGCCGCTCGAGGATCACCACTAAGATGACCGCCACTACGGCACCTACGACCGTCGCGCACGGCGACGGCGACGGCCACGCGCACGGCGGCGGCCATTACACCTCGTTGGGACTCGACAACCGCAAAGTCGCCATTTGGACCTTCATCGGTTCCGAATGCATGCTCTTTGCCTCGTTGATCTCGACGTACCTGATCTACAAGGGCAAGAGCCCGGAAGGCCCGTTCCCGCATGAAGCGTGGACGAGCCCGACCACGGGCGAAGTGTTCAAGCCGATCCTGAACATCCCGGTCACATCGGCGTCGACGTTCGTGCTGCTGATGTCGTCGCTGGCGATGGTGCTTGCGCTGGCCGCGGTGCAGAACCGCGACCTGCCGAAGCACACCGCGTGGGATCGTATCCTCGGTTCGTCGAAGCTCTGGCTGTGGGCCACGTGCCTGCTCGGTATCACCTTCCTCGGCTGTCAGGCGTACGAGTTTACGTCGTTCGTGCACGAAGGCCTCACGATGCGGACGAACCTGTTCGGCTCGAGCTTCTTCACGCTCACGGGCTTTCACGGCGCGCACGTGACCGCCGGCGTGTTGTGGCTCTTCACGTTGCTGGCCATCGATTACAAGCGTGGTCTCAAGCCGTCGGATGCCCTGCTCGTCGACATCTGTGCGCTGTATTGGCACTTCGTCGACGTGGTGTGGATCGCGATCTTCACGCTCATCTACCTGATCAAGTGAGGCGGTGATGGCTGACCATTCTGCAGCGGTGGGACACGCCCACGACGAAGCGCACCACCCGACGTGGACGACGTACTGGAAGATCGCCGTGATTCTCACGGTGATCACGGCGGTCGAGGTCTCGGCGTACTACATCCCGGCGTGGGAAGAGAGCTGGGTGTACGTGCCCAGCATGCTGATCATGTCGGCGGTCAAGTTCTACATCGTCGTGATGTACTACATGCACCTCAAGTACGATCACAAGCTGTTCCGCTCGCTGTTCACGGGCCCGCTGATCGTCGCGTCGCTGACGCTCGTCGGCCTGCTGTTCCTGTTCTCGAAGCTCGTCCTGCGACTCGGTCTGCTCAGCTAACCGCTGCGTCGCCGATCGCGAGAACCCGTGGCCAGTCGTCAGCGTTCAGCTGGTGACTGGCCATGCTCCGTTCTCCCCCGCCCGCTGGCGCATCTGCTGCAGAGTACATTCCCGATATGATCGCGCTTCTGCTGCACCCCACCGCCCAGCTCAGCTGGTCGAATTTCACGGTTCACCCGAGTACCGCCATCGGCATCGCTGCGATCGGGGCGGTCTACGTGTGGCGCGTGCGTCAGGGTCCGTCCGCAATCGACCGGGTACCTGTCACGGTGACGGACCTCGCGCAGGCCACCAGCGCCCAGCTCGACGTCGCCGCCGCGCCGCCGGGGCCCACGTCGGCGCAGCGGGTGAGCTTCTTCGCGTCGCTGCTGCTGCTGTTCCTCACCCTGAACGGGCCGCTGCACGATCTGAGCGACTTCTACCTGTTCAGCGGGCACATGGTGCAGCACCTGATCCTCACCCTGGTCGTACCACCCCTGATGATCATCGGCACGCCGGGGTGGATGCTGCGTCCGCTGCTGCGCAAGCCCGCCGTGTTCGCGGTGGCCCGCAGGGGCACGACGATCGCGGCCTGCTTCGTGATCTTCAATGTGGTGCTCTCGTTCTGGCACCTGCCGCCGATGTACAATCTGGCGCTGGCGAACCACCCGATTCACATCGGGCAGCACCTGATGTTCATTGCCGCATCGGTGCTGATGTGGTGGCCGCTCACGTCGCCGCTGCCAGAGCTGCCGCGCGCGCCGTACCCGGTGCAGATGCTGTACTGTTTCGTGATGGTCATCCCGATGTCGGTCATCTCGATCTATATCGCGATGGCGGATACGCTGCTGTACCCCGCGTATGCCGTCGCCCCGCGCATCCTGGGGATCACGCCTATGATGGACCAGCAGTACGGCGGTCTGATCATGTGGATTCCCGGTGGTGTCTTTTTCTACGCGGTGATGACGGTGGTGTTCTTCAAATGGTCGCAACGCGGCGAAGATAGTCAGGACAGCGCGCAGGTTGGTTGGGTCCCGTCGCCGGACGCGCTGACCTGATGGCTGGCAAGAAGCCGGTTGCCCGACGTCACGTCGGCAAGGACGCACCCAAGGTCGCCCCCAAGAAGAACGCGGCCGCCGCCGAGAAGAAGTTCGGCAAGGCGGCGCGTCAGGCGGCGGAGAAGGGTGGCAAGAAGCCAGGGGCGTGGCGCGACGCCGAGCAGCCGCGTGTGTCGCACGCGGCGGCGCCGATTCCGGCCGAAGCGCTGGGCACGGTCGCCGTGAGCGTGTCGCGTATGATCGACGCGTCGCCCAGTGAAATCTTCCGCGCCTTCAACGACCCGACGCGCCGGCAATGGGGCGGGGCGTTCGGCTACAAGGTGATGAACGCCGTGGCGCCGCGCTTCCTGCGCCTGATGCTGCACGACGGCACGCTGGTGAGCGTGTCGATCGGCCGCAAGGGCAACGCGCGCTGCAACGTAGAGCTCGAGCACTCGCGCTTGAGTGACGTCGCCACCGGCGAAAAAATAAAGGCGGAATGGCGAGAGGGGCTGGCGAAGATGGCGGAGCAGCTGGACGAGCTGTTTTAACGGCTGAACGGCGCTAAGAGTCAACGGCGCTAAGAGTCAACGGCGCTAAGAGTCAACGGCGCTAAGAGTCAACGGCGC
>Ga0114970_10001002_pt1 | contig 21156 bp, 27 predicted proteins | sample M_140205_XF_Meta_FD_87030 | JGI IMG/M metagenome (GOLD analysis project Ga0114970, IMG submission 87030) | Freshwater microbial communities from Lake Montjoie, Canada to study carbon cycling - M_140205_XF_MetaG | ecosystem: Environmental > Aquatic > Freshwater > Lake | place: Lake Montjoie...
AAAAAAAAAAAGAGTGAAAAAAAAAAAAAACATTTTGAAGACCATCCAGAAGCAAGGGAGCAAATGAGTGAAATAAAAAAAAAACAATGGGAAAATCCAGAAGCAAGACAGAAAAATAGCGAAGCATTGAAAAAATATAATAAAGACCATCCAGAAGCAAGAAAAAATCGATCAGACACATTGGGAAAAAATAAACCATTTGACGTATTTAAAAACGGGACACTTATAAAAACATTTACTTATCAATTTGAGGCAAAAGAATATTTACAAGAAAAATATAAAATTAAATCAATTATTAAAATTGTGGAAGTTTTAGCTAAAAGAAGAAAAAGCTCTGCTGGATTTGTGTTTAAATATAAATAAACCCTAAGTAAAAATAAAAACGAGCCTTGTGTAAAACCGGCGTTTTAAATGTGCGATTTGTTTTATATCTAAATATATTTAAATTAAATATTTTTATGTGCTAATTATGACATAAAAATATTTAATTTTTTAAAATTAACTTAAAGATACCTCCTTTTATAAGAATAAGAAGAAAATGGGTGATTTTACAAGATTAGACCCAGGTCTATTAAATAATTATATTTTTGAAAAATCACCAGGTTATTGGGTAAAAAATGGTAAGATTTTTGATGGTAGAATGAACAAACAATTTTTATCAGTGCTTGATAGTTTTGCTATAAAACATCAATCAAATGCTATAATTAACAATGAACAAGATTTAAGTAATTATTATTTTGTTAAGCATTTTGAAAAAAGTTCTGGAGAAGGTGGTGAACATACTAATTGTGCTTGTGGACATCTTATAAATGCTATATGTTCATTTGGGTTAAAATGTAATCCTGATATTCAAATACAGGTTGGTAATGAATGTGTCCATAAAATTAACGATAAAATATTAAATGAAGAATTAAATTATCAAAGAAAAAAATTTGAAGGTAAAACTTGTACTAAATGTTCTGACATAGTTCAACAAAATAATGATTGTTTTAAAGTTTATAGTTTATGTAGACCTTGTTATGATAAAGAATACAGTAGTTGTAAAATTTGTAAAGAAATCGTAAATCCAGAAAATAAATCATTTAAATTATCACATTGTTGTTTTAAACACTATAAATCTGAAAAAGAAAAAGAACGAAAATGTAAGGTTCATGAAGAAGAACAAAAAATCAGAGTACTAGAAGAAGAACAAAAATGCAAGGTTCTTGAAGAAGAACAAAAACTCAGAGTGCTAGAAGAAGCAAAACTACCGTGTGATAGAATACTATGTAAAAATGGTAATTATAAAAATAAAACACTTGGTGAAATTTATAATGAAAAAGATGGTCTTAAATATTTAACTAATTTATTAAATTGGGAAAATTGTTTAATTAATCAAAAATGTTTAATTAATCAATTTTTACAAGAAAAGTTTAACGATTCTGTTAAAGACAGAACTAAAATAATTAATTTTTTACCTTTATTTAAAGTACCAGTTGAAAAAAATCCAGAAAATTATATAATTAATTACGGTAATTATAAAGATAAACCACTGAGTTATATTTTTGACCCCGATGGAGCAGATAATTTACAATTATTAATAAAATTGGTAAAAAATAATCATTATGCTAAAGATAATATTATATTATTTTTAAAACAAATGTTTAAAAATAATATTTATCCTGAAAAAATTAAAAATGAATTTATTGAAAATCAATTATCATTAATATTAATTTGTGATTAAAAATAAAAAATATTTTTTACAAAATATTTTTACTTAAAGAAATAACCATTAAAACACTTAAAGAAAATGGAAAATGTTATTTGTAAAATATGTAATTGTCCTACATTTTTATGTTCGTGTGAAGAAAAAAATGAATGTAATGGAAAAATAGATATTCTCAATGGTGTTAATTATACATCAATCAGTATATCTACAATGACAATTTGTTTTAACTTTAATCAATTTATTGATTTAAAATTATTAAAAGAAAAATTACCTGAAAAATTAAAAGTTTCTTTTAAACCAGAATCTAAAAAATCTAAAATAAAAAAGAAAAAAGGAACTGATTCATTTTATAATAGTTTTGATATAAAATTAACATTTGTGGACACAATCAATGGTAAACCTTTATTTTCAAATGTTAGTATTTTTATTTTTCCCAATGGAAAAGTTAAAGCTGCCGGAGTTAAAACATACAATACAATAAATATAATGATAGAAGAACTAATTGAATTAGTTAATTATGTTCCAGGAACAGTTGAAATACCAGAAAAATTATATGCTGAAAATATAAAAATACAAATGATTTGTAGTGATTTTAAAATTAAACCAATTAAAGATGACCCCGATGGTTGGTGTTTAAAACAAGAAGAACTTAAAAATATTATTGTTAAAAAAGGTTATAGTGCAACGTTTAGTTCTCTTAGTCGTTATCCAGGTATAAATGTTAAATACCCATCTGTTATTGAAAAAGATAAAAATGTATCTCTTTTAATTTTTAGATCAGGTAGTATTATTATTACAGGTGCAAAAAATATGAAAGATATTTCTACAAGTTATACCTTTATTACAGATATAATTTCTAAAAATTCAAAAACATTATTTTATTATGATATAAATGAAGAAATAAAACAAAAAAAAATAAAAAAAAAATTAAAATAAAATAACCGAATGAAGTAACATATTAAAATGATTGAAATTACATTATTTTTTATTATTTTATTTATTGTTATTATAATGTATAATGTTAATGTTAATGTTAATGTTAATAAAACACCTAATGTTAATGAAAATAAAAGCACAAACAAAATTATTATTAAAAAACCATATGATTTAACTGAAAATATTAAAGATATAAAATTACAACCTTATGGTTGTTTTAATAATTTAGATGAAAAATTTTTTCAAAAACAAATGAATCCATATACAGATTTTACTGATTCTCTTGTTATTATAAATAATGATAATGATATTAAAGCACTCATTGCAAAAGTAATGAATAATGGTTATGATATATATGCATTTAAAATAATTAATAAATATAAAGATGATTATAAAAATATTTCTGTTGAAGAAATTGCAATACTTGGAAAATTATCTGGATATAATTATTTAAGTATATATAAAATAAATAAAAATACACGTGGAAAAATTTATTTAAGTTATACACCACCAATGGATGGACTTTCCAATAATAAATTTTCTGAATCTGATATTTCAGATTATACTTTAACACCTAAATTAAATAATTATACAAATGAAATAGAAAAAACACCTGGTAAAGAATTAAGTTGTGGTTATCCTTGTTTATCAGACAATAAACCAGAAACATTTATACAAAAAGGAGTAACAAAACAATATATGTGTGGTTCAGTTGGTTATCCAACTATTAAAACACCTACAAGATTTGCTGTTTATAAAATTATTGAAACTGTTTAAATTTGTTTAAACTTTAGTTAATTTATCAAAACTATATTGTCTAAACAGATGAGCCCAAATTCTTTCAGCAAAATGTCCATTTTCAATATTATCACCAATCGATAAACTTTCGAGTAAATTTGTATAAATTTTTTTATCAATGTGAAGAATATTTTCTTTACAAACTATAAACATTCCTCTCATCGATACATACCTCATTGGGCGTGTATCAATAAGAGCATTTTTCCATTCTTGAAAATCGCTATATTCAGATTTAATAAATTTATTATCATTTCGGTTACAATTACCCTCGGCTTGATAATTATCAATGGTATAATTAAATTTTGGATTAACAATGTGAAAACGTGGTCCATAAAATCCTTTAAAACGTTCAACTACATTAATTCTTTTTAATATCGCTTCAAGATAACGTTCTTTATATTTACACATATAAATGCTTGCAGGTATAAATATAATTTTATCAGAAAGATTATCCCAATTTGTTGTTATATGATATGCAATTGTATGATCAATTCTACCTACATTAGGTAAATTAATAATACTTATTTTATCATTAATAGTTTCGTGAGTTCTTCCTGTAAATAAAATATCATTGAGTCCTTTATTATAAATAATTACTTTATCAACAAATCTTAATACAAAATCAATCCAATCTAATTGTTCACGATAACGTGTAATAATACAAATTGTTTTTACGTTTTCCATTTAAAAATAAAATAAATATTACTTTAAATGAATTTTTTTAAAAAAAATGTTATTTTGATTTATGGTTCAAAAGGTTGGATTGGTAATTTATTTTTAGATTACATTAAATTAAATCATCATAAATTAAATATAATTGAAGGAACTGCACGTATTGATAATGAAACTGAAGTAAAACACGAAATTAAAAAATATAAACCAACTCATATTATTTCATTTACAGGAAGAACTCACGGAACTATTAATGGTAAATTAATTAATACTATTGATTATCTTGAATATCAGGGTAAACTTGTAGAAAATGTTAGAGACAATTTGGCAGGTCCAGTTATTCTTGCAAATTTATGTAAAAAATACCACATTCATTATACATATTTAGGAACTGGCTGTATCTTTAATTCATCTCAAGAAGAACCTACATTTAATGAAGAATCCAAACCTAATTATTTTGGTTCCAGTTATAGTGTTGTAAAAGGTTTTACTGACCAAATTATGCATACTTTTCCAGAAGTTCTTAATCTTAGAATTCGTATGCCTATTAGTTCAGTCATTAATAATCGTAATTTTATTACAAAAATTACAAAGTATTCTAAAATATGTAGTATGTCTAATAGTATGACTGTATTGGATGATTTTTTTCCTATTTTTATGGACCTTATTTTAAAAAAGAAAACTGGAACTTATAATTGCACTAATCCAGGAACAATTGACCATAATGAAATTTTAACAAAATACAAAGAAATTATTAATAATGGTTTTGTATGGGAAAATATGAGTATAAATGAACAAAACGCTGTTCTTAAAAGTGAACGTAGTAATAACTGTTTAAATACAAATAAAATAAGTAAAGAGTACCCCAAACTTAAAAATATAAAAGAAAGCGTTGTTATTGTTTTAAATAAAATGAAACTTAGCTTATAATTTTTATTTTCTAATATTATTGTAATTTCTTAAAAACCAATCGATGGTATCCGAAATACCCTGATTTAACGTGGTGAATTCAAAATTAATAATTTCCATTAATTTTGAATTGTCTACAGTTTTACGCATTTGTCCATCTGAAAAAGTATCGTCAAAAATAATATCTTTAATTTGAAAATTCCAAGCAATCATTTCAGCAATTTCTTTAATTGAAACTTCATTGGTTGGTGCAATAATAAGTTTATCGACAAATGGTAAATCTAAAAGTTCTATTATTATTTTAGCAAGGTCAATGCTATAAATAAATTGTCTTAGAGGTTTTCCAGTTCCTTTAACTACAAAAGATAAATTAGATTGTTTTGCTAAATAACAATTATGAATAAGTCCAGGTATTACGTGAGAATCTATTAAATTAAAATTATCATTTGGACCATAAATATTTGTAGGTATCACACAAGTATATTCACACCCAAGTTTATTATAATATTTACATTGTATATCTAAAATACGTTTTGCATAAGCATAACATTCATTAGATTCGTGTGGTGGACCATTGTGTAACATTGTTTCATTTAAAATTAAATCAGTTTCAGGAAATATACAAGTGCTTAAACAAGTAATAAGTTTAAAAACATTAATTTCAAATGCACATTTAAGAACATTTAAATTAATTAATAAATTATCATTTAACATTTTAAGAGGTTCATTCATATTTTTATAAAGTCCTCCTACACACGCGGCAAGATGTATAATATAATCTGGTTCCAGCATTTTAAAAGTTTTTTTAGTTTCATTATAATCTGTTAAATCACACATTTTAGAAGTTAAAAAAATAAAGTTATATTGATAATCTTTTTGAATTTGGTTAATTGCACTTCCAACTAAACCTGAACCACCCGTAATTAAAATTGTTTTAATAACCATTCGGGTAATTATAACAAATAAATTAAATTATAATAATAAAGTAAAGTAAATGGTAAAAGTCGCATTAATAACAGGTATAACTGGACAAGATGGAAGTTATCTATCAGAATTTCTTCTTGAAAAAGAATATGTAGTTTATGGTATTATTCGCAGAAGTAGTTCTATTAATACAAAAAGAATTGATCATATTTATAAAAAATTATATTTACGTTACGGTGACCTTTCAGATTCATCAAGTATTACTAAAATTTTAAATGAAATAAAACAAATTCCTGAACTTTCTGTTTTAGAAATTTATAATCTTGGTGCAATGAGTCACGTCAAAGTTTCATTTGATACACCTGAATATACAGGTAATATAGATGGTTTGGGTGTTCTTAGAATACTTGATGCTATTATTTCATTAAAATTAAATAAAATAACAAAATTTTATCAAGCATCAACGTCCGAAATGTATGGTAAAGTTCAAGAAATACCACAAACTGAAAAAACACCTTTTTATCCAAGAAGTCCTTATGGTGTTGCAAAGTTATATGGTTATTGGATAACTAAGAATTATCGTGAAAGCTATAATATTTTTGCTTGTAATGGAATACTTTTTAATCACGAATCTCCTCGTCGTGGTGAAACTTTTGTAACAAGAAAAATAACAATTGGTTTAAATAAAATTTGTAATGGGGAACAAGACCATCTTATTTTAGGAAATTTAGATGCTAAACGTGATTGGGGTCACGCTAAAGATTACATCGAAGGTATGTGGTTAATGCTACAACACGATTTCTCTGATGATTACGTTTTGGCAACTAATGAAACACACAGTGTTCGTGAATTTGTTGAAAAAGCATTTGCATTAAAAGGATTTGATATTAAATGGAAAGGCAAAGGTCTTGGTGAAATTGGTTATTGTTGTAAATGTAGCCGTGATTTAATTTATGTTTCTGAAAAATATTTTAGACTCACAGAGGTAGATATACTTTTAGGTGATTCATCTAAGGCAGAATTTGAGCTTGGATGGAAACCTAAAATTTCATTTGATGAACTTATTGAAGAAATGGTAAATATTTTTAATTAAATTTACAAGTTTTTAATTCATCGTAGTAACTTTCATTTAAAGATTCAACTGCATTTCTATTTTGTGAAAAATATGCTTGTCTTGGAACACATACTTTTATATTATTTAATATAAAATAATTTCTAAATAATTCATCTGAATTATTAATCATCGGAAAACAAAAATCAATTAAATCAGGTAACATTTCAGTTTTTATGCAAAGTGCGTGGCAACAAAGAATATTATGGTCTTCTACTTCAACAATGTTAATGTATTTATGTAAATTTGTTAATTGATTGCAGTTCATATAGCAATACCCCATATAAAATATATCACAATTTGAATTTAAAAATTCTTGTATACCTTCGTTTAATAAAGTTTGGTTAACATTTATTTGAATATCATCTTCAAATAAAACAATTGTGTGGTAATTGTTTTTAACAGCATCAATAAAACACATTATAAATGAAAGTAGAACAGGTAACCGAGTATATTTTTTAAATATATCACTTTTGGGATTATTAATATTACTTAATTTATTATATTCATTAGTTGTTAAATCCGATGGTTTTATTGCATCAAAATATTTACAAGTTAAATTAAGTTTATTTATTTGTTTAGTTATGTATTCTTTTCGTTGAGGCATAGTTATAGCATATACCATATCGATACCATCAAGATTTTCTTTAATTATTAAATTAAATCTTGGTTTAAATTTATTATAAAGAACTTTTAAATAATCTTCCGATGCATTAAAATTACTTTTATTAATTAAAATTGATATTGTAATTAAAAGCACAAGTATAAATGGTAATAGCATTTAATAAATAACGGTATTTTATTTATTAAAAAATAACGGTTTTTATTAAAACGTTTTAATGAATAACTTTATTTTTTTAATTGTAATATTATTTTTAATTGTAATATTATTTTTATCATTCAATGTTAGTACGTTTGATGAAACAATACCAAAAGTTATTCATAAAATATTTATAAATTCTGAAATGAAAGAAATACCAATTGATGATAAAATAAAAAATGCTATAAATACTTGGACAGATTTAAACCCAGGGTATACTCTTAAAATATATTATGGTAATGATTGTAGAAATTATCTTTTAAAAAATTTTAGTAAAGAATACATAGATTGTTTTGATAAAATAATACCATATGCATATAAAGCAGATTTTATGAGATATTGTATTCTTTATAATGAAGGTGGTTGGTATTCTGATTGGCAACAAACTTTATTAGTTCCATTAGCTCCTTTTGAAAAATTTTCTTGGGTATCTTGTTGGGATACAACTGGGGAAGAAAATAAGATAAATGGATGTATGCAAAATGGATTTTTTGGTTGTAATAAAAATAATAAAATTTTAAAAGAATGTTTATCACAAGTTATTAAAAATTGTAATGAAAAAAATTATGGCAAAAATCCTTGGTATCCAACTGGACCGTGTTTGTTAGGTGACGCTTTTAGAAAAATTAACCCAAAATTTGTTAAATTGGGATATACTGAAATTGATGAAAAAGACGGTCCTTGTTTTATAATAGATTCTAAAAAAATAATTATAAATAAATGTTGTTCTGATATAAATTTACCAGCTACAAATTTTATAAATGGAAATAATTATTTATCTTTGTGGAAAGAAAAAAATATATACAATTAAACTTTTACGTTAAACTTTTACGTTAAACTTTTACATTTATGCTTTTTATAAAGCATAAATTATTTTATTATCACCACTTCTTTTAACTGGATTATTTAATACAATAACTGGAAATGTATAAATTTTATATGAAAAGTTACTTTGTGAAAGTGAAAATAATGTTGATTCAAAATTCATATTAAATTTTGAATTTTCTATTATTAAATTCATTATTGTTGGTAAATACTTTGTTTTACATCCAAATATTTCACTATTTTGTTTTTTTAATGCATTTTCATTTGAATTTTGAAAAAACACATCAGCATCATTTGGAATATTTTTTATTAAATTTTCTATATTGGGTATAAAATATTTTCCAGTTACTTTTATTATTTTATCATAAGTATTTAAATTAAAATAATTAAATGCTTTTAATATAGATTCTGCTTCATATGGAGTTGCAGAACAATGTTTACAATTTATATTATTATCAGATTTAAATGTAAAAATTTTAACTCTTGGATTATTTTTATATTCAGGAAAATTATAATTACTACTTTCAACTACATAAATTATTAAATTTGTATTTTCTAACCATTCATTGATAGTATCTAAATATAATTTTAATCTTGATTCAGGTGAATTATATTCATTCATATAATCTGTAGTATTTATATATACAGTTGTTGTTAAAAGAATACACGTTCCCATTTGATTAAATTTAGATTTAGTTGTAGTTAAAAAAATAATAATAATTATTATAAACACAAACGCAAGAGCAATTATTATTTTAATCATTTAATTTTATCAAATTTTTTATTCCATCTAAAAAATCTATTTTAATTTCCCATCCAAGTGCTTTAAGTTTTTCATTTGAAATAAAATATCGTGAATCATTAAATGGTCTATCTTGTATAAATTTAATATAACTTTGAAAAGAATCTGTTTTTTTAATTAACTTTACAAGTAACTCTGCAATTTCCATAACTGTAAATTCCGATTCACCGATATTTGTTCCAATGTTATATATTTCTCCAATAATACCTTTTTCAAGTATTAGTTCAAACGCCGAACAAGTATCATTTACGTGTAAAAAAGACCTTTTTGCACTACCATCACCTTGTATAGTTACTTGTTCATTTGAATTAATTTGTTGAATAAATCGTGGAATTAATTTTTCTGGAAATTGGTTTGGTCCATAAACATTATTTCCCCTGGTTATAATTATTGGAAGGTTGTAGCTTTTAATATAACTCATTGCTATCATTTCAGCAGATGCTTTTGTTGCTGCATATGGATTTGTTGGAATTAATAAACTTGTTTCGTGTTTAATTTCATCATTTAATGATTCACCATATACTTCATCTGTGCTTACGTGAATAATTTTAACAAGTTTGCGTTTTTTACAACATTCCAAAAGTGTATGAGTTCCAACTATATTATCTGATGTATACTGAAGTGAATCATCAAATGAATTTTGAACGTGTGATTGTGCGGCAAAATGAATGATATGTGTAATATTGTATTTTTCTAAAATAAAATTAACAAAACCAGCTGAAGTTAAATTACAATGAACAAAATAATATCTATCAGATGATTTTATTTCAGATAAAATATTATCGTGACTTGCACAATAATACATAGCATCTAAATTAATAATTGTTGCATTTTCATTTTTAAAAAAATAATAATTAATAAAATTTGAACCAATAAAACCACAACCACCTGTAATTAATAAATTCATTTATAAAACTTATCATTTTTATTTTTTTAATTTAACGTAAATTAAAATAATAAGTTTTATAAATGAATTCTAGAACAACACCAAATCCTAATGGTGCAAATTACATTTCAGGTTCACCTCCTGATAAATGGAAATTCACAGATAATCCATTAGATCCTGAATGTGAAACAAACTGGAATTTTTATGGTAAAAATGGAAAAACATTAATACTTGGTAACATACCAAATATTACTAAAGAAGGTGATACTAAAAATTGGTGTGCGTTAAAATCTAAACCTAAAACACCGGCAAATCCTAATGGTGCAAATTACATTTCAGGTTCACCTCCTGATAAATGGAAATACACAGATAATCCATTAGATCCTGAATGTGAAACAAACTGGAATTATTATAATAAAGATGGAAAAACATTAATACTTGGTAACATACCAAATATTACTAAAGAAGGTGATACTAAAAATTGGTGTGCGTTAAAACCACGACCATTATCACCATCACCACAACCATCACCATCACCATCACCATCACCACAACCATCACCACAACCATCACCATCACCATCACCATCACCATCACAACCATCATCCTCATCAGAAAATACACCACCATCATCAGAAAATACACCACCATCATCAGAAAATACAACTTCATCTTCAGGAAATACAATGCTTTATGTCATAATTGGAATAATTTTATTATTAATTATTGTAGGTGTAGTATTTTTTAAGTTAAAAAAGAAAAAAACAGACCCGATGACAGCATTTGGTAATAGATTAAAAAAAATGTGTAAAAAATTTTAAATTTAAATAAATAAAACCATAAATTATGTTATTATTTTATTATTATTTTACCGCTAAAAAAAAATTACAATAGTATATACTTTATGCCTTTTAATATTATAAATAGAACAACCCAAACATTATTTTACAATTTGGTAGATCAAGCGAGTGGTTCACAAGCACCAAGTATGTCAATATTACCTAATAAATCCATTAGTTATAACGGTGATAATATTCCTACTAGTTCAAAAATGTTCCTTAGATATCCTACAGGATTTGCCCCTACAATTATTGGTCCAACATCATCTTCAAGTAATTTATATATAACAGATGCAAAATTTGATTCTAAAAATTATGTAAGCACGATAACAACGTCATTAACGGACCCACAAGAAAATGTAAAAGTAGATGTATTACCAGTAATTTCATATGGACAAACTTCTGTTCAAGAAAAAAAACAAATAGAAGATGCAAATAATGCTAAAGCTAAACTTGCTCAAGAACAATTAGATTACGCAAAAAATTACAAATCTCCAGCTGGTGGAGAACTAGCTGACCTACAAAAAAATTATGCAAACTCTGATGAAGCAAAAAAACAAATAGAAGATGTAAATAATGCTAAAGCTAAACTTGCTCAAGAACAAATAGATTATGCAAAAAATTACAAAGCTCCATCAAGTGGATCAAATACAGGTTTTATTATAATTGGAATAATTTTATTATTAATTAGTTTAGCTTTTTATTTTTATTTTTTTAAAACAAATAAATCAAAACAAAGTGTTTCATTTGGTAATAGATTAAAAAAAATGTGTAAAAGATTTTAATTTGTTTCATTTAAATAAATTATCATAAATTATTTTACCAACAATTTTTGAATTGGTATGACCAAATTCATTAAGTAACCATTTATTTAATATAATTTTATTATTAGGATCTGAATCCATCCAATTTTTAATAAAAATATTAAGATCAGTAAATATACCAAGATTATTTAATAATTCGTGATACATATAAAATAAAATAGCATTATCATCTTTTACAAAAACAAATTTATTAAATTTTTCTACACCAATAAAAAGTGTTTCGCAAATAATTGCATATGAATTAAATAAATTAATAGCATTTTTATCGATAAGCAATTTATCTTTAATAGATTCAGTTACAAAATATTTAATACGTGTAGATGTAGGACCATCATTTATTTTTAAAACTAACTTTTTTATTTTTGAGTTTATATTAGCATTTGCATTTTTATTAATTGTATTTAATAAAGATTCATAATCATTACAGCCAATATATTTGATAATATCTTTATTAAATTCTATATTACCACTAGAATAAACCAAACCACAATCATAAAATATTATTGAAACATCATTATCATTTATATTTATTTTCCAATTACCAAAATGAAGGTCTCCGTGAAAAGTATCATAAACTAATAAACAACTTAAAATTATAAAATTCATATACAAACTTATTTTTATTTTTAATGAAGGGTCTATAATTGAATCAAATGAAATTCCATTGTGATAACTCATAATAATAAAATTATCTGTAAAAAAATAAATTTCTGGAATAATTACACATTTTTCATTTTGAAATTTAAGTTTTAATAATTTTGTATTTTTTACTTCCAGTGAATAATCAAGTTGTAAATTAATATTATCAATGTATTGTAAAATTATATCACCAAATGAAATAAATCTACATATTAATTTAATTAAATTAAATTTTTTAACTTTTAAATTTATATCAGGATGTTTTACTTTTACTGCAACCCAATTATCTAAATTTTTATTGTATAAACAATAAACTTGTCCAATGCTACCAGATCCAACCAATTTGGGATTATCAATAATATAATCTTTAGACATATCTTTACCAAAATCTTCAAGATACATTTTTTTTGTTTCTTCAAATGTATGTGTTTCACAATTTTCTAAAATTGTTTTTATTTTATCAGTTTTTATAACATTATTCATTGACATAAATTGTAATAATTTAATTGCCAATGGACCACATTTATTAGCATTAAATTTAGTTTTATTTATACGTTCATCTGTTTCATTTAAAATTAATTTATATAAACTTAATAAAAAACAAAATAAGTTCCACATAAAATATACCTTAATTCTTTTAATTTTTTAGTTTGTTTTATTTACCGCAAATTCTTTAGATGAACTATAAATAATTTGTATATAATCCCATACAATTTCTTTATTTGATTCAGATAATTGCATCCAACAATAATTTAATTTAATAAATAAATTATTTATTGATTTATTAAAACAATGATCTGTTAAAAAAAAATTATTATCACGAATATTAATCATTTCTTCTAATCCTACAAGTGAATTATAAAACTTATTAATTAATTTTAAATCATCATCCATACTATAAATATTTATAGAACTTGTAATAATTAAAATTTCTTCATCATCTGGAAAAACTGTAATAAGTTCTTTTAAAAATAATTTTAAATTTTTATAAAATACTTTATCCATTTAATATTACGTTTTTTTAAAAAGAAGTTATTTAACGAAAAAAAATAAAAGTTTTTATTAAATGAAATTAAAATTACTTTTAATTGGTGTTATAATAAGTTTAATTATTGTAGGAATTTATTGTATAAATTTCCCACCTTCTTATCCAATTAAAGTAGATTTTGTAATAAAATCTATAATACCTAAATCAACCACGCGTATTAAAGAAGTAGGTAAAATAAATGGAGTTAGTATAAATGAAAAGGAAATAAAAACAGTTTATAATCTTACAGGAACTGTTGATATTTGTGGAAATAATGTAATTAATTTACCTAGATATTCTAAACTTGTTAATTTAGGTCAAACTATAACTGCATTTATAAAACCAAGTTGTTTAAATAATCAAGCATCTGAATCAGATGGAAATCTTAAATTATTTGGCTGGATATTAATTATTATAGCAGTATTATTACTTATTATGAATATTTTAAGTCTTTATTTTCCAAAATATTTTATTTTAAAATAATGGTTGTATTTAAGGAATTTTATGAATTTAAATATTTTTAATATTTATGTAACAAGAAGTCGTGAAGAAAGAAATTATTTTAAAAAAATAACAGAATTTATTAAAAAAATTAATGATTCAACTTCTTTTATTCAAATCGTTCATTTAGATTTTAAATACAATCAAGTTGTAAAAAATATGAAATATTTTAGACAAAAAATGGTTGTTACAGTTTACAATAAATTTGTTTACAATAAATTTGTTTACAATAATTCTGTTTATCAAAAAATTATTTATAATTTAGATGATTTAATAAATATATTTACAGTTCCACAAAATAATAATAAAAATATATTTATTTATACAGGTCACGGAAATGGTATTTATTTAATGAAAAAAAATGTAAGACCATTACGAACTGAAGATTTTTGTGAAATTATTGAAAGAACTGTTAAAAAAGCAGATCTTGTAATTTATGATTGTTGTCTTCAGGGAAATATAGCTTGTTTAACTATAACTTACCCATTTGCCAAATACGTCATTGCATCAACAAGTTATCAAAGTTATATAAGTGTTTTAATAACTAATAATTTATACTTATTTAATGGTAATTTTTTAGATTATTGTAAAAATATTTTACAAGAATTATCAATAAAAGAACCACTTCAAACTCATACATATAAAACTGATTTTGTGCTTTATGAAATGAATGAAAATGTATTAAAAATCGCTGAACTTGTTTTAAAATATAAACATTTATTTAATTATCATAAAAGTTATGTTATAGATTATAATTATTACAAAGACCTTCATTGTGCTTTTAAAGAACTTAAAATTGATATCGATCCACTTTTAAATAGCATTGTTAAATACCAACGATATCACCAAACCAACTGCGTTAATAAAGTTATAAATAAAAAAGCAAATAAAAGTTCTGGTTCAAAATTATTGATTGTGTTAAAAAGCCCAATTAAAAATGGATTACCAACACAAAGTGATAAATTTTTAATGAAAAAAAATGTATCTTGAAGATTTTTGTAAAATTATAAAGATAATAGATATTTAATTTCTGAATTATCACCAAAATTAGACGATGATATTCGATATTCTACATTATATTGTAATAAAATTTCAAATTCTGATGGAAATTTACTCATACCTGCTAAAAATAAAACGTGTGTTCCTGGTACTATAATAAATGATATTAAATAAGAACCAAACCCCCTTGCTTTATTTTTATTAAATGATGTTGATTTAAATGTTTTTAAAAGATACTTACCATTTTTAATTTTTTTATTAACACCTGTCCATACCTGAAGATGTTTTTTAAGTGGTGGTGAATTACCAATAATTCTACTAAGGTCTGCTATATACATTTTAAATATCATTACCCATTCTAATGATGTAATAGAATCATTTAAAACTTCCTTGTATCTATCAAATGAATAATCATAATCTAAATAAAGTGTATCAACTATTTGACTAAAAAAGGGGAAAATAATCTTTTTATTACTTACATTTGAATCATATATATAATTATTTATAATCTCGTTTCCATAGTGTGAATACCCCGATGCTGTAATTACATCTCTTTTAGATAATGATTCAACATATTTATTTTGTGATTCTACCCATTCTAAGTCAAGTGATGGATTATAAAAATCGCTAAAAAGATAATTTTTACCAAAATTTTTACCTTCTAAATATTTTTTTATATCTCCATCTCCAGCTTCATCATATAATGTAAAAAAAACTGGAATATCTTGGTCATCATAAAATGGCTTTCTTTTTTTTCTATTTAAAAATTTTAAAGGGTTTAATAATTTCCACATTAGGTTTATTTTAAGACTTTAATTTATTTTATTTTTAAATAAATGTTAATTTAAATGAAATTGAAATTTGGATTAAAATCCGGAGGTGATTTACGTTCAGGGCGTGTAACAGAAAGTAATATAAAATATTCATTAATTGCTCACGGTGTATTAGCATTTAATAATAACATTCAAACTATTTTTACAGTTCCTAAAAATATTCGATTATTTTCTTATGCAATACCAGGTCAGCCACGATTTGACCTTGAATCATTTAATATACAGCAATCGTGTAATTATAATGAACACGTGACATTTATAGTTGAACCAGGTGAAGAAATATCTGAATTAACATTATATTTAAGTCAACCAATTATTACAAATACGGGTAACATACCACCGTGTATATTAAAATGTAGTAATGGTGAAATTACAAGATTAACAGATATTAATTACAAAACTTTTGTTAGAGACACAGTTCCTCTTAGCACAATAATTAATTTAATTTCTTCAACTACGTCTTCGATAATTGATGTTCATTTATTACCGTGTCAAAGTATTTCACCTTCTGATAAAGCAAGAGGTGCTGTTTTAAATAATGAAATAACATTGCCACAAACCTTTGCAGCACAAAGTTTAACTCCTGTTCAAATATTACCATTTAGAAATAGTATATTTGGTCCTACGCCACCTATTCAACAAGGTCCTCAAGATACTAGATATGCTTATCAAGCATCACAAGTTCCTTGGCCACCTGTTCAACCATCGCCACAAGCACCTTGGTCATTTCAACCAACTTTTCAACCACCACCACAACAACAAGCACCTTGGGCACTTACACCATCATTTCCCCAAGGACCTGTATTTCCACCTGTTACACAAGGTCCATTTCAACAACAAAATCCTTCATTATTTCAACAAAGCCCGTTTTTTCGTTTTGGTAAAAGCACAAACATTAAAGATATTGACAATGATATAAAGTATCTTAATTCTATTTAATTGAATTTTTTACAAATAAATTAAAAGTTAGTTTAATTGAATTTTAGAAAATAATATTTTCCAAAGTCAAATTAATGACAACGTCCCCGCTTGGAATCGAACCAAGGTTGACCGGTTAACAGCCGATATTACTAACCACTGTAAGACAGGGACAAATATATTAATAACGATTTCTTTAAGTAAGTTTTAATTTCCATAAAAATCCTTAATTGTTTTTAATTTAATTCATCAATTTGTAGTATTTTATAAATAAACGCATAGCAAAAGTATTATAAATAAGTATAACTACAAACAATGATAGATATACATAATAACCGAGTGTTATTTTATCATAAATAATAAGTAAATTTAATAAAGTTAATTTATAAACATAATCAATCATTAAATAAATAATATAAAATATATAACCTCCTTTATTGTTGTATTTAATACTATTTATTCCTGTTAATGTGCATAAAACAATAGGAAATATTATATAGATATGATTTAGATAAACTGGGAGTATAAAATTTAAAAACATTTCTTGATAACAAAAAAATATAACAATTTTCTTTTCTTTTTCCAAAGTTAAAGCAGTTTCATTAACGTTTTCTTCAATTTGTATTATAATTTCTGGTTCAACCAGTTTGTTTTCAGTGTTAACATTAGAAATATAACCCAAAGAACCGTCCGGGTTTTGGATTATCATTAACTTTATACTTATTAAGTTTATTAATTTCAAACAAAGAAAATTACTCTCTTTGAAACTAATTAAATTTTTAGTTTTTTGATTCTTCTCACCCTGATTCGAACAGGGGACCAATAGATAGCTGTGATAATTTTACTTACCATATTAACCTTGTAGGCTACAGTCTACCGCTCTGCCAACTGAGCTATGAGAAGGGGTGTGTCCCGTGTGAGTTTCGAACTCACGACCCCCGCGTTTTGCTCTTAAAGGATTTTACTCCTTAGATTATCTTATGATAAGCACGATGCTCTAACCAACTGAGCTAACGGGACAATTTAATAAAATTATATTTCTTTAAATCATTTTACCAAGGAATTTTACTTGCCATAAATGCAAGAATCATATGAATGACTAAAAAGAGTATACCGTGCACAGTTCCTACTACAGTTCTTGCCCAAGCATTTCCTTTATTTACACCATCAGTGTATTTTTTGGGAATCATAAATGCCCATCCTGGTATAAATATAATAAAGAGTATTACTGGAAGAATATATTCAAAAAAAAGTTTTACCGGAATTAAATATGGACTAGGCATTTTAGTTATAATTTAAACTATTATTTTAAAATTAATTACAATTAATTACAATTAATTATATTAAAAATAATTATAAATATACTTCCGTGAACTGCACCAACAATTAATTTACTGAGTGTATCCGAACGGTCTTTATAGCTTTGAGGTATTGTAAATAACATACCTGGTATAAAAATAATAAATAATATAACAGAAATTATAAATGAATAAACATAGCAATTTAACATTTCTTTAATAAACTATTTTTTTTTTATTTTAAATTAAGCTTTCTTCATCAATAAACGAATAAATATTTTTTTTGGGTGTAAAAGGTAATTCAATTAATGTAAGGTCCATTACATCAAAATAAGGACCAAATGAATCATTACTAAACCATATACCAGATATATGAAGAACAATGTCAATTTTTGTATTACGCATCAATGGATTTATTTTTTGATTAAGTAATTTTAATTTAAGTGTGTCTGCAAAATATTTTTTAGTTAATGATTTTTTAACTGGATTACAATAAAATTCTTCAAGTGCACTTAATGATTTTTGAACTCCAAATATTTGTTTACAATTATGATAAACGTGATTAATTACAGTTTTTTTAAATTCATCAATAAATTCAATAAGTTTTTTATCAGTTAAACTAATTACCAAAGTAGGTTTATTACAAGAATAATCTACATCAAATATAACTTTACTAGTTGGTAAATTAATAACATAATAATCATTAATTAAATTTATATAACAAAATTTACCATCAACATTTTTATAATTATAAACTTTGCTAAATACAATATCTTTAAGGTTATCCATTTTAAATTAATTAAATTTTAAACTTTAAATTAAATTAATTTATTTCTTTTAAATTACAAGTATTTCTTTAACATTTAAATTATAATTAGTTTCATTTTTAATATTAGTCCAAAGTTTAGATAAATTTACTAAACAAATAATTTCCATACCTTTGGTAAGATGATAATAGTTAAATAATTTATTATCTTTGTATACTTTTATTTGAGGGTTTAAAGATTTAAATGGGATTTTTACAGTAAATGTTTCTTCATTAAAAATACTTTTAATTTTATTTTTAATATATTTATTAAAAAATTCTTCTAATTCAAATATCTTAGAACAAAAAGTTTCGCACGCTTTATTACCACTTATTTTCAATAAAAGGTATTCGTGATTATTTTCTTTTATTAAAGATTCAATAATTAATTTAGGTGTTTGAAATTCTAAAGATTCATTAAAATATTTAATATTTATAATTTTATTATCATTTAAATCTACTTTAGCAAAACTAAAATTATTAAAATCTAATTCTTTTAATTTATATTTCATTTATTTCTTTTAATTTTATTTATTTTTATATTTAACGAAAATAAAAATATTAACGTTATATATAAAATAATGTCCAGCGCAATGGCCCAAGGAATGCTTGGTTCTGCAAATTCATTTCGTGGTATGATCAACACAGTTACGTTAGCAACTGCATTTGTTCTTTCTATTATGGTAATTAATAACTATCGCCAATGTGAAAAAGGTAAAGGTTACCCTGCATCTCATCCAATTGTAAATATGTCTTATTATATTGCTATTTTGATATTAGTAGTTGCTTGTGTATTATTTGGTTTAGATATCTTTAATATGGTAATGAAAAAACGAATGTAAAAGCGTAAGCGCAAGCGTTAACATTCACTTTTACCTTTAACCATACTTTCCATTAATTCCGATGCAGTAACAAAACTAGAATCTTCACAGAGTTTAAGTTCAGTTATATCAACTATTCTATCAACTTGACCAGATTCTTCTGGTAAAGAAGCTTCATCAAATTGACGCTGAGATTCTTCTTCCATTCTCTTAAGAGCGGCGCGTTTTGCTTCATCTGCTGCTTGCTCCACCATTTCACGTTTACGTTCTTCAAAATGTTCTTTAGCATAAATCTGGTTTTTACGATACTCACCAATAATAGTATTAAGTGTTTCATCTTGATAAGTTTGATTACCAATCATTTCTGGATCAGGTGGAACCAGACACCAGTTATACATTTCACAAACAAATATATCAAATGTTGGGTCAATTCTGATTAAACGTTTAATATAATCTACTGCTTCTGTTTGTAATTCAAATACACCACGTATTTTCATCCCCATAGAATTACATTTTTGATTTCCCGTTGGACTTACAAAAGAAACACAAGCCCAGTTTTGTCCTGGAACTTTAAGAGTATCTGTATCCAAATTATAATCCATATTATCAGTTACTTTATGTATTGCATCTGTTAAAGTTTGAATTTTTTTAAGACTTTTATCTGATAATTCATCCCAAGGCTCCAAACGCTTCTTTTCATTTGACGCCATTGAATTAGAACGTTCCATTTTAAAATTAAAAAGTTTATTTCTTTAAATAAAATATAGTTTAAAATTAAACTTTAAATTTAATGTCATTAAAAAATGTAAGTTCCGATATAAACTTTTTACAAAAAAGAACTTTTAGTTTTGGTAGAACACCTGTTTGTAGTATTTGTCACCGTGAATTATTAAGAGATATTACCGTACTTAGATGCCAACATAAATTTCATATAAATTGTATATGTCCGGTATTAAATAATAATAATAGATTATGTCCAATATGTGGAATGCAACAATCTGAATTGGGAGTTGGTGCTTTATGTAATCAATAAAATTAAATATTTTATATCAACGCTTACATTTTTAAATTTAAAAGCGTTAAATTTAAAAGCGTTAAATTTAACACTTGCTCTTTTACCAAATGAAAGATTTCTTGGTTGAAATAATTCTATAAGTTCAGGATGATTTTGTGCTAATTCTAAAGGTGTTTGACCTTGATTATTCCTTATAAATTTATCAGCACCTGCATTAAGAAGTAAAGATACTATTTTTTTATCAAC
>Ga0114970_10001003_pt1 | contig 21140 bp, 17 predicted proteins | sample M_140205_XF_Meta_FD_87030 | JGI IMG/M metagenome (GOLD analysis project Ga0114970, IMG submission 87030) | Freshwater microbial communities from Lake Montjoie, Canada to study carbon cycling - M_140205_XF_MetaG | ecosystem: Environmental > Aquatic > Freshwater > Lake | place: Lake Montjoie...
AACGGCTTGAAATCCCAGCCGGTCTTGAAGCCCGCCCACTGGGAGGTCTTGCCCGGCTCGCCCGTGGCGAACTGGTTCGCGCCGCCGAAGCTGCTGAAGTACTGCACGGCCACCGTGCGATGCGGCACGGTGTCGGCGGTGGGGATGTTGTTGAGACCTGTCGGAGTGCCGAAGGCCGAGGAGACTGCCGCGAAAGCGGCGAGTGTGAGGATGCGCGTTTTGTTGTTCATGTGTTTGGGTTTCCTGAGAGAAAATTAAAAGAAGCGGCTGCCCACCGCATAAGCGATGGCTCCGAGCAGCGCGGCGCAGGGCACCGTGACAATCCAGGCCGTCAGCACCGGAATGACCGTATGCCATTTCGCCTGCCGCGTGGTGATGCCGATGCCAAGCAGCGCACCGACGGAGACATGCGTCGTTGATACCGGCAGGCCGTGATAACTCGCCGTCGTGACCAGCAGCGCCGTGGCGAGATTCGCCGCGAAGCCCTGCCCGGGATTCATATCGGTGATCTTATGCGACAACGTCTCCGCCACCCGCCGCGCGCTGATCAAACCACCCGCCGCCATCGCCACGGCGATCACGAGGCTGCCCGCCGAGCCATGCAGCCAGCCCACGCCCAGCAGCAGCGCCGCCATCTTCGGCGTGTCATTCAATCCACGCGCAAAACACACCGCGCCCGCGCTCAAGAAATGCAGCGTGTCCAACGTGCGCGTGCGGTGATCAGGCGCGAGCTTCACCGACTTCAACACGAGATAAATCACCGCTCCAACCACGACGGCAATTAGCGGACTGAGCAGCAATGGCCGCGCAAAGGTCTCCACCAGCTTGCTGAAGTTCACACCGCTCGCATCAGCCATCAATCCCGCGCCCAGAAGTCCGCCGGTGAGTGCATGCGTTGTCGAAACCGGAAAACCAAACCGTGTGGCAAGCGAACCCGTCCCACCTGAACCCAAGGCCACCGCCAGCAAAAACACCGGCTGCGCGATAAACGCATCCGGCACGAGCCCTTTGCCGGAGAACGCCTTCAACAACGCCGCGCCCATCAGCATCGCCGCCACACATCCCGCCGCTGTCGTAAACGTCGCCCAGTTCACCGCCGTGCGGAAACTCGTCGTGCCGCTGCCATACAGCGACGCCACGCCTTTGAAGTTGGCGTTGGCACCGTTGGCATAGGCAACGATCACGACGGCGATGACAATGAGTGTGAGCATGAGAGATGCTGCTTGTTATTTGTCCCGATTGGCAAATATAAGATCAAAGCTCGGCTGCATGAAATTCATTCGCGTTCAGTCTTAGCAGCAGCCGCTGCCGGGCTGGCAGCCGCCCTTGGTTTCCATCACCATTTCGCCGTCACGATGCGTCGGCGTCGGTTTGCCGGGTCGGAAGTGCTCCTCGTGATCCAGCGTGGCCTTGAGGCCGAAGAAACTGGCAGCGACTTCGCTCAAGCCTGCTTTCACCGCTTCCATGAGTGACGCGGGATCGGCCTCCGCACGCAGATTGACGATCAACTGGCCACCGGTGGTCGGTTCGTCGAGTTCCATGCCAAGTTCGGCCACGTAATCGCTGCGCACGAGATTGATGCTCGCCAGTTCACCCGCGATGCCGTCGTCGGGACTGAAGGTCATCTTGAAATGCGCGATCTCAGTTCCAGCGAGCTGCAACCGGCCCTGCACATTCGTGGCAAGCTTTTTGAGGAAGTCGTTCGCCTCGAACTCATCGTCGGATTTCAGCGTAACCGTGGCATTCAGCCAGCCGAGCAACGCTTCGCCATCGGCATAGACTTCGTAATCGACGGTCATCGGATTCCGCCGCGCCTGTTCGTCCGTCATGAGGCTGGCGAAAAGCTCATCAAGGCCGGTTTCCTGTCGCGGTGAGGCCGTAACGACTTTCGCGAGCGGGAACTCTTTCGTCAAAACGGCCCGCAGTTCCTCGCGCTGCGTGTCGTCGATGAGATCGCTTTTGCTGATGACGATGATGTCGGCCTCTTCGAGCTGCTTCTTGAAGATGTAGGCCACCTTGGCCGAGAACGTGCCGCCATCGTCGAGACCAAACACACGCCGCGCACGAATCGGATCAACGAGAACGCTCAACGGCGCGATGGTGAACGAATCGCCATACATGCGGCGCAGCGGATACGTCACCGTCGCCACGAGATCGGTGCAGCTTCCCACCGGTTCCGCGATGAAAACATCCGGCTTCGTGCTGCTTGTCAGCTTGCTCGCCGCATCCACCAGTGTGTTGAAGCGGCAGCAGAAGCAGCCGCCCGCGATCTCCTCCGTCGCATAGCCCTGACCGCGCAGCAATTTCGTATCCACGAGGCCCCCAGCTTGATCATTCGTGATGAGGCCGACTTTGAGACCTTGATCGCTGAGATGTTTCGCCAGACGACCGACGGTGGTGGTCTTTCCGGCTCCGAGGAAGCCTCCGATCATGATGTAGCGTGCTTTGGCGGGCATGGGGGTGGTTGGTTGAATGGGTGTTTCGATGGCGGTCTTCAACAAGGCAAACGCAGCGGCGTTGCTGTTCTTGAGCGCAAGCCAGTCGTGCATGTACACAGGCAATGGCACGCCTTTGACGAAGTGATTGCCAAAGTCGTCTTCGATGACGTTGTGCGGTCCGAGATAGACGACGGTTTGATCTTGCTTCGACGAACGAAAGCCGGGCTTCGCGGCGGTGATGAGCACTTCGCGCAGAGGAATGCCCTCAGCTTCGAAATAACCCTTCTCGGAGAGCTTGGTGAAGCGCGCGTTGCGGAATCCGGCGGCATGCAGCAGCGGCACGAGGCTGGGAAAGTCCGGCACATGCTCCACCGCAGCGGCGGGGCCGGGCAGGAAGGGACAAGGACCACTCAAAGGCGAATCGCCAGCAAGGCCGTGCAGCGTCACCGTTCCGCCGGGTTTCAGAATACGTAGCGCTTCTTTGAGCAAGGCGGGAAGATCGAGCACGGCGTTGATGGAGCCCTCCAGCACGACTTCTTGGACGCTGTTGGCCTCATGGCTCACCGCGACGGCTTCGCCGAGATGATGCGTCCAGGTGATGGCGGGAGTGTCTTTCTCTGCACCGCCGCCCATGAGCGAGGGCAAATCATGATCGGGTGCGTGGTGATCGCCGTGATCGTCAAGGTCTTCATGGAAGACATACAGCTCCAGCAGCACGCCATCGGGGTCACGCACCCAGAATTTCGTCTGGCGGGAGTAGCAGCAGGCCACGCCGTCCTCGCGCAGGGTTTTGTGGCCCGCTTGTTCGAGTCGAAGCTGGATGGCGACGAGTTCTTCCGACGAGAGCAGGCACAAACCGACGTGATTGAGCGATCCGCCGCCGCCCGCACGGCCAGGAATCAAGGAGAACACCGTGGGCGGTGATTCGACTTCGAACTTGGCGTAGTCGGCGTGATGCTTCGCGGGTTCCAGGCCGAACAGCACGCGATAAAAAGCCACCGAGCGGTTCAGATCGGAGACGTTGAGGGAAAGATGAAATTTGCGGACGGGATCGCTCATGATTGGGGACGTGGGCGCAAGGCTAAGACGAGAAGGCCAAGTAGAACGCACACAGGGGCGGCAATCATGAGCGTATTTGCGTAACCGTGCAAAAATCTAGCGCCGCGCTCCAGCAGCAGCGGTCCGAGGGCCGAAGCGAACACGCTGCACATCTGCGCAACGCCTTGAATGCGCCCGAGATGGCGTTTCCCAAACGAGTCGCTCCAGATGGCGAAAAACGCCACGGTGATGACGCCGCCGGAGAGTCCCATCAGCGCCGCAAGCGTCCACAGTCCAGTCGTAGTCGCAATGAAGCCAAACATGGCCAGCGCTGCTGCTTGAACAATCAACGCACCACCCAGCCAGAAGCGAATCGCCAACCAGCGGGTGCCCACGCCGCAGATGATCTGCCCGAGCAAGGCGATGATAGACGAACCCGCGAGGAAGTGATGATACGACTTCTGATCGAAACCGCGCTCCGCGAGCAACGCTTCATTGAACAGGCCGGTGGCGGATGCAATCGCCGCGAAGGCAGCGATGCCGATGCTGTAGGCCCAGAAAGCCGGAATGCGAAGGCATTGGGTGAGTGTGAGGTCGTTGTCGGTGCCAGACTCGGTTTGGGCTGATGCCTGTGTGTTGCGCAACCAAAACGCGACAGGCATCATCACAATCAAGCCTACCGCGATGTCACGCCATGCGATGCGCCAGCCGGAATCATGCACCACACCGCCGACGATGACGAACGCGATGGCGAAAAGCACCGAGAGCAAGACAGCGTAAGCTCCTGCGGCGGCCCCTGAGCCATGTCTGAACGAACGTCCGGCAACAGCCAGGCTCAGGACAGACAAGGCGCTTTGCCCGAGCACACGCGTGAGCAGCACGAATCCAAACAGCCACAGCACCATTTGCGGCATGGAGGCATGCAGGAAAGTCATGGCCATCACGACCGCCGCCAGCGCTGGCAGCAGCACCAGCGCGCCGGTTTTCAAGCCGCAGCGGTCCAGCCAGCCGCCGACGGGCAGACAAGCGAGCGCACCGAGCAGCGTGGCCCATAGATTGATTTGCGCGTAACTGTCACGCGAGAGATGCAGATCCGCGAGCAGCGGCTCGGTGATGAGACCGAGGCCTTGCGTGCGACCGGGTAGCGTGGCGAGCATGAGCAGCGCGCCGGCGATGACTTGCGTCCACACGGCGGGTGCTTTGGGCGACGCTGCGTTCATCGGAAATAAGTCTCGGTCTTGCCGTACTCGGCATACTTCTCCTGGAGCCAGCCGTGAAAGAACTCGTAGTGCGCAGAGCGGAGGTCACCGCCGTCGCGTGCGGCGTTGAAGCTGAGATAGAGCAGGCGGCGAGAGTGGTCCGACTTGTTCGGCGCGGAGCGGTGCGGTGTGAAGCCGCTGAAGAAGGCCACATCGCCCGCTGCGAGGTCGAGCGTGACTCCTGTCGTCAAATCGACGAGCTTTTCATCGAGCTGATGGTAGTCGCCATCGCGCGGGCTGAGGTAGCCTTTTCGATGATAGCCGGGAAACACCTCCGTGGCACCGCTGGCTGCATCCGAAGGATCAATCGCCACGATCACGGTCATGAACGACTCCGGGAAGCCGTCCCACGAGATGAAATCCTGGTGCATGTCGTAACCCTTCGCGCCCGGCGGCTTGAAGATGAGCTTGTCTTTGAACAGGAACGCTGGTTCGCCGTAAAGCTGCGCGACCATGTCGCTGAGCAATGGCGAGCGTGCGATGCGCTCGCACACGGGGCTGATGTCGATGACCGGATCGAAACAGTCGAAGCGGCACTCGCCGGTCTCCGCATGATCCTGCCAGCGGCAGCGGATGTTGTTCACGTCGATGAACTGCTTCAAGCCGGTGAGCCGTTCGCATTCATCCTGCAACGCCTTGGCTTCGGCAGCGAAGATGCCGCGTGCTGTGACGAAGCCATCGCGTTGATAGGCGGCGATTTGATCGGGTGTGAGAGACATGAGATGAAAAACAGAACGAACAACGGCGGCTGGCAGCGTCTTATCGCCACCAACCGCCGTTGCACCAACCTTAACGACTAAAATTTGATACCCGAACGCACGCCGAAGGTGATGGGAGCACCGCTTTCGCCAACGTAGCCGGAGGCGGCAAGGCCTGGGAACGGAATAGCGATGGGAATATACTTCGTGTTGAAGGCATTGTTCGCGAAGCCTTCGAGATACCAGGACTGGTTGCGCACACCGACGCGGAAATTTGCCAGCGTGTAGGCATCCTGTGCGGCAGCGTTGCTGCTGTCATAATTGAAGCCGCCGAGGAACTGCACATCACCACGGGCGTAGAGGCTCCAGCCGCCACCGAGTTCCCAGGCGTACTGGCTGCCGACGGCGGCCGTGTAATCCGGCGTGTAGGGGATTTTGTTGCCACCGATGCCAGTCCCGCTGTCCACGCTGCCAGAGAGAAACCGGGCGCTTTGCAGACCGGCGCTGCCGAACAGGGTCCAGTTTGTCGTTGGCTGGTAGTTGAGTGAGAGTTCGATGCCTTTGGAGGCAGCGTTGCCAGCGTTGATGATGTCAAAGGTGGCGAGCGAGGCGGCATTCGGCGTGTTGAGCTGGAGGTTCCGCCAGTCGGTGTAGAAGAAGGCGAGCTGGAAGCCGAGCTTCTCTTTGAGCGCACGGCCCTTCAGGCCGATCTCATAGTTCCAACTGCGTTCCTGATCATAGTTGGTGCGACCGGTCACGGAGGCGGTGTTGAAACCACCCGCCTTGTAACCACCGGCAAAGCCGAAATAGGCCATGAGGCCCGGTGTGAAACGATACGCGACAGAGGCCTGCGGCGTGACTTGACTGAAGGAACGCGAGGTGCGCGTGGCGGCGTCGAGCGAGGGCAGGAATGGCGGGACAATCGGCGTGCGATTGGCACTGAGATCGCCTTTTTTGTGCTCATAGTCCCAGCGCAGGCCAGCGGTGATGTCCAGCTTGTCCCAGAGCGTGAGCGTGGACTGGGCATAGAGACCCATGCCCTGGTCATGCAACGCGGCGCGGGTGTTGGTGGTATTCGCCGGAATGAAGACCGGGAAGAATACATTGTCCTGCGCCTGTGCGGTGGTCTGCTGGTAGGTTTGATCAAAAAAGAATGCGCCTGCCTGCCAAGTGAAGAAGGCTGAGTCGCAGATCGTGACCGGCGTGTTTTTGGGATTGGAAAAGCGAAACTCCTGCGTCCAGGTGGTCTGCTTCTCGCGATTGTTGCGCAGCAAAAAGGTGCTGCCCGGCACAAAGTTAAATGTGGAGTAGTCGAGGTCCGTGGTGTCTTCCGTGCGCCACCAGACGAGGCCGGTGGTGGAGGTGAAATCGAAGGAGTCGCCATGCCATGTCACTTGCAGTGTTGGCATCAACACATCGCGCTTGGTGAAGCCGCTGAAATCACGCGCCGAACGACGCGGTGAGGCGCGCAGCGACGCCAGATCATTCAGCGCATAGTCGCCGTCGCGGGCGCTTTCACCGGCGATGATCAGACGCACCTCCAGGCGCTGGTCGGGCGTCCAGAGAAACTGCGTCTTGCCGAACCACGAGCCACGGTTGTCGATGGGCTGGCCCGTCGTGGTGTTCTTGGTGTAGCCGTCACGCTGGTTGTAGCCGCCCATGGCACTGAAGCCCAGTACATCCTCCACCAACGCGCCGCTGACGCGTGCGCGATAGTCCTGGAGGTTGTAGTTGCCGATGGTGCTTTGCAGCTCGCCCTCCCAGCCGTGCATCGTGGGACGGCGACTCGTGATGTTGACCATGCCGCCCGCTGTGTTGCGGCCAAACAGAGCGCCCAACGGACCACGCACAAAGTCGATCTGATCCACGTCGAGCAGCGTGATGCTGGAGGAGTTGCCGTTGAACTGCGGCACACCGTCCATGTAAGTCGTCACGCCAGGATTGTTCGGCGAACCACCAATGCCGCGAAAACGTGGGTTGCTCAGCTTACGGGCGCTGAACTCGGTGAAGAAGGTGTTTGGGGCATAAAGCGCGGCGTCCTTCACCGTGGTCATGCCTGCGTCCTGAATGGTCTTCCCCGTCGTCACGGTCGCGCTCAATGGTGCTTCCAGCAGGCTCTTGGAGAGCTTCGGTGCGGAGATGATGACCTCATTGAGATCAACTGCCGGGGCGGGTTCTACTTTCTTCGTTTGCGCGATGGCAGCTGTGGTGAGTAGCAATAGCATGGCTGCCGAGGCAGCTAGGCGCGTGACGGGGTGGTGGGAGTGGGTGGATCGGAACATGACGGCGCGTGTTTTATCTTATTTGCGCTGATTGGCAAATATATTCTTTGCACGCTCATTTTGCCGGGCTTCTTGCGCCTTGCGCCTGACCTGCCTATGATCGCCCATGCCTTCGCGCACCCTGACTCGTTCCTTCGACTGCCTCAGCGCCATGCGTGCGCTGGGCGAGCCGACCCGACTCAGCCTCGTGCGTCAGCTCATCAGCGGCCCGAAGCCCGTCACCGAACTGTGCGACACCTTGCACATCACGCCCTACAACGTCTCTAAGCACCTGCGTGTACTCAAAGAGGCCGGTCTGCTCGAAGTGGAGAAGCAGGGCCAGCAGCGCATCTACGCCCTCGCCGTCGCGTTTCGCGAAAAACTCACGCACAACGCCAACACGCTCGACCTCGGCTGCTGTCAGTTCGATTTCGACAAGCTGCCGGAGTGAAGGAGATGATTATCGCTTCATCTGGTCACGCCTTCCATCCGCATAGGCGGTGAAGACGGCTTTGATTTCGTCACGCACGCGGCGGAAAACGTTGAGGATTTCCTCCTCAGTACCGGTGGCGTGGGCGGGATCATCAAAGGGCCAGTGATGGCGGTTGAGTTGGCCGGGGAACATGGGGCAGGCCTGATCGGCGTTACCGCAGACGGTGATGACGGTTTCCACATCGCGCACCAGGAAATCGTTCATGTGCTTGCTGGTGTGCGCGCTGATGTCGATACCGATCTCTTTCATCGCAGCGATGCCGAGCGGATGCACGTAACCGGCGGGCTTCGAACCAGCGCTGGCGACTTCGAGAATATCACCGGCCACCGTGCGCAGGATGCCTTCGGCGAGATGAGAGCGGCAGGAATTGCCGGTGCAGAGGATGAGTACGAGAGGTTTCATGAGGAGTGGGATCGTTTCAATCAGCCGGAGTTGAGCATTGACCACCACAGCAGCCGGGATCACGCACACCGAGGCACAAAGGCACGGCGAGCAAGGCACCGAGCGTTGGCGCGACGAGATAGATCCACAGATGCTCGAAATGCCCGGAGATGAGAGCCGGAGCCAGCGAACGTGCCGGATTCATCGAGGCCCCACAGATCGGCCCGGCAAACATCGCCTCCAACGCGATCACACCGCCAACGGCGATGCCCGCCGTGATGCCTTTCTCTTTCGCGCCGGTGGAAACGCGCAAAATGACCAGCATGAGGATGGCACTGAGAATGACTTCCAGCACAAAACTCTGCATCACGGCTCCGGCGGGCAATGTGGCACCGAGTTTATCATTGATTGGAAACAGCAGCCGCAAAACGCCGCTGGCAAGACAGGCACCACCGATTTGGGCCATGATAAAGCCGGGCACGTCTTTCCACGCGAAGCGACGCGCTGCCGCAAAGGCCAGCGTGACGGCAGGATTGAGGTGCGCACCGCTGACATCACCGAAGGTGTAAATCATTGCCATGACGACGAGCCCGAAGGTCAACGCAATGCCCGCATGGCCAATCACGCCACCGCTCACTTCGTTGATCACAATGGCTCCCGTGCCAGCGAAGACGAGGATGAAGGTGCCGAGAAATTCCGAGAGTAGTTTGTTCATGTCAGCAACATTTAGATCCGGGTGTGCAGCAAGTCGTCGGCGCTGCTTGAGGCGCTGGCGCACATTCGCCGGGCAGGCAAATGCCGCGAGCGAGGCAATCGGTGTGCTTTAACCCAAGACGGAAGGTGAGCGCACCGTCGATGATCTCGGCGCTTTCGGCCGGAAACTGCGCCACCACGAAGTCTTCGTATTCGATTTCGACCGGCAGCTCGTGATGCGGCAGCACATCACCAGCACGATCAAAGATGGTGGCAAGCTTTCCGGCCAACAGACGATGATCCACATCATCATGCACCCAGGTTTGCAGCAAACACGTCTCCAGCGTGCGCCGTGTGCCGCCACAGTCGATGAAGCGCTTCGTCACATGCCCAACTTCGGTGATGTGGAAGTGCGCCGCGATGAATCCGCCATCCGGCAGCACAAAAGAGAGCGGTTTGTCCGCATGGGTGCGGAGTTGAGTGAGAAATTCAGCGATGTTCATGATTTTTTAACAGCAGCGTTTGGTTTTGGTGCCTCCGGTCGCGAGTTTGTCCACGCAGCGAAGGAACTCGCCCAGGCAATCGCAGGCGAGCGAGTAGTAGATGTTCAGCCCGCGCTTCTCGCAGTTCAGCACGCCCGCCTCACGCATCAGCGTAAGGTGCTTTGACACCGTGGACAGGTCTGCGCCGACGAGATCCTTCAGATCGCACACGCACTGCTCACCCTTCATCAAGGACTCCGCGATGAGCAGCCTCGACGGATGGGCGAGCGCCTTGATCACGGCGGCACGCTTATTCGAGATGGCTTTTGAGGCTATGGACATTAATTGGTCATTTAGCCAAATAGATTGCCAAGGCAAGCTAATTTGTGCCAAGCCATGACTTGCGGAGTTGTTTCCAATTTGGGTGAGTGCCACCGGCAGCGGCTTCGGTTACAATTCGCAGGTTTTCTCTATACCGCGCTCGGTAGAAACTATCCACGTGGAGGCACCATTTGCGCCGGCATCTATGCTATCGGTTTGATCGTTAACTGGTGAGCACCAGATAAGAAAGTTAAAGCTGACTTGTCATAGCAGTCGAAAGAAAGCAGGCACGAGTTCCATACTTGTCCGGCGTAAAACGTCGCACCTGCCATGCTCAAGATCCTCGCTCCCGCCGAAAAACGCAGCGCCTTCTGTGATGGTGTGTCGCGTCGTAACTTCATCAAAGTCGGCGGTCTCGGCTCACTTGGACTGTCTTTGCCGAAGCTGCTGGCGCTGGAAAACCAGGCGGGCATCCGCAACTCGCACAAGTCGGTCATCCTGATCTATCTCGTCGGCGGCCCGCCGCATCAGGACATGTTTGATTTGAAGCCGAATGCGCCGCGCGAGGTTGCCGGACCACACAAGCCCATCGGCACGAATGTGGATGGCATTCAAATCTGTGAGCTGTTCCCGCGCATGGCAAAGATGATGGACAAATTCACCATCATTCGCTCGCTCGTCGGCGCGCAAGCAGATCACGATGCGGCTCAGTGTTACACCGGCCATCCGCCGCGTGGCGGTGTGTTGCCGCCAGGAGGTTGGCCGCAGTTCGGCAGTGTCGTGGGTAAGCTGCAAGGTGCCTTTGATCCTGCGGTGCCGCCGTTTGTCAGCATGTGCTATGACTGCACGCATGGTCCCTACAATGAACCCGGCCCCGGCATGCTCGGTGCGGCCAGCGCGGCCTTCCGCCACCTCGGCCCTGGGCGCTCCGACCTCACGTTGCAAGGCATCACCACGGACCGCCTGGCAGATCGCTCACGCTTGCTGACGAGCTTTGACAACTTTCGCCGCGATGTCGATTCCAGTGGGAAAATGAGCGCGATGGACACCTTCACGCAGCAGGCCATGGGCGTACTCACGTCATCGAAGCTCGCACATGCGCTCGACCTCTCCAAAGAAGACCCACGTCTCGTCGAACGCTACGGCACCGGCGATACTGTGAAGCGCATCGACGAAAACGGTGCGCCGCGTGTGCCGCAGAGCTTTCTCACCGCACGCCGACTCGTTGAGGCCGGTGCGCGCGTCGTCACTGTGAACTACAGCAAATGGGATTGGCATGGCGGAGCCGGTAACGACATCTTTTCTCGCGAGCGTGAGGATTTCCCGATCTTTGACAAAGGCATCACAGCTCTCGTCGAAGATCTGCATCAGCGTGGCCTCGATAAAGACGTCACGGTGCTGGTGTGGGGTGAATTTGGCCGTACACCGATCATCAGCAAACAAGTTGGCCGCGATCACTGGCCACGTGTCGCCATGGCGTTGCTCGCCGGCGGCGGAATGCCGATGGGTCAGGTCATCGGCTCCACGGATCGTCTCGGTGGCGAAGCCGACAGTCGTCCCGTCACCTTCGCGGAAGTCTTTGCCACGCTGTATCGCAATCTCGGCATCGACGTGGCCACCACCACCGTCACCGACACCAAAGGCCGCCCGCATTACCTCGTCGAAAACGGCGCGCTGCCGATCCGCGAGCTGATTTGATCAAGTTCTGTCGTTTCGTGCCGTAAGACTCGCATGAAACACCTTCTCCTGATTCTTGCCTTCTTCGCCGGTGTCAGCACAGCGCCTGCCGCGAACATCGTCATCATGGTTGTCGAGGATCCGAACAACTACGACGCACCACGCACCATGCGTGACTTCGCCGAGAAGCAACTCAAGCCGCTCGGCCATCAGGTGACCATCATTGATGGCGACAAGCCACTGCCGCATCACTTTGCTGGACTCGTCGAGGCGCTGAAGGACGCTGACTTGCTCGTGCTCTTCTCACGCCGTCGTTTCCCACCGAAGGATCAAATGGCTGCGATTCGCGCTCACCTCGATGCAGGCAAACCACTGCTCGGCATCCGCACCGCGAACCACGCATTCATTCCAAAGCCCAATGAGGTCGTCGATCCGAGCCTCGTACCATGGCCCGAGTTCACCGTCGAGGTTCTCGGCGCACCCAATACTGGCTACGAAACCAAGGGCCTTCCCTACAGCGTCAGTGTCGCCCCCGGAGCCGAAAACAGCCCGCTGCTCACTGGAGTGAATCCAGCGAACATTCTCGGCTCTCAATCGCTCTACAAAGTGCTCCCACTCGCTGCTGACACCACGCCATTGCTCATCGGCACCGCCAAGACCGATACGTCCCCGCCGATGCCAGTAGCTTGGACGCGCAGCTACGGCCCCAAGAAAGCCCGCATCTTCTACACCAGCCTCGGCGCACCCGAGGACATGGAAATCACCGATGTGCGCACGCTGCTGGTGAATGCAGTCAACTGGAGTCTCAAACCATGAAGCCTATCCTCGCTCTCTTACTCCTCTCACTCCCGCTGTATGCCGCCAACCTCTGTGCTGGAGCGGCCAAGGTGGACATCACAGACCGCACGGGGCCGGTGAATGATCCATGTTTTGCCAAGGCGCTCGTCTTGAAGAGTGGTGAAACGACCGCGGTGCTCATCACGGTGGATGCGGTGGCGATTGGTGAGATCGGGCGAATTGGCAATGGCTTCCTCGCGACAGTGCGTTGTGCGTTGGAGAAGGACTTGGGCATTCCGCCATCGAATGTGGTGATCAATGCGAGTCATTGCCATGGCGTGGTGCGTGCTGATACGGCGCAACTTGTCGTCCAGGTGGTGAAGGACGCGGTAAAGAACATCGACTTCGTCAAAGTCGGCGTGGGTACGGGCAATGAGAGCCGGATCAGTGAGAATCGCCGACTGAAGATGAAGGACGGCAGCGAGGTGGACATGCGCCGCGCTTACTCGATGCCGCGTGATGAAGATGTGGCCAACGTGGGGCCGATTGACCCGCAAGTCGGGCTTGTTCGGCTTGATCGCGAAGATGGGAGGCCGTTGGCGGTGATCTATAATTTTGCATGTCATCCGATCATGAATCCGCCGAGCAAGGGCAATTCAGCGGACTATCCAGGTTTTGCCTCCAAAGTCATCGAAGAGGCCACCGGCGCGATGGCGTTTTTCATCCAAGGCTGTGGCGGCGATATCAATCCGGTCCGCTACAAAGAAGTGACGCGGCCTGCGGATGCCGAACCACTCGGTACGATGCTCGGCGCGACCGTTTTGGCCGCGATTCGCCAAATCGAAGTCAAAAACAACGCCGTGCTCAAGGTGAGCAACGAAGTCGTGTCCGTGCCACGAGCCGCAGATTATGAAAAGCGACTCTCAAGCATCGAAACGGAGCAAAAGACGCTCCTGGCGGCCCTGAAGCCCACCAACGTCAATTTCAAAGCCTTCCTGCCACTGCTGCTCGAACAGAAGCTCTGGCCCGATTTCCCGTCGCATCACTCGCAGAGCTATCTGCACGATCAGACACTCGAAAAGAAGGCCATTTCGCAACTCGATGCCGACAACAAGGTGCTAGTCGAAAACTATCTCGCCAACATCCAGATCATGGAACGCCTCACGCGGCTGAACACGAACCATGCGCTGCTCAAAAAGCACCTCACCGAGACTCAAGCCGCTGCAAAGCCTACGCTCGATGTCGAGGTGTGCGGTTTGCGCATGGGTGAGTTCAAATTGGTGACATTCCCTGGCGAGCTAACCGTGCAAGTCGGCCTGAACATCAAGAAAGCCGCCGCTGATCCAAGCGTTTTCGTTGCTGGCTACACCAACGGCTACATCTACTACACGCCCACGGTGAATCAGCGAAACAACAGTGGCTATGCGCAAGAAGATTGCGACACTCTCGTGGCTCCCGAGTGGCAGAAGATTTTCGAATCGAAGGCGTTGAAAGTGCTGCACGACCTCACCCGGTAATTCTCCTCGCCTTTGCATCGGCACGAAATTGCCGAAGGTGAAACCTTGAGCGGGCGTACATACTCGCCATAGAAACCGCTCCACCTTTCCAACCAACCATCATGCGACTCCAAGACCAGGTCATCCTCATCACCGGCAGCACCACCGGCATCGGCGAATTCATGGCGCGGCGCTTCGTTGCTGAAGGCGCCAAAGTCATCCTGCATGGTCGCGATACAGCACGTGGTGAGGCTTTGAGAAAAGAGCTTGGCGCAAACAAGGCGGCGTTTTGCCAGGGAAACCTCGGAGACGCCGAGTATCCGTCAAAACTGGCTGCTGATGCCATCGCCGCTTTTGGCAAGGTCGATGCGCTGGTAAACAATGCTGCCATCACCAGCCGTGGACGCATCGGAGAAACCGACGCGGCGTTCTTCGACCGCATGATGGCTGTGAACGCCCGTGCACCAATGCTGCTCATTCGTGCGCTGCTGCCTGAGCTGAAGAAGAACACCGGAGTCGTACTAAACATCGGCTCGGTGCTCGCTCATTGTGGCCAGGCCAATATGCTGGCCTACTCAATGTCGAAAGGCGCACTGATGACGATGACTCGGAATCTCGCCGATTCGCTCGGCATGGACCGAGTGCGCGTGAACCAGCTCAACGTCGGCTGGACGCTTTCGGACAACGAATACCAGGTGAAACTGGGCGACGGACTTGGCGAAGGCTGGCCGGACCGCCTGCCGGGCCATGTCGTGCCAATGGGTCGGCTTTTGATGCCAGAAGACATCGCCGCCGCCGCTGTTTATTGGGTCGGTCGCGAGAGCTATCCCGTCACCGGCACCGTTGCGGAACTGGAGCAATATCCGATCATCGGCCGCTACACGAATGCCGAGGGCGACGACAAGAAATAAATCAACCCAACCGAAAACCACACCATGAAACTGATCCGCTTTGGAAACCCAGGAGAAGAAAAACCCGGCCTGCAACTCGACGACGGCCGCCGCATCGACGCGAGCGCGTTCGGCAGCGACTACGATGAAAAATTCTTCGGTGGCGATGGCTTGGAGCGTCTCGCTGCTTGGGCCAAGACCAACGCGGCCACTGCGCCGACAATAGCTGCTGGCACCCGTCTTGGCCCGTGCATTGTGCGTCCGAGCAAGATCATCTGCATCGGCTTGAACTACAGCGACCACGCCAAGGAAAGCGGCATGCCGATTCCGGCGGAGCCGATTGTGTTTTTCAAGGCTACCTCGGCCATCGTGGGTCCGAATGACAACGTCGTCATCCCACGCAACTCGAAGAAGACTGACTGGGAGGTCGAGCTAGCCTTTGTCATCGGCAAAAAGGCCAGCTATGTCTCCGAGGAGAATGCGATGAGCCATGTGGCTGGTTACTGCGTGCACAACGACTACAGCGAGCGCGAATGGCAGCTCGAACGTGGCGGTCAGTGGGTGAAGGGCAAGAGCTGCGACACCTTCGCGCCCATCGGCCCCTTCCTCGCCACGAGCGATGAGATTCCTGACCCGCAGAACTTGAAGCTGTGGCTCAAGCTGAACGGCAAGACAATTCAAAACAGCAGCACCGCGCAAATGATCTTCGGCGTGAAGACGCTGGTAAGCTACCTGAGCCAGTTCATGAGCCTGCTTCCCGGCGACATCATCACCACCGGCACGCCTCCCGGCGTCGGCCTCGGCTTCAAGCCTGATCCGGTCTTCATGAAGCCCGGCGATGTCATCGTGCTCGGCGTCGAAGGCCTTGGTGAGCAAGGGCAGACTGCGGTGGCGGCGGCATAAAGTAGTACTGATCTTTAGCTCGTCTGGAGGATTGATGGACGTTCGTCAGAACGGACTAAAGTCCTGAACTACTTTATTCCACCTTCAGCACGCCGTTCATCACCATCCAGTGGCCGGGGAAGGTGCAGAGGTAGGGGTAATCGCCCTTTTCCTTCGGTGCGGTGATGTGGATCACGAACTCGCCTTTCGAATTGGTCATGTCGGTGTAGGCGATCACGTCGGCGCTGTCGGGCACGTAGTGCTTCTGCATGCCCTGCGGGTCGGTGATCATGAGATTACACTTCTCGCCGAGGCGTTGCAGCGAGCCGGGTTTGGCCAGGAGCCAGTTGTGCGGCACGTCGTCGGGGTTTTTGAAGACGATGGTGAGTTTCTCGCCCGCTTTGGCCTTGAGTTGCTTTTGGACGTATTGCAGGCCCAATGCGGCTTCGATGACGAGTTCGCGGCCGCCTTCGCCTTTGGCCCACGGGTTGGGTTTGGTCGGTTTCGGGGCTTCGAGGCCGATCTGTGCAGCATGATTCGTTTTGGCGATCTTGGCGTAGCCGGGGAAGTCGGTGAAGGGTTCGGCCAAAGCATGCGCGGTGAGGAAGATGTCGTGGCCGGTGCTGACGCGGAGGTGGATTTGGCTGGCGGTGACGATCTGCGGGATTTCGAGGAAGAGCGCCTTGCCGCCATCCAGCTTCTGCACGCTGCGCACCTCCAGCGGATCGTGACCGGGTGTGTCGGCATACTTCACGGAATACTCAGGCGAGCCGTATTGCGGCCCGTATTTATAGTTCCAGCACTGCGCGAAGCACGTGGCGGCATCCGCGTCCTTCACCGGTTGGTTGAAGCGGATGAGCACGCCGTTGTCGCGAGCCTCAAACGCCACCGGAACTGGTTTGTCGCCGCCGGTGAAGCGCACGCGCTGGAAGCAGCCGTCCTTGGGCGTGTAACTGCCCCAGCCCTGCATGCCGTTCACATAGAGATGGCCGTCCTTCGGATTGAAGCGGGCGCATTGCGGGCCAGAGTCGAAATTGCCGCTGATTTTGACCGCCGCTGCCTGCCAGCGACCTTTGACGTTCTGCCGCATCATCAGCCATGCGCTGCCGCCACCGGAAGAGAGGTGGATGAGGTTGTTGTCGCCTTTGAGCGAGGCCCATTTGTCGCCGGAGATGAAGACCTGGCTGCTGGCGCTGTTGTCCTCGCCACGCGGCATGTACATGAGCACGGGTTCGGGTGGCTGGCCGTTCTTTGGGCCGCCAGCACCGAAGTGCGCGCCGAGATTGTGATCGAGTTCGATCTGGCAGATGGATGTTGCTGGTGTCCAATCGCCTTCCTGCACGCTGGTGGTGATGAATCGGCCATCCGCTGAGATGCCGAGGCCGTTGGGATTGCGGAAGCCAGTGGCGAGCACTTCGAGTTTGTCGCTCCCCGTGATGCGGCACACGCCTTGATTGCCGGAGGCGAAATACCAGCGGCCTTCTTTGTCAGCTTCGAGTCCGACGATGAAATCATGTCCGCCCGGCGAGGTCTGCATCGCGTTCGTGACGCACTCGTAGAAGTCGGCTTCGTCGTCGCCATTCAGGTCGCGAAGGCAGGTGATTTGATCGCGACCGAGGACATAGAGCTTGTCCTTCACGATCTTCATGCCCAGCGGCTGATGCAGGCCGGTGGCGAAGCGCTTCCAGCGCAGTTTCTCCAGCTTCTCGTCGATGCCTTTCACCAGCCACACCTCGCCGGTCATCGTCGCGACGGCGGCGGTGCCATCGCTGAAGAAATCATGCGCGGTGATGAAGAACAGCGTGCCATACGGATTCTCGAACGGAATCGTGATGCGATCCGTGGCGAAGGGCGTCTGCGTGCCGAGTTCGCCTTTGGTTTCGATCCATTGAGGCCACTGCGAAGGAAAATCGCCCTGCGGGAATGGTTCGCTCACTCCTTTCGGATTTACCAGCAGGGTGCCGCGTCCGACGGATGCGGAGAACTGCACCTCTTTACCACGTCGGTAAAAGCCGGTGTATTTCCACTCCGGGCCAGCAGGTGCCCACGGGGTTTTTGATTCCTTGCTCACGACTTTTCCATCCATTGGCGCACCCGCCATGAAGCCGTGGCGGTTGTCGTTGAGTTTGATGAAGCCACCAGACCACACGACCGGGAAAGAGAACGTCTCAGGATCAAAGACGGCTGCTTTGTCATCGAAGCGCAAGCACACGCCTTTGTTCACGGTCACGCCTGCGCCTTTGAAGACACCGCTGAAGACACTGCCAAGATCACTCGCAGCCCAGCGGCCGTCTTTCCACGTCACTTGGTCGTTTTGATTGCCCCAGTGGCCTTGTTGGCCGCCGTCCATGCCGGGGAAGGGGGCGATGAGTTCGGGCAGCGGCTTCTGCTTCATGAATTGCAGCGCCTGCTTGCCGTAGAAGTCGAAGGTGCGCTCGCGGTTCACGAACTCCTGCCAGTGCTGGTTGTCGTCCTTGTTGAGCGGTGGGAGGTCGGGTTTGAACTCAGCGGCTTTCGGCGCGGGCGGCGGGAGGAGATCGCTGAGGTTGTCGAAGTCCCAGAGGCCGAGGGTGTTGTCCATGCGCAGGCGGGGGGCGTTGCCTTTGCGTGGTTTCATGACACCGCGAGCGATGCGCACATCGTCGATGAGACCTGCGCAGCCTAGCGAGTGATCGACGAGACTTCCGAAGGCGATGCCACCGGCTGTCGGCGTGCCTTTCATCGGCTGCACGGGCTTTTCGAACACTTGTTTGCCGTCGATCCAGAGGATCACGCTCTTGTCGTCGGTGCTAGCGAGGAAGTCGTGCCACTGGCCGTCGCAGACATCGACATTCGAGTCGAAGTCGCCACCGCGTCCGGGCATGAAGAGCGCGAGCGTGCCGCGCCCGGCATGGGTGTAGAGTTCCCAATGCGTGGCGGATGATTTGGCGTCGGAGGCGATGAGGATGTTGTAGTGATCCTTGCTAATGAGCTTCGCGCGGCACTCGATGGTGAGCGGCAGCGTGCGGTAGGGTTCGTTATCGAGTTGGAAATAGCTGCCTTTGAGAGCATCGCCGAATTCCTTGCTCAACGATGGCACGCCTTGGCCAATGACTTGGAGCTTGGCGGTGATGGCGGGGGCGGCAGCGGCGGGTTTGTCGCTCCAAGTGCGATACTTTGGCTTCGCGCCCGGCTTGGCATCATCGAGCTGCGGCACGAGCCAGCGCAAACCGTCGAGGTTGTCGAGCAGACGGCCTTCGGCGTCTTCGTGGGTGTGATTCAGGATGCCAATCGGGCCGCTGTAGCCGCTAGCGCGGATCTGGCGCAGCACTTTCACGTCCTGCGTGCCGACGCCGAGTGGGAGGATTTTGCGGCCTTTCGCTTCGCCGTCGATGTCCATGCCGTTGAGGTTGAGGCAGAGCAAATGTGGCAGCATGCGCGGTAGCACTTTGGCAAGACGATCGAGATGGCCATGACCGTGGTGGAGGTTGTAAACAATGCCGATGTTCTTGATGCCCTGCGCCTTCAGCCCCTCGCAGACCGCGATCATGTTTTCCGGCTCGCCACCCCAGCCACCGTGATTGTAGATGCCGACTGAACATCCGAACGGCACAGCGGCCTCGCAGATCGGTTTGAAACGAGCGATCTCCTTCTCGATGCGGCTTTGTTGATCCGCCTTATCCTTTACCGGAATCGCGCCACCGCCGCCGCTGATCCAAAGCTGCGGATGAACATCGAAGCGTTTGAAAAGCTCGAGTGCCTTTTTTGCCTCGTCATTGATCGCGCCTGGAAACCACCAGCCCATCAGCTCGATGTGATGCTTCTTGAGTGCGTTCAGTTCATCGTCCCACTGCGGGATGTGCTCGGCGCGGTAGTCATAAACAAACTTTTTGACGCCCATCTTCTCCAGCATCGCCGCACGTTCCTCCGGGCCGCGCTTCTTCGCGTCAAACGGCACGATGCACCACGCAGCGAGATTGGATTTGTCGAAGAGATCGGCGGCGGCCTGAATATGGCCCACGGAATACACGGAAAGCACGGAAAGGAGCAGCATGAGGAAAGGCGTGTGAGGGGGGCGTAGCTTTGATTTCATAAATTCAAAAGATGGGAGTTTTGTGCATTCAGTGGGCAATAATTTGTTTTTAGCAGCCTCAGTTCACAAATCGCTCAATTTGCACTCCGCCATCCGCGCCAAAATTAACGAGGAGGCCGAGCTTCATTCCCGTAGCGTGAGGGTAGTTGATGAGTTGATGAGTTGAGAGCGGTGCTCCTCCGTGATGGCGGAGACGGCCTTGAGTTCCACGATGATCTTGTCGAAGCAGATCACATCGGGGATGAACATGTGCTTCAATGTCCGGCCTTTGTAAGTCAGCGGGATCTGGCGCTGGGCGTCGAATGGAATTTCCTGCAAGCCTAGCTCCATCTCGAAGCACTCTTGGTATATTGGCTCCGTGAATCCACAGCCCTTCTCCTTGTAAACTTCAAAGCAGGCGTTGCGAATGCGGTAGGTTTCCTCGGAGTAGATAAGTTTGGAGTTCATGACTGGAGATTATTGCCAACGGTAGCTCACGGAAGAAACAGAAAAACAGAATTGAAATTCATTCCGTGATTTCCGTGCATTCCGTGGGCCATTAATCCGTCATCCCATCTTCGTGGCGTTGTCCCAGGTGTGCTCGGTGCGGGCGAGTTGGCCGGCTTTGATGACGCCGCCTTGGAGGACGGCAATGAAACGGCTGCGGTCTTCGAGGAGGGCGATGTTACTTAAAACATCACCATCGACGATGAGGAGGTCGGCGAGTTTGCCGGGCTCGACGGTGCCGAATTCGTGGCTGCGGCCCATGATCTCGGCGCCGGTCTTGGTGGCGCACATGATGGCCTCCAGCGGCGTGAAGCCCACGTCTTTGACGAAGAAGCTGATCTCGCGGGCGTAATCGCCGTGGGGGTTCCAGCCGAAGCCGTAGTCGCCACCGAGGCCGATGCGACCACCGGCGCGGAGGATGCGCAATGCGGAGGCGGTGCCGCCATCGAGCGTTTCCTGATGACCGTCGATGACGCTTTGCGGCAGGCCGAACTCGGGTCCGCGCAGGATGCTGGCTTTTTCAAAGTAAAGCGCAGGAACGCAGGGCACGTCGCGCTTCAGGAGAAGCTCCAAGCCTTCGTCGTCGATGAAGGTGCCGTGCTCGATGCAGTCGTAGCCAGCGCGGAGGGCGTTCTTGATGCCCTCGGTGGCGCGGCAGTGACCGGTGACCTTGAGTTTGTGATTGTGCGCGGTTTGCACCACCGCGTGCATCTCGTCAAAGGTCATGCACAGCGTGTGATGATCATTGGTGTCGGGTGATGCCGCATCGCCGGTGGGATAAGTTTTGACCCACTCG
>Ga0114970_10001010_pt1 | contig 21071 bp, 16 predicted proteins | sample M_140205_XF_Meta_FD_87030 | JGI IMG/M metagenome (GOLD analysis project Ga0114970, IMG submission 87030) | Freshwater microbial communities from Lake Montjoie, Canada to study carbon cycling - M_140205_XF_MetaG | ecosystem: Environmental > Aquatic > Freshwater > Lake | place: Lake Montjoie...
GTGTAGGTAAGCTTACCACCATGGGCTGTTAAGCACTCTGCCTCATGGGCTGCCTTATAAGCTTTGGCCTGATGTAAATCTATGGCGAAGGTGGTAGTAACATGGGGTGATGTGCGTACGGAATGTACCATGTGTTCTGCGGTTTTCCTGCGAATTACCGACATCTTCACCCGTTCGACTTCCACCCCTTCTAAGTATTCCTTCCCCTCTCGCTCTTCCGTTTGTAAGGGAGCGAGCAAAGGAGCTTCGGTATAAGAGGTTGAAATGCCTTGGGGCATGGCATCCTCTACATGGCGGAGCAAATCCTCGCTGGTGATTTTCCCGTGGGGACCTGTGCCGAGCACTCGTCCGAGGGATATGCCATAGTCACGAGCCTGCTTGCGCGCTAAAGGGGACGCGCGAACAAAACCAGCGTAGGTGCTGGGAGAAAGGGAAACTCTGTTTCCATTCTGGGTAGGTGGTGGCACAAAGGTGGATCGCGGGGCAGTGGTGCTACGCCCTCCTTTTTGGAGTACATGAATATCAGCTGCCTTAGGTGGCACCAGGGGAGTGGCCTTCGGATCTTGGGAGATTTGGGCCAATAGCTGATGGACTTGGGCGATTTGTCCCGGTTGCAAGAAGGTGGCGATTAGAAATCCGGCCTCTGGCGCCAAAATTTCAGTATCCACTTTATCCGTGGATACTTCCAAGATGGGCTCATCCTTGGCAACGGAGTCCCCGGGTTTTTTCAACCATGCCACGAGGGTGGCTTCGTGCACCCCTTCTCCCATAGAGGGTAACACTACCTCCAAATCTCGGATCGAACTTGACATCAGGTTTCCCTCTTAGCCGTAGATGAGAATGCCAGCCACCGCAGCTGCAGCGCCAATGGTAGCTACGAAGTTGGCTAAGTAAAGGGGGAAATCTCGAATGATCACGCCATAGAGGAACCAACTGATGGCGGCTATCAGTCCAATGGTAAATCCAAATAGGGAAACCCCTGCGGTTTCATGGGTGGTGAAAATCTTATAGGCTTGGGCGTAATATACCATCTGACCAAATACACCGATAAAGAGCATATAGCGACGATACATCTCCTTTTTGCTCATGTTCCATCTCCTGTTGACTTTGGATTAAGGACCATAAACGAAACGGTATCATTATGACAGGAGGTCACCAAGCTTTTTGTAGTGGCCTTCAGGTTTAACTACTTGTAAAAAATATGGCAATCAAGTATCAGGGATTTCTCTTTTTGACAAATAATTACTTTACCCTTTGAAATTTAGAGTATTTTATGAAAAGCATCTTTTTTCCCCTGGCTTTTTCGATCCTAATAAGCTTTGGCAATAGCCTCTTCGCAACAGAGGAAGCTGCTCCATCTAAGGACTCTGATGCTTTGCAATTATTAATTGATAGATTTACAAAAGAAAGCAGTTTGCCTACATCTGTAGAAGAGGTATGGCTTCCCAAAGGTTTTCTTCAATCTCCTAAAGTGCTTGATTTACTAAGCAAAATTGTCTCTATTTCGCCACCTGTTCTAGAGGACGTTATTTTATTAGGTGCCAGCCAAGATTCATTACAACCGATTACGGCAGAAAATAGAGAGCAAAAAAAAGCTGATCTCAACCAAGCTATTCGTCTCATTTACGCAATCAATCACATAGATTGGATGGTACGAGAAAACAAGTCCATAACTCCCATCATGCAGTATGTTTTACTTAATATTTTTGTTGCACCTGCGTTTCAAAATCTCTCGGAAATGATCCTACGTTTTTATTTACCCACGAAGCCTGAACTAAAATGTTTTTTTGATAGCAGTGATAGCAGTAACGTTTTAAAGCCGTGGGTATCCGTACTTGTTCGTAAAATAGTATATGATCTATATCTAAATCCGACACGTATGCCTCACCAAGAAGTTTCCCATGTGATCGATCGTATTCTTCGGTTTCTCAACTACGTAGTTGAGGAAAATAAACATATGGAATTACATAGATCTTGGGATAAGACTTCGAATAAACTTAATGAGGACAAGGATTCCCAAAAATCATGGCAGCTAGATATCCAACATCATCTTTGGTCTATTTTACTTAATACCAGAGGAGTATCTCTTAATACTCCAAGTTTTAACCATAAATTGATTTGTTCTTTTAATGAAAAAGTAAACGAGTCACTTACGTCATTTAAAAGCAAAAGCACTCTTCTTAAGAAAGCAAAAGATGCGGCTGGTAAAAAATTACCTGGCAATATAAAAAAAATGTTTAGTGAATTTTTAGGAAACCTTGGTCCAATGAATAGCAGTCTTCCCGACGCTTTTGAAGAGTTAACATTGATCCATTTTCTTCTATGTACGGATAGCTCACAACTCCTTGAAAAAAAGTTAAAAGCAACAAAAGTCGAATTAGTGGAGCAACTGCAGAAGAATTTAAATTTTTTGCTTGCTGATAAGGGTAATTCAAGAGATTCTCAACGGGAATTACAAAGACTTTATGATGACGCAGTATTATTAGAAAAACCTGTTGGCGAGTTACAAACGATCCTGCGGCAGATATTGGATACACATTTACTTCCCACCTTACCCATTACTTATTTTACAGCTGATTGGCTCGATCAAGATGGTCTTAATTTTGATTCAATTAATTCCATTTTTTTGGATTCCAATAATTCGCTAGAGCAATTATTAGAATTTTTTCATAAGATCTCATTTTGGGATGATAAAATAAAATCATGGCATCGTACTAACTTTATCGGGACTCCTTCCGTTCATAAACCCCTATCTTATGTTTTAGTTTACAGGCCGCTTTACCTTCTCTCTCAGAGACTGCTACGACACCCAGATTTAGCAAATATTTCTCGTAACGGATTAAGCCCCAGCGGAAAAATGGTCCAACCATGGGTCCTAAAAATAATCAGTTGTTGCCTGCTTGAGTCCGAATCGGATACTCCAGAACAACAATTGGCTTTTATACTTGAGTTTTTGAAAATTGTCCTTCAAGAGAAATTTTCAAAAGCAATATTATTCGAACAAACTCGTGCAGAGCATAAATTATCCACCACTATATGGGAGGAAGAGTGCTTGGCATTTTTGAATCCCACTGTGGCTCAAGTACTCGACATCGGAGCACAACAAGAGTCTAAAGCTCTTGTTGTGGGCGAACCCAAGGACGATGAAAGAAAAAGACCACCAGATTACTCCACTTCAGCGGGGGTCTCTAGGGTTCTTCAAAACCCAGATAAAATAGACGCAATTTTGTCGCAAATCTTTCCTGAGACAGAAGATGCATTAACCGTGCGTCTTTCTGTAGGTGTGAATCATTTTTACCAGGTCAAGGATCTTCCTCAGGACGAGCTTTACAAGACGTTATTTAGTTTGCGGGTAAGATTTGACGTTTTAGTTTCCTGTAATAGGGATGTTCAAAATAAGAAACAAATTGAAGAAAAGTTAAGAACGTTGGAAAAAATGGGCTCCGATTCACGTGATCGCGACCAATTGGAAATAGAGTTAAATAAAAAAATAACTGAAGCGGAACAATTTTGTCTTAAAAAAAATTCAGAAAAATCAAAAAAAGAATTTGAATCTGAAGAGTTAAGCGTAAAAAGAAATCAAATAGAAGAGCAGCTTATAATTGAGGAGTTCAGTGATTGTGCTAAGAAAAAATGGAACCTTTTCCTTCAAAATATAGAAGAAGTTAATTTACCTTCTGGATTGAGAAAAAGGATTAAAAATTTCAAACAAGAAATTGGGAAAATGCAGCAAGGAGCAATCTGGGATGCTGTGACAATCCGGAAAGCGGCTAGCCTTGAAAAAGAGTCTTACGAATCTTTAATGGACAAAGAAAACGAAAAAGCAACTTTAACGATGGGCAAAATGCTTGGCAGTACTGCAAGCGCAGACTCCGAATTGCTAGAATCTGAGGTAAAAAAGAAATCATCAGTGCTACTGGGGCAAAAATCCTATGAACGATGCCACAATCAATTAGATATGTTTGATTCTCTCATTAATATTCATGGTATCGAAAATAGAAATGAACTGCGTCTTAAAATTCAGGAAACCAAAGAAAAACTTAAAAATATCTGGGCTAATAGGCGTTGGATCGAAGAAGAGAAGAATTTTTTCAAGGATATTCAAGAATTAGACGCAGAAACAGCGAGGGCAAAAACAAAATACGAATTCGAAAGAGAAAGGCAACGAGAAATACGTCAAAAATATGATCAGGTCAGAAGTTCAGAACGTGCATTAAGAAAATCTGTTCAAGATGAACTCAATAAGGCTGCGCATCTAAGGAGAGAACAAGGGACTAAAAATCATTCTCTAGCGGCGGAGGACCTGGAGGTCAAATTACCCAAATCGGACCTTGTAACAGAGGGAGTTGCCCAAGAATATCCTCGTCCTCCTTTCCAGGTGCCGCAATTTTTCTGGGTTCCCGTACTTTGGATACCAGTAATCCCGGTACTCTCAATCCCTCTAAGCTTTGCTTCCTATGATCATACTGCCATTTTTATCGAGCAATTAACTGCATTTATGACTCAGTCTCCAGAAGAAAGAAATTCTGAATTTGCACCTTTAACTATCGAATTATTGAGAACGATTGGTCTCTTGTTCGAGCAATATTTTAACTACAAAGTGAATTCATTCCATTGGAATACGATTTATCCGTTGCTTGAGCAATACCTCGAATACGCTCAAGTGTATTTAAAAGATAGTAGATTTCAGCAGGCTACTCTGCGGCTCTTGCTTCAAGAAGATCGAAAATGGTTAATCGCAGTTATTCATTCTTTGCTAGAAAATCCTATAGAGTCGCAAGAAGACGAAGTTATAGTTGGCGTTAATCTGGCTGAATATGAATCAGGCGACGCAGTACTACCAATTGTTGTGAAGAAAAAAGAGTTGTTTCGACCAGTTGTTTTTTTTGAATTAACGAATAAATACTACCGACCTCACTTCGAAATCTCAAATGACGATTTTGTTCCAGTAAAAGATTTACTTGCTACCCATCGAGGCTCTCCCGTCAAAGTTTTCCAACATGCCCCTTTTCTGAGATTTGGAAAAATTATAGCAGAATGGCATCTATCCGAAAATCCCCTGCAAGAAGCGATTATTTCTCTTTACTGGTTATTTGATCTCCCTCTTGATTTACAAATTCACCAAATTGCTCATAAAAAACTTTTGAAAAATCTGATGATGCAGTTCTGCGCAGACCTTAAAAATCTAACAGGAATTGAACTTGAACTAGAATCAAGTATTTTAGAGTTAGATTTAGCTCCCGATTCAATGTTTGTTGGTAACCTACATTGGTTTTCTCTGATCTGGAAATCTATCGTCACCTCAGGAGATGTTTCTGGCGAAATCCCAACAACTGTTTCGATCGAAGCAAAAAGAGTTGATGCGAATCAAAATGAAACCAAGGTTAATTTCTCAATTCAAAGCTCTGAGCAATTTACTGTGATTGATCATTTTATTTTAGATGATGGGCAGTTTTCTGCGGTAATAGATGAAGTAGACGAAGATAGAGAAGAAGAAATGGGTGAGTTAATTGAAGTGATTGGAAGAAAAATAAAAGTTTACAAAAGTAACAAAAAGCTTACTCTATAATAAGCCTCCTCTTAAAAAAAGGACTGGGATATTAGATGTAGTGCCCCGGTAGTCTGGGATATTAAGGACAAGCCTCCTTTCTCCTATAGCCAAATCGTGTGCTTGGCCCATTTTTAGGTTTTTCTCTTGAATTCTTTGGTGAATTTTCTTCTTGCTTTACTCACAAGAATCTTCATTAAGATTGGTTACACCAGTCTTAATGAAGATTCCACTTACAGTACAAAGTTAACGATTTTTCCTTTCACAAAGATTTCCTTGCGGAGGGTGGCTCCTTCGAGATACTTGGCCACCAACAATTTTGCCTGTTGGGTGACTTCCTCTTGCGTACTCGCCTCTTCTACAGACAAGGTATCTCGGAGTTTTCCATTTACCATGATAGAGTAGGTGACTTTTGTATCGGCTGCCAATTTGGGATCAAAAGTTGGCCACGGCGCGCAGTATAAGCTTTCCGTATGACCCAAGCGTGCCCATAACTCCTCTGATAAATGAGGCGCATAGGGAGCAAGAAGCAGCAGGAAGGTTTCAGCATCTGCCCGTGCGATGGCAGTTTCTTTGTAGGCCTGATTTAAGCATTCCATCATCCCAGAAATAGCGGTGTTGAATTTAAAGCCTTCCGTATCTTCGGTTACCTTCTCGATGGTTTGATGTAAGCTTTTTTGGAACGCAGAAGAAGAGGTTCCCGTCAGTTTGCTTTGAAGTTCACCTGCTTCATTTACAAACAAGCGCCAGACTCGTTTGAGGAATCGATGAATTCCAGATACCCCATTGGTTTGCCATGGTTTCGCTTGATGGAAGGGTCCGAGGAACATTTCAAACATCCGTAAGGAGTCAGCGCCCCACTCTTTGATTACATCTTCAGGGTTGATCACATTCCCACGGCTCTTCGACATTTTCTCCCCGTTGGGGCCTAAGACCATTCCGGGATGCACCAATCGCTTGAAGGGCTCTTTGCAAGAGACATGACCCAAATCATAGAGAACTTTGTGCCAAAATCGGGCGTAGAGGAGATGTAGGTTGGCATGTTCGGCGCCGCCTACGTAGAGATCTACGGGTAGCCAGGCCTTCTCTTGTTCAGGGCTGCAGAACATGTCTGTATTTTTTGGATCTAAGTATCGGAAGTAGTACCAGCAAGAACCCGCCCACTGGGGCATGATGTTGGTTTCTCGCTTACATGATTTTCCGTCGCGGACTTGGTTGACCCAGTCTGTGGCTTTGGCCAAAGGGGCAGCTTCATTCCCGCTTGGGCGATAGTCTTCCACTTCGGGGAGTGTCACAGGAAGCTCACTCTCGTCACAGAGGATCACATTGCCTGCTTCATCATGAAGCAGAGGGAAGGGTTCTCCCCAGTAGCGTTGACGGGAGAAGATCCAATCTCTCAACCGGTAATGCACACTGCGGGTACCTACGTCTTTTTCCTCCGCCCATGCGGCAATCCTGCTTTTGGCATCAGAAATAGAGAGCCCATCCAAAAATTCAGAGTGCTCCATGATGCCAGTTTCAGAAATGACAGGTTGGGTGGCAATCTCGTAGCGAGTGGCAAATATCTGGTCTCGGGCATCATGGGCAGGGACCCCCATCACTGCACCGGTTCCGTAGTTGAGAAGTACATAGTCGGCGATGTAGATCGGAACTGCAGTGCCGTTCACAGGATTGATTGCATAGGCACCTGTAAAGACACCCGTTTTTTCTTTTCCTTCTGCCGTACGGTCCATATCCGAACGTTCGAGGGCTTCCATCACGTATTCTTCCACGGCATCGGCTTGGTCGATGGTCGTGATCTTGGCTACTAGCGGATGATCGGGGGCAAGTACACAAAAGGTCACGCCAAACAGGGTATGGTGACAAGTGGTAAAAACAGAAAAGTGTTCCTTGGTGCCCTGGATGCCAAACTGAAGGGTGAGTCCTTCGCTTCGTCCAATCCAGTTGCGTTGCATCAGCTTGGTGGACTCTGGCCAATCGAGGTCTTCCAAGTCATCGAGCAATCGATCCGCATAGGCGGTAATTTTAAGGACCCATTGGTGAATGGGTTTTTTAATGACGGGATGGCCCCCAACTTCCGACATCCCATCGATGACTTCTTCGTTTGCGAGAACGGTACCTAAGGCGGGGCACCAATTCACAGGCTCATTGGATTCGTAGGCCAGCCCTTTTTTGTAGAGTTGGAGAAAGATCCACTGGGTCCATCGGTAGTAGTCTGGATCGGTGGTATTGACCTCTCGCTCCCAATCCAAGGCCAATCCAAGACGTCGCAACTGCTTCTTGTAGGTGCGAATGTTGCTTTCCGTGGTGATCTTGGGATGAGTTCCGGTTTTTACCGCATACTGCTCTGCTGGTAGACCAAAGGCATCCCAACCCATGGGGTGCAACACATTAAACCCTTGCATGGATTTAAACCGGGTCATGATATCGGTGGCTGTATAGCCTTCCACATGACCTACGTGCAATCCACTCCCAGATGGGTAGGGGAACATATCGAGAATGTAATAGTTGGGACGAGTCGAGGTAGAGGGGGTGCGAAAGGTTTGATGGGCATCCCAATATTGTTGCCATTTGGTTTAAACGGCGTGGAAATCATATTCACTGCTACGGGAATCTACTATGGTCATGTTCGCCTCGGCTAGGTAAGAAGAGGCCGAAGCCTACCATATTTTCGCGAATGGGGAAAGAGCTATGGCCTTCTGGGTTTCTTGGGGCGAAATGAGGATAACTATCTTAAAACATTATGTTTATGAAAAATATCGCGATTGTGAGATCTGAGAGGCTACCAGGGTATCCAAACCTAGAGGGTGATCTTCTCCATTTGGAAGTAACTGAGGAAGACATCGAGAACCAATATGGAGACCAAAGCGAGGACTACCGAACGGGTGGTCGCTTGTCCTACGCCTTTTGCCCCCCCTTTGGCATAGAATCCATTGAAGCAAGCAATGGAGGAGAAGAGGGCACCGAAAATCATCGATTTCTCGAATCCTTCCAACAAATGGGTGGGACGAGTAATCCAGGTGATCTTCTCGATGAAAATGCCAGAGTCGATTTCAAAGAACAAAGAACCAAACACATAAGCAGAGAGGATCCCACAGAGTACAAAAAAACTGGAAAGCATGGGGAGCATCAGTATGCTCGCGAGAATACGCGGCGCCGCTAAGTAGCGAATGGGGTTGACCCCCATCACGCGGAGGGCGTCGATTTGTTCATTTACGCGCATGGTGGCAATTTCTGCGGCCATAGAGGAACCGGCGCGACCGGTGACAAGGAAGGCGCCCACCACAGGGGCGAGTTCCTTCGAGAGGGCAAAGGAAGCTGCGGCACCCAACATGGATTCCGCACCAAATAGTCGGAAAATTTTCCCGAATTCAATTCCAAACACCGCTCCAATCATCACAGAGGCCAACAAAATACTCGAAAGGCTTTTGTTACCCACAAATTCCATTTGTTGGGCCAATAGTCGCCATTGGGGGCGTTGTAAAAACATGCAGCGACATGTCTCTATGGAAAAGAGGACATAACTGCCCAACGCAGTGATCGAGTGTTGAAGGGCATGTTCCTTAGGGGGCATCTCTTACTCCTGAGCGCGTCTTTTCTTACCGAATGTGGTGCGTTGGCTATACATCGGCGGATTTTCTGAAAGATCGGCGCGTTGCACGTATTGGTCAGGGACAATCTCCGCCCATTCGCCCTGGATACGTACCATAAGACTGGTGCCTTTTGAAAGGGTGCGTTTCCAAGCAGGCCCTACTTTGGGCGTTTCAAAAATGGGCGTATTGTCGTGAGTTACATACCGCTGTACCCGCTCGATACCAGCGAAGGAAGGGCAGGCAACCTGGGGGGGCGTAGCAGGAGGGATGATCTGAAGAGGAGGTGGTGTCACTTCGGCGGTCATAGGAGCCATAGGAGAGTTGTCAGGAGAAGGCTCTACGGGGGTTTTATCAAACCATGCACATCCAGAGGCAAGGAGAAGACACAAGAGAAGGCAAGGGAGTGAGCCAAGTCGCATATCAGTTCCCAGGTGAAAGGTAAAAAAGAGGAAAGTCTGTACCCATTGTACGTATCACCCTGATTTTCTGTCAATACGGAGGAGGTCAGCCTTGCCTCTTGGTCTAGCAGTTTCGTAAAATAAGAGAGAATATCCAAAAAATAGTTCAGACAGAGGACGGCCTTCATGAATAGATGGATGTGGAAGTTCGTCGAAGTGGGGTACCTTCATCTGCTTTCCATTATCCATGCGGAAGCCTATACCTTAGCCAAATGCTATCAGATGGCAGAGGCAAAAAGCGAAAGTGAGGGATATCATTCAGGAAGCAAACTCTCTATCCAACACTAAAGTGATTTTAGTGACCCACGATGCAGATTTTGCGGCCACAGCGCACCGACAGATTCATTTAAAAGATGGTCGCATTGTCAGTGGATAGGTCTGGAGGGTGGAACGCCCTCCAGAGGCTAAAAAAATCCAGGAAGAGCAAATGGGGCAATTGCCTGCACAGGCGCCACCTGCAAGCGAAGCAACCGAGACTCCATTCCTTGGAGGGTTTGTGTCACCTTCGACTCGGAAGGTTGGGTCAGAGCAGCTCCCATTTTTTTCAGAGGAAAACATTCATGCCAAGAGTGGGCTTTCTGTAGACAGCTTTGCAAACTGTCGTAGGAGGGTGCCCATCGGTGCATAGGCACTGAACCCTTTGTCTTGTCAAGACCACTCAACTCGACGGCTTTTTTCCAAGCAACCTGGATGCCCCCTAGTTCATCCACCAATCCAACTTCTTTGGCTCCCATCCCTGTCCAGACATACCCTTGGCCTAGTTCGTTGACTTTTTCCTTCGTCCATTTCCGATTATTGGCTACGCATTCAAGGAACTTGGCGTATGTAGTGTCTACGAGTGCCTGCATGCGCTGCCTTTCTTCATGGCTCATGGGGGAACCGATTCGGTAGATCCCATCATTACGGCTGCCGCCAGCCACGGGGAAGCTGATGCCATATTTGGATTCAAAAGCGGCAGCGGACGGTTTCATCCCAAACACCCCGATGGAGCCTGTGAGGGTGGTGGGTTGGGCGATGAGATAGGTTCCAGCACTGGCGATATAATAGGCGGCAGAAGCAGCCATTCCCCCCATGGAAATGATGAGGGGCTTTTTCTCCGCCAAGGCCATGGCTTCTTTCCAAATCAAGTCTCCGGCTTGGGCTTCTCCCCCCGGAGAGGAAATGCGCAAGATGACAGCGCGAACCTCAGCCTTTTCTCGGGCCCAGCGAAATTGTTCCTCCATATCTTCGGGGGTGATGACGCCTTCTTCCATGCCGTTTCGGGCCATGCGAATTTCCCCGACGGCATCAAGCCAAGCGATACCTGGCTCCGTTTGCGTAGAACCTACATCTCCATCATGATGACCTATATCTTCATGGATAGTGGGAATTTCAAGGCCATATTTTTCATAACTGAGCCAGGTAGTTTCTGTGAGGGCAAGAATGGCATCTTTCGACTGAGAAAAATATTGAATTTGATCTAATAATCCTTTCTCTTTAGCCTGTTGAGCTCCCCAGAGGCCTTGTTCGATCCACTCTCGCACTTGATCTGCGGATTTATTGCGGGCGTGGCTGAGGCGAGTGATCCAATGGGTATGAAAGTCTTTTTGGAGCCGTTCATACATTTCCTTGGCTTCTGGGCTCATGGTATTGGACAAGTAGGGTTCTACTGCGGATTTATATTTGCCTACGCGGACCACTTCCATCTCGATGCCCAGTTTTCGAAGGGCTTCCGCAAAATAGATGGGTTGAAAGAGAGGCTCTCCCAGTCGTACTTCGCCCAATGGGGGGACGGATATGACAGAGCCTATGGAAGCTAGATGAAGGGTTTTGCTATTCCAGTTGGGACTCCAAAAATGCAGTACTTTTTTGGCCTCTATGAGAAGGGAAAACGCCTCTCGTAACTCTTCAATGGCGGCTTGACTACCATCCAAGTGTTGAATTTCCACCAGTATGCCTCGCACCCGGGCATCCTCGGCGATGTTATGGAACTCACGACGTAACTCCCAGACATCGATGCCAGTTTTTTTTCCTGTGAGTTGGGAGAGGGCTTCCTGCCAAAAGCCTAGTTCGTGGCTTTTTTCTAGGGCAGTGCCATCGAAGGTCAGATGCAGAACCACTTTGGCATCTGAGGCCAGTGCTTCTTTCCTTGGCCCACTCTGGAGGGCGACATAAATGAGCAGGGCGCAGAGGGCAGTGGTGAGGAGTCCAACAGCAAGAAAATACCCGCGAATGAGAGACAGAAGGCGAGATCCCCATCGGAGGAGGGGATTTTGTTGGTTTTTTTGTAGCATCAAGATTCTTCCTTTCTTGGAGAGAGAACATGGTATACTACCAGCAGGTTTGCGCAACATTGTACCCTGCCTAGAAATAAAAGGGAAGGTGATGAAAATAGTTTGGATGATGGGCTTGTTTTGGTTGACCCAATGTAAGACGGTGCCCTCGGCTCAGGTACCAATTATCCCTACCACGATGGATTTTACGGGGTACAATGCGAAGCAGGAAACGACCTATTGTTCCGAGTCGTTGGACCCCAATGACTGCGAGTTTTCAAAGGAAGCTAAGCAATTCTTCTATGAGTGCAACAATGCTCAGCGTTGTCCTTTGGGTCAAGCCTGTACCGCAGGAGAATTGATCGCCTTTGTCTGCAAAGATTGCACAGTTTTGTGCAGTGAGAATCCTCATAGCCCTCTTTTCAAACAGCCTTCTCCCGCAAAATAGGTGTTTCATGCTACCTGCCTGGCTTTCCCTTCATCCTTCGAAGGGGGTGTATCTCATTCTTCATATCCAACCAGGTGCTAAGAAAACTGAAATTGTAGGGGAGTATGGAGGGGCTTTAAAAATTAAAGTTCAGGCACCTCCTGTGGAAGGGGCTGCCAATGAAGCCTTGTTCACATTCTTAGCCAAGAAATTAAGGATTCGTAAAAACCAACTGGAGCTGGTGCAAGGGGGTCATGCTCGTGCGAAGCGGGTATGCATTCAGGGACTGACAGGCGAAGAGATTTTCTCACTCCTGGAGCGGGGAGTTCCGGAGGGGGAACGTCTCCGGTAGAAACAAGAAAAACTATTGGTTAGAAATCCAACCCAGGGAAATACCAATTTGCACAGAAAAAATAAATAGGCCGACAATCATGGTGAGTACTAAGGGGATTTTTCCCCCTTTCACTCGGTAGGTACCTACTCGTTTTTGGCAGTAGCGCCCTTTCCATACCATCAACGGAGGTAAGAGGAGAAACAAGATTACGCATCCGATCCCACCGGCATATCCCAAAGCTGTGAAAAATGCCCGTGGGTAAAGGAAGGAGAAGAAAACGGGAGGAATAAAAATCAATCCACAAAGAAGGATCTTTCCGAAGCCCTTCTTTTGGAGTCGGGTGCCGTCAGCTAAGAAATCGAATAATCCCAAGACTACCCCCAAAAAGGAGGTGAGAATGGCGCAGAAAGAAAACCCATCGCTACATAAAGTGATGCGGGGGTTCTGCAATAGGCCTTGCAAGGCATGGGTGGCGGGTACTCCCAAGGTAAGTGCTTCTTGAATGCCCGAAGGACCATCCAATGGCATCACGCCCAATACGAGCCATTCCCACAGGATATACATCATTAAGGGAATCAAGCCCCCAAGAAGGATGACCCATCGAATTTGTCGCACATGCCCTTTTAGGTAGGCGGTTAAACTGGGAATGACATTTTGAAAGGTGAAAGAAGTGATGATCACAGGAAGCCCAAATAGACTGTATTCCCAATTCTTGTGGATCAAATTTTCGCTATGGACGTACTCTTTGCCTGTGTAGAGTAAGAAAAAATAACTTAGCATCAGCCCTGCAATGAGGAGCATGTTTACGGTAGCGAGGGTATGGGTGCCCAAATACAACGCAGGTACCACCAAGGCCAGTAGCAAGAGGATGCCCTCTCCATGAGACAATTGCCATCCAAATAAACTGGCAAGCATGTCCACTACCACAGAGCTTCCACCCGCTAAGTAGGCCACGCATACAGAATAAAAGAGGAAGAGATATGTAATCAAAGCGAGGTATTTGGCAGCCGAGCCCAAGGTTTCTTGCACCATAGAAACCAGGTTGGCGCCTTCGTTCATCCATAGATTGACTTCGAGAAGGAGCAAACTTGCGTAACTCATCACAAGCCATGAAAAGATGTATACCCATACAGCGGGTACGAATCCAGCTAGACCCGTTAAAATGGGCAACGCCAACATGCCAGCTCCAACTGTGGTGCCGGCTGCGATCATTACAGCGCCAATAAATTTTTTGTACATGGTTCTCTCTTATAGCTGCAGTGCCAGTCTAAACCCCTCAGAGATAGCAGATTTAGCATCGAGCTCCAAGGCTTTATGTGCACCCCCAATCACATGGGTTTTGATCCCAAAGGCTTCCAGAGGGGCTTGAAGGGGATTATGAGGCAACTGTCCCGCGCAGACGATTACATGATCAACAAGGAGAAGCTGAGATTTCCCTTGATGAACGATTCGAAGGCCTTCGGGTTCTATGCGTTCATATTGAACCCCTTCCATCATATGGACGTCATGAGTTTTGAGACTCGCTCGGTGAATCCAGCCGGTGGTTTTTCCCAACCTGGCCCCCACCTTACCTTCGCTGCGTTGCATCAGGTAGATGGTGCGGGGAGATTTTTTAACTTTCGGTGGTACAAGGCCGCCTCGATGACTCACCTCCATGTCGATCCCCCACTCGGCGCAAAAATCGGGGATGGATTGAGGCGTATGGATGTCATGGCATAAAAATTCCGCCACATCAAATCCAATGCCTCCCGCCCCTAAGATCGCTACACGGGGACCTACGGGGATACGACCCGAAATCACATCGACATACGAAATGACTGAGGGCAAGTGGCTACCGGGAAGGGTGAGTGTTCTGGGTGCGATCCCAGTGGCCAAGACTACTTCTCGAAACCCTTCTTGATGTAAAGTAGAAGCTTCCACCATGTGACCCAGTCGGAGGGAAACGTGGTATTTCTCGATCATGGTGCGGTAGTATCGGAGGGTTTCTCCAAACTCTTCTTTCCCGGGGATTTGTTTGGCCAATAGGAATTGGCCCCCAATCTCATGATGGGCATCCCATAGGATAACCTGATGGCCCCGTTCCGCTGCAGTGATACTGCAAGCGAGTCCTGCGGGGCCTGCACCGACAACCGCGATTTTTTTTGGCTGGGAGGTTACTTCAATTCGTAAGGCCTTTTCCTCACATGCTTGAGGGTTCACCAAGCAAGAAATTACTTTTCCCTGAAAGGCATGATCCAAACAGGCTTGGTTGCATCCAATGCAGGTATTGATTTCGTGCGAGCGATGGGTTCGGGCCTTCTGCATAAAATGAGAATCAGCGAGCAAGGGTCGAGCCATGGAAACCATGTCACAGGCCCCTTGGGCCAATAGGGTTTCCGCCACTTCAGGGGTATTGATGCGGTTGGTTGCGATAAGAGGGACAGTTAAGTGAGCCTTCATTTTTTGAGTAACAAAGGCAAAGTTGGCACGAGGTACTTTGGTGGCGATGGTGGGAATACGGGCTTCGTGCCATCCAATTCCCGTATTAATGATGGTGGCACCCGCTTTTTCTATCTCTTTGCCCAGATGGACATTTTCCTCCCAGGTACTGCCTCCCTCTACCAAATCCAGCATGGACAATCGATAAATCAGGATAAAGTTCTTTCCCACTTTTTCCCGTACCTGTCGGACAATTTCGATGGGAAACCGAATGCGATTCGCAAAAATCCCCCCCCACTCGTCGGTACGTTTGTTGGTGCGTGTGGCGATGAATTCATTGATCAAGTAGCCTTCAGATCCCATAATTTCTACGCCATCGTAGCCCGCCTCTTGCGCCAAAGCCGCACAGCGTACAAAATCCCGAATGGTCTTCTTCACCATCCAGCCAGGCATGGCCCAAGGTGTAAAAGGGGAAATCGGAGAGCGTAGTCGAGAGGGGGCGATGGCGAGGGGATGATAGCCGTACCGACCGGCATGGAGGATCTGCATGGCAATTTTCCCCCCATTTTCATGCACCCGACGGGTAATCAACTGGTGATGTTGGGCTTCTTTCTGGGAGGTCAATCGCGAACTGAAGGGGGCGACCCATCCAAACACATGGGGGGCAATCCCGCCGGTGACAATGAGCCCCACTTCGCCAGCGGCTCGCTCGCCATAGAAATCCGCCAATTTTTCAAACCCACCGGATTTTTCCTCTAATCCCGTATGCATAGATCCCATCAGGACGCGATTGCGGAGTGTGGTAAAACCCAAGTCAAGAGGTTGCATCAGATGGGGGTACATCATGGAACTCCACGGAAGGTGGGAAGAAAATCGAGAGTCAAACCAGCAGTGTAGCAACACTTGGCAAACAAAGCTAGAATGTGTATAAATGGGGTTTCCCATGTGAAAACTTTTAGATACAAAGGTACCGTTTTATGGATTCTCGCGCTTATATTGAACAAGCCAAAGTCACAGAATCTCAAGATTTTGCTCCGATCCTTGACCGTTTGAAAGAGCCGGAACTGCTGCGGATGCTCCATGCTGCCATGGGGATCAGTACAGAGGCGGGAGAGTTGCTTGATGCCATAAAAAAACATGTATACTATGGGAAGAGCCTCGATCGCACCAATTTGGTGGAAGAGATGGGCGATGCCTTTTGGTACTTGGCTATTTTGGCTGATAGCCTAGGGGTAGATTTTGAATCCGTCATGCAGAAGAACATTGAAAAGTTGCAAGTCCGATATGGGGATAAATTTTCTGCTGCTCGTGCCATCCATCGTAATTTATCCAATGAGCGTCAAAGCCTCGAATCATAATCTTTTTTTATCTCCATACAAGGTTTTTGCTATGGCCCACCGTTTGTTTCGCCTCCTTGTGGGGATATTTGTATTTTGTACGGCTTTTGGAGCCCAAGCGGCTGCCTCTGGTCCTTCTGCAACGGTACGGCAAAAGCCTTTTCATGTGCTCTTTACCAATGATTGGCAATCCCGCATTGGAGAAATTGCCCGTCTTGAAACTCTTTTGAAAGAAAAGACCCAAGCTTTTCCCAAAGATGAGCCTGTATTTCGGTTCGATGCAGGGGATATTAGCATGGGAACTTTGTTTCATACCATTACCCGGGAAGTGGCGCCTGAACTCCAGTTAGCCGCTTTATTGAAATATACAGCTCTTTGCTTTGGGAACCATGAGTTTGATTTTCATTTGTCTGGAGTAGTCCAAATGATTCGTTCTGCCATTCGGGAGGTGGGAGCTATACCCCCTATTTTGGCAACAAACTTGGTGTTTTCCAATACGCCTGAAGATGCAGACCTTCGTAAGCTTATGGACGAAGGGGTATTGCGACGCCAGCTGATATTGGAAGAGCATGGCATCCGGTTTGGGATTATTGGCATCATGGGAAAAGGAGCGGGTGAGGCGACGCCTAATAGTAAGCCTGTATCTTTTGCTGATCCCGTTGAAACCGCTAAGCACTATGTGAAGAAGCTTCGAGAAGAAGAGCATGTGGATTACACCATTGTATTATCCCACAGCGGGGTATTTCGCTCCGGAGATCTATGGACGGGAGAGGATGTTGACCTTGCCAGCCAGGTATCTGGCATCGACTTGATCATTGGTGGGCATTCCCATACCGTACTTTTTGATCCGATCATGGTAAATAATATACCGATTCTTCAGGCAGGTTCTGAGATGCGGTATTTGGGCACTTTGTCCGCAAGTAAAAATGCCAATGGCTTGCAGGTAGATCATCATCACTTGATTCCTATCGATACCACCATTCCAGCAGATTCCTTTATTGCGAGTAAAGTATCTCACTATAAGAAAGAAGTGGATCGGTTGTTCCTCTCCCATACGCCGTATCGCTTTGATCAACCCATTTTGCAGCTGCAACAGGATTATACTCGAGGGTTTGAGGATACGATTCTCGGGTATTGGGTCACGGATTCCATGCGAAAACGAGTTCAAGCGGATATTGGATTCACCGGAAATGGCACCGTGAGGGATGATCTTAAAAAAGGGTTAAAAACGGTTTCAGATCTTTTTCAGGTGGTACCGTTGGGGATTGGTATTTTGGATCGAGAACCTGGGTATCCTATTGTGCGCATGTTCTTTACAGGGAAGGAATTAAAGCAGATATTGGAAGTCTTGCTTTTTGCGTACCAGACCAAGAAAACTGCTGATTATTACCCCCGGTTCTCTGGAATCCAGTTTACGTATAATCCGTATCGAATTTTTCTCGATCGAATTTCCACCATTCGGGTTGGTGGAGTGGAAATTGATCCCAGTGATCCCCAGAAATTGTATAGCCTTGCTACCACTTCCTATGTGGGAGAGTTTCTTTGGTTGGTGGATGAATTGAGCCATGGTCTGTTCCATGTGGAACCCAAAGATGCCCAAGGAAAGCCCATTGTTCACATTCAAGATGCGATCGTAAACAAAGATCCAGCAAGCACAGAAGTAAAAGAAATCAAAGAATGGGAAGCTTTCCTAGAATATGTGACTCAGTTGGGTACTCCAACCCAAGGGGGGTATATCCTTGCTGAGCATACAGCAGAAACTTTAGAGTCTCCTATGATTAGGGAGACGAGCCTGTCCCCTCGTTCGCTGTTTTATAATTCTACATGGATTCAACAGGTGGCTGCGTCTGCATTGTCTCTTCTATTTTTTCTTTTCGCATGGGGATGTCATGCGGTGATCCGTCGATTTGCAAAGAGGTAGTTTTCTTTCCGGAGGCATTCCCCCTCCGGAGAGTGAGAGAGTTGGTCAAGGCCGGATTACCTCGACTCGGGGTCCCTTAGAAATCATACGCTTTAACATGAGGGGAAAAAATCGTGAGTTTGCAGCAAGGAAGGGCAAGGGAAAACTGCGCAGCTGGTTTCCCTTAAATAAAAAACTAGTCTCCCAGTTTTTTATTTTCCTGTGTCACAGGCGTCTTAGTCGCTTCCTCTTCCTCAGGGCGCAGACCTTTCTTGAAGTTTCGAATCCCTTCTCCCACAGCTTTTCCCAACTGGGGGAGTTTGCTGGGTCCGAAGAGCAATACGGCTACACCAAATATCAGTAATACTTCTGAAGAACCTGGTAACATCATTGCCTCCTATCTTGATACTTCGATGTATCCATTCATCGGGCTTCTTATACCCCTTCTCCCCCATTCCCACCAAGTAAAATTACGGAGTAAACTCCGTCTGTAATCGGTGAATGGCTTCCTTGGACAGTGTGGCGCCATAGTGCCCGATGACATCTCCTGCCAATATGGCGCCCATATGTCCCATTTGAGCCAAAGAGCGTTCCTGTAATAACCCGTAGAGGACTCCAGCGGCAAACATATCCCCGGCTGCTGTGGTATCTACAACCTTGACAGGTTCTGCGGATATGAATACTTGCTCCTGTCCCCGGTGCAACAAGGCGCCCTCACTTCCCAACTTGATCACAGCCAATTTTCCCTGGGTTGCAAGTTCTTGCGCTACCTTTTGGGGGGAACCGCCGAATAACAAATGCGCTTCTTCGCGATTGGCAAAAATCACATCAGCATATTCTGAGAGGACATGGAGCATGTCTTCTCGCAAGTATTGTGCTACAGAGGGGTCTGAAACATCCACGGAAATCATGACGCCATGTTGCTTCGCCCAGGCGAGGGCTTCCAACAGCACCTGTTTTTGCGGGCCAAACCATTGGTAGCCACTGCAATGGAAAATTCGCGCGCCTTGAATCTCTTCTTTAGGAATGTCGGCAGCGGTGAAGAGAACGCTGGCGCCCAAAAAAGTAGCCATGGTTCGCTCGCCATCGGGTGTAACCAGAACCATGCAAGAACCAGAGTGCACGTGGGGGATAGTGGGTAGTTTTCCTGCGATGCCCAACTCTTGAAAACGAGCTCGGATTTTATCGCCGTATGTATCTTGCCCCACGCCGCTCAAAAAAGCGGTTTTTACCTCCAAGAGTGCCAAGGCGCGGATGGCGTTAAGGGAAGAGCCTCCAATCTCATAGGAAAAGTGCTGAGTATGTATTTTCTCCAATAATTGTTTGTATTGTTCTTCTGTCACGATACAGGAATAGCCTTTCTTCAAGGCCAGCATCTCTAGATCTTCTTCTGAAATGGCGGTCACTACATCCATCAATGCACTGCAAATCGACACCACGCCGTACGGTCGCATATTCGCCCCTTTTCTGCTCACTCAAGTTCGCTCTCATTCCATCCGATCCTATCTCTATATAAGTCTTTTCTCCATACTTTCGAGGTGGTTGTGAGGATCGCGAATTTCTCTAGGTCTTTGGGGTGGTGGTTTTTTTGGGGGCTGATTTTCTGGAATGGACTCGGCTGTACAAAAACGAGCTCGTCATCTCCGAGCAGCGGTGCCTCCGCAGCTGCAGTCACAGGCACTCAGATCGTTTCTTCTATAAATCCGTCTGTAGCCTCTTCTCCAGGTTCTGCAGGTTTACCCGCCTCTGGGGGAGAGACAGTGGGGACCTCAACAAACTCAGCGCAAATGCTCCAAACAGGAGATCCTTCTGTAATTCAATATTCACAACATTTGAGTGCAACGAAGGCCTCCAATTCTCGCCAACTTTTTCTCTCTGCGCCTGTGAACGCCTTGAATGGCCCCATACCGGGACCCGCTCTGCCTGGTGCCGTATGGCAATGCCCAGCCAACTCCTTTATGGTGGGAATGTCCTCGACCTATGACAGCGACACCTCTGATCGCTACTACCATGTACAGTGTGCATTTATGGAAGATGGAACGGGAGCCCCTTTGGTACGGGATCACTGTCAGATCACGTCATTTACCTTAGGAGATGTGGATTCCGACTTGACATGCCCCCTAGGGCTTTTTCCTGCTGGGCTTGCTTCAAGGCGCATTTCTGCCTCCCCCATGGATCGTTCCTTCCAGCTCACTTGTTGTCAGGCCTCCACCCAGAGTGGTGCGGTTTTAGCTATTGCACAGGTTGATGGAGGCCAAGGCATCGGGCCTCAGCCTGTATGTGATGCCCCTGCTGTCCCCGAAGCCGGTGCCTTATATGGTACGGTGGCGAATCGACAAATCAATACCACCCAAGCCAACTTTTCTTTCACCTGTACTGTGTTGCCTGCGAGCCCTTATACGGGGGCTCCCGCTCAAACCAATAAAGTGCTCACAGCCCTTCACTCGGAGTACAGTACGAGGGATCAAGATCGTCGGTGGGGATTTGACTGCTGTGAGTTGGGGCTAGAGTCGAGTACCAATACGCAGGTTTCAGGTGATGTGGGGCCGTAAGGGGGAGGTCAGGAGGGGCGACGCCTCCGGGAGAAAGAGAACAACGAACCCCCTTATTTTTTGGGGGAGCTCTGGCTCTCGAGCTTCTTCAGAATCTCGGCCTTGGTAAGATATTTTTGGGCTGCGACATCATAGCTTACATCCATAAGGCCTTTATAGCAAGCGAGGTAGGTCGTCCCATCCGTATATCCAGGTTCTTTCAAGGTAACTGTTACTTTGAATTCCCCCGTTTTTTTCTTCCCGGAAGCGGTA
>Ga0114970_10001011_pt1 | contig 21052 bp, 16 predicted proteins | sample M_140205_XF_Meta_FD_87030 | JGI IMG/M metagenome (GOLD analysis project Ga0114970, IMG submission 87030) | Freshwater microbial communities from Lake Montjoie, Canada to study carbon cycling - M_140205_XF_MetaG | ecosystem: Environmental > Aquatic > Freshwater > Lake | place: Lake Montjoie...
CGAGATCGTCTGGACCTTCAACCGACCGGGTGACTTCGACTTCGCCTGCCTGATCGCTGGCCACTACCAGGCGGGCATGGTCGGCAAGATCACCGTATCCGCCAAGTGACGCTCGGCCGTCGCCCCGTCGACCTCCTCCGATTCGCTCACCGTATCGAAAGTACCCCACCATGAAGACGATCACCATCGCAGCCCTTCTCGTCGCACTCGCGACGCCGGCCCTGGCACAGCAGAAGGCCGAGGATCACTCGGCCCATCACCCCGCGGCAGCGGCCTCGGCCGCCGACATGATCGAGGGCGAGATCCGCAAGGTCAACAAGGAAGCGAAGAAGCTCACCATCAAGCACGGCGAGATCAAGAGCCTGGACATGCCCCCGATGACCATGGTCTTCCAGGTGAAGGACGCCAGCGTGCTCGACAAGCTCAAGGTCGGGGACAAGGTCCGCTTCGTCGTCCAGAAGTCCGACACGGGCTTCATGGTGACCGACATCCAGGCTGCGAAGTGAAGCGCCGCGCCATGGCGGGGGCACTTCGGCCGCGCGCGCCGGTCAGCATCTTGGCTGGTGTCGCGATGTAGCTCGGCGCGGGCGTCGTGCGGGCAGAAGTCATCGACTTGCAGTGGCAGGATGGAAGGCGCTTCGAGCGCATCCTGACGATCGTCCCCGGAAATTTGCTGAGATTTACGCTTCGCTAGATGCGGGACAGACTGTCAAGTGGGCCTTCGAGGCCGACCGGGTCCTCAGCTTCAACGTCCACTACCACGTCGACAAGGACGTGCGGTACCCGGCGAAGCTTTCCGTCACGCTGATGCGGCAGTAGAGTCCCTCGGGTGGATGGCTGCGCCGATCGACGCTGCTCAAGTGCGCTGCCGAACAGAGTCGTATTCTGCAATGGCTCATATTCACCCGATGTCCGCCTTTCACTTCGACCGCCGCCAGCTGCGCCGCACCGTCTGGGCGCCGGCGGGACACGCTCCCGTGCCGGCGGCTTGCGCAGTGCCGATCCGCTGGCGGTCCCCGCCACACAGGACGGAACAAGCCGCTCTCACTGCGAGCTGCCGCTCGCGCCCACCCACCAGGAGATCCACATGAATTCCCTCAAGTCCCTTGCAGCGCTCACGGCCATTGCCTTTGTCTCGGCCTGCGCGAGCCCCGGAGCGTCCAACCCAGCCAAGGCCGACGAGCACGCCGGCCATCACCCCGACGCGACGGCGGCGGCGGCGATGCCTGCCATGCAGGACCGCATGAAGGCCATGCGCGAGATGCACGACAAGATGATGAACGCGAAGACGCCCGCCGAGCGCCAGGCCCTGATGGCCGATCACATGAAGTCCATGCAGGACGGCATGGGGATGATGAAGGGCATGGGCGGTATGGCCGGCATGGGCGCCATGGGCTCGATGGGCGGCGGCATGGGCGACGGCAAGGGCATGCCCGCCGAGATGGCCAAGCGCCACCAAATGATGGAGGGGCGCATGGAGATGATGCAGATGATGATGGAAATGATGATGCAGCGTCTGCCAAGTCCGCCATCGACCCAGTGACAGTCGACAACCCGGGAGGCCGCATGGATGCCCGGCCTACACGGGACCACGGCCATCACGGGCATGCCAATCCGCCGGCGCCTCGGGACAACGCCGGAGGTGCACCATGAACGAAAGCACACCCGCCTATGGCCTGTGGAGCCTGGTGCTGCTGAACTCGGCCATCTTCATCATGTTCGCGTTCAGCTTCTTCAAGCCCCAGACGGTGCGCGACTGGCGCACCTTCGGGGCGTTCGCCGCTTTCATCGTTGCGCTCTTCGTCGAGATGTACGGCTTCCCGCTGACGATCTACCTGCTGTCGGGCTGGCTCCAGACACGCCACCCCGGATTGGACATCCTGTCGCACGACGCCGGCCACCTCTGGGCGACCCTGCTGGGCGACAAGGGCTTCGGCGGCGATCCGCACTCCGGCGTGCTGCACCTGCTGAGTTATGCGCTCCTGGGTGGCGGTTTCTGGCTGCTGTCCAGCGCCTGGAATGTGCTGTACCGCGCGCAGCGGCGCCATACCCTGGCCATCAGCGGGCCGTACGAACGCATTCGCCACCCGCAGTACGTCGCCTTCGTGCTCATCCTGTTGGGCTTCCTGCTGCAGTGGCCCACCGTGCTGACCCTGTTGATGTTCCCGGCCCTGCTGATCATGTACGGCAGGCTGGCCATCACCGAGGAGGCGGAGATGCGGGCGCAATTCGGCGCCGAGTTCGATCGCTACGCCGCGAGCACACCTCGCTTCATCCCGCGCATCGGCCAGACGCGAAAAACCGCTTGACCTTCACACCATGGGAAGGTCTACCTTTGCAGCCATCGACCCATGCCACCGCAAGGTTGAAGCCCAAGAACCCTACAAGGTCCCACCATGTCGACCGACCAACTGCACGGGCGCTGTGGATCGCCGCAGCGATGACGGCGCTGATCGGCGCCTTCTTCCTGCTGCGCGAGCACTGGGGGCACGTCGCCGGCTACTGGCCCTACCTGCTGCTGCTCGCGTGCCCGGTGATGCACCTGTTCCAAGGCCACGGTGGCCACGGGCACCATGGGCACCATGACGCGGGCACTCACCGTTCAACGAACCGGGACGCATAAGACTATGGACATGAAGTCGGACGCCGGCCATGCGGGCCACTCGCACGACAAAGCGCTTGCCGATGCGAACTTGCACGACCCCGCGCATGGCCATGGACATGAGCGCGGGCGGTACGCCCATCCGACGCCGCCGGTGCGGTCCGAACCGACTGCCGCCGAGGCCATGGCGGGGACGATCTACACCTGCCCGATGCACCCGGAGATCCGGCAGGACCATCCGGGCAACTGCCCCAAGTGCGGCATGACCCTGGAGCCCGTGCTGCCAGCACTCGACGACGCCGAGAACCCGGAACTCGTGGACTTCAAGCACCGCTTCTGGTGGACGCTGCCCTTGACCGTGGTCGTCACCGTGCTGGCGATGTTCGGCCATCGTCTGGGCTGGTTCGACATGGCGCGGCAAAGCTGGATCGAGCTGTTTTTGACGCTGCCGATCGTGCTCTGGGCGGGCGCCCCATTCTTCGTGCGCGGCGCGCAGTCGATCATCAACCGCAGCCCCAATATGTGGACGCTGATCAGCCTGGGCACGGGCGCCGCCTTCGTCTACAGCGTGGTCGCGACCGTCGCCCCGCAGGTCTTCCCCGCGTCCTTCGTCTCGATGGGCCGGGTGGCGGTGTACTTCGAGGCCGCCGCCGTCATCATCTCGTTGACGCTGCTGGGACAGATCCTGGAGTTGAAGGCGCGTTCGCAGACTTCCGCCGCGATCAAGTCGCTGCTGGGGCTCGCGCCGAAGACCGCGCGGCGCATCGCGGCCAACGGCACGGAATCCGATGTGCCGCTCACGCATGTGCATGTCGGCGACCTGCTGCGCGTGCGGCCGGGCGAGAAGGTTCCGGTCGACGGTGTGGTCGTCGAAGGCAGCAGTTCCCTGGACGAGTCGATGCTGACGGGTGAGCTGCTGCCGGTGACCAAGCGCGTTGGCGACAAGCTCATCGGCGCGACCATGAACACGAGCGGCGCGCTCGTGATGCGATCGGAACACGTCGGCTCGACCACCGTGCTCGCACAGATCGTGCAGATGGTCGCGATGGCGCAGCGTTCGCGTGCGCCGATGCAGCGCATGGCCGACCAGGTTGCCGGCTACTTCGTCGTGGTGGTGGTGAGCATTGCCTTGCTCACCTTCTTCGGCTGGGGCCTGTTCGGCCCCGAGCCGAGTTGGGTCTACGGCCTCATCAACACGGTGGCCGTGCTGATCATCGCCTGCCCCTGTGCGCTGGGGCTGGCCACGCCGATGTCGATCATGGTCGCCACCGGCCGCGGCGCGACCCATGGCGTGCTATTCCGCGATGCCGCCGCGATCGAGAACCTGCGCAAGATCGACACGCTGATCGTCGACAAGACGGGCACGCTCACCGAAGGTCGACCGAGCTTCGAGCGCGCCGTAGCAACCACCGGGAACACGGAGGACGAGGTGCTGCGCGTGGCGGCCAGCCTCGACCAGGGCAGCGAACATCCGCTGGCTGCGGCCATCGTCGCCGCGGCCAGAGAACGCGGGCTCGCGCTGGACAAGCCGGAACAGTTCGACTCCGAGTCTGGCATCGGCGTGCGCGGCAAGGTCGCCGGCAACGCGCTTGCGCTGGGCAACACGGCACTGATGGAGCAGCTCGGCGTGGACGTGTCCTCGTTGGCCACCCAGGCCGAGGCGCTGCGCGCCCAGGGCGCCAGCGTGATGCACCTGGCCGCCGACAACAAGCTGGTAGGCCTGCTCGCGGTCTCCGACCCGATCAAGGCCACGACCGCCGACGCGCTGGCTTCCTTGCGAGCAGCCGGGCTGCGGGTGGTGATGGCCACCGGCGACGGCCTGACGACGGCGCGTGCCGTCGGCCAGCGCCTGGGCATCGACGAGGTTCACGGCGAGGTGAAGCCCGCCGACAAGCTCAAGCTCGTCGAGAAGCTGCAGGCCGAAGGCCGCAAGGTCGCAATGGCCGGTGACGGCATCAACGACGCGCCCGCGCTGGCACGCGCCGATGTCGGCATCGCCATGGGCACCGGCACCGACGTGGCGATGAACAGCGCGCAGCTCACGCTCGTCAAGGGCGACCTGCTTGGCATCGCCACGGCACGCGCCCTGTCGGTGGCCACGGTCGCGAACATGAAGCAGAACCTGGCCTTCGCTTTCGTCTACAACGCGCTGGGCGTGCCGCTGGCGGCCGGTGTGCTGTTCCCGTTCACCGGCTGGCTGCTGTCGCCGATGATCGCAGCGCTCGCGATGAGCCTGAGCTCGGCCTCGGTCATCACCAACGCGCTGCGGCTGCGCAGCGCCGCGCTGAAACCGGACTGAGTGGACACGCTGGATGCCATCGCCGATGCCACCGGGGACCGGCCGGACTGTTTCGCCAGCCAGGACTATGGCTATTCGATGAACACGCCTGGATCGGTGGCGCGGCGCACCGCTTCGCCTCCCTGCACCGCGTGCTGCAGCATGCGGAGGCCGGTGCCTTTTGGCAAGCGTCGCCGCACGCGATCGCACAGGCTTGGCGTGCAGCGCAGGCCTGGGAAGTCTTGCTCAGTCGAGCTTGAGCTTGGCGGCCTTCACCAGCGAACTCCACAGCTCCGTCTCGTGGGCAAGCAGTTCGCTTGTCCTGGACGGCGTGGAGGTTCCCACCGGCTCGACGTAACCGTTGCGCATCTCCTGTTGGTAAGCTGCCTGCGAGGTGGCCTGGTTCACCGCACTGCTCAGCGCTGTGACCACGCTATCTGGCGTGCCGGCCGGCGCCAGCATCACCAACGTTGACGTGGCCACCAGGTCCTTCACGCCTGACTCTCCCATGGTGGGAATGTCTGGCGCGTAGGGCACGCGCTTTGCCGAAGTGATTGCCAGCACGCGCAGCTTTTTCTGCTGGTGTAGCGGGTACACGCTGCTCAGCCCGCCGACGACGATGCCGACGTGGCCGGCCAGCGCATCGTTGACCGCCGGAGCCGCGCCCTTGTAGGCCGAGTGCATGAGGTCCAGCCCGCCGACGCGGTGCTTGAACAGCTCGCCGGTCAGGTGCGTGATGTTGCCCTGACCGGAGCTGCCATAGGCGTACTTGCCCGGGGTGGCTCGGATCAGGGAGGCCAGCTCCGACATGTTCTGCGCGGGCACGGCAGGATTCACGGCGAAAGCGATCTGCTCCTCGCCGACCATGGCCACGGGCTTGAAGCTCTTGACGCTGTCATAGGGCAGGCTGGGCATGGTCAGCGGCGTCGTTGCGTAGGCGCCCGAGCCGCCGAAGTACAAGGTGTAGCCATCGGCCTGGGCGCGCGCGACTTCGCTCATGGCGATTGTGGTCGAGGCTCCGGGCTTGTTGTCGACGATCACCGACTGACCCAGGATCGGCCCCAACTTGATAGCCAGCAGACGCGCCTGCACGTCAGTCGGCCCACCGGGCGCGAAGCCCACGACCAAGCGGATCGCGCGGCTCGGGTACTTGTCTTGCGCCTGCGCCGGTGCGGCGAAGGCCATGATGGTCCCGGCCGCCGCCAGGGCCGCGAGGGTCAGGGGAAAGCGCAGACGGCTGCGCAGCTCGACGCGATTGAACATGGCGATGCTCCAGTGGTTGATGAAATGTGGCAAGGGGGGCGGGGAGGCCCGTCAATGGTCTAGGTCGCGAGCAGGCGGTTCTCGGTGGCGGTCCACTTCTCGTACTCGAACAGTGACCAGAGCTCGCGGTGGGAAAGCATTTGCTTGGCCGACGCGGCCGTGGTGCCCGTCTCGCGCAGGTTCCGTAGCATCTGCTGGCCGGCGAACGTAAAGCAGCGGGTGATGGCGTTCGGGTAGATGGCCAATGCGTAGCCCAACTCAGTGAGGCGCGCAGCCGGGACGATCGGCGTGCGGCCGCCTTCAACCATGTTGGCCAGAACCGGAGCGCGCACACTGCGCGCGACCTCGGCCAGTTCGGCTTCGTTCTCCGGGCTCTCGACGAAAATGACGTCGGCGCCTGCTTCGACGTAGCGTTGAGCCCGTTCCAATGCCGCTGACAGACCGTGGTCGGTGCGTGCATCCGTGCGGGCCACGATCACGACATCGGGATCGATGCGAGCGTCGACGGCGGCCTTGATGCGCCCTACCATCTCATTGACCGAAACAAGGTTGCGGCCTCCCTCGTGGCCGCACTTCTTGGGCCACGCCTGGTCTTCGAGCTGGATCCCCGAGATGCCGGCACGTTCAAAGGAGCGCATGGTGCGGATCACGTTGAGGGGGCCGCCGTAGCCGGTGTCGGCATCGACGATGACGGGGATCGACACGACGTCGGCGATACGCGCGGCCCGATCGAGGATTTCCGAGAACGACATCAGGCCCACATCGGGCGCGCCGAGCGCGGACATGGACATGCCGGAGCCGGTCAGGTAGATGGCCTCGAAGCCCGCCTGCTCCACGAGGCGCGCGCCCACGCAGTCATAGGCGCCGGGGGCCACCAAGGTCTTTCCTGCGCTCAGCGCTTTGCGCAGCGCTGAGTTACGGCCCAGGCTTTGGCGCAGGCCCAGCGGATAGTCGCGGGCCTTGTTGTTGTCGAGGTTCAAAAAAATAACTCCAGGGGTAAAGGTTCGAATCGATTCAGGCCGCCGCGCCGGCCTAAGCCGCACGGATCGCCGCGAGGATCTCGTCGGCGGTGTGGATGGGATATCGCGCCCGGAAGAATCGCAGCGAGCCTTCATGCAGTTCAGCAATGGGGGAGGCCACGGCGTCGCTCACGACCACGGTGTAGTAGTCGTGGTAGGACGCGGCGCGCACCGTGGACTCGACACAGCCTTCGGTGGTGGTCCCCAGCAGGATCAGACTCTGGATGCCCTGCGTGCGCAGAATGCGGTCCAGGTTGGTGCCGATGAAGCCGTCGGGGCGGAACTTCTCGACCACCCAGTCGCCGTCGCGCACCGTCAGGCCGTCGACGAACCTCCAGCCCCAGGTGCCCGGGACGGCGTAGTCAGGCGCCTTGCCGTCGCGCGTCTTGAAACGCAGCCAGGCGGGTGAATCCATCCGTCCATCAGGCAGCGAAGCCTGCTGCAGAAAGATGCAGCGCATGCCCAGCGTCTGCGCCTGCGCGACGAAGGAGACGGCGCGGTCCACCGCAGGCTGCATACGGGCGACGTCCTTGCCGTAGCGCGCGAAATGGCCCTTGGGCGAGCAGAAGTCGTTCTGGATATCAATCACCACGACAGCGGCGTGCCGTGGGTCCACCAGTTCAGGCAGCGTGTCGAGGACTTGCCGGTTGAGAATGATCTTCATGGGAGGTAAGCGATCTTTCTTTACTTCGCGACAGCGGTGGTGCCGCGCGCCTTGGCGGCGAGCTTCACGTATGGCGAGAGTTGACTTTCTATAGGATAAACATCCATTCTACGCAATAGACTAAAGTGACCTTGCCCCCGAAAAACGTACCCCTTAGCTGATAGTTCAAAATCAGTTTTAGGAGAGAAGAGATGAACGAGACGAAACGGGCGCGTTATACGCAGGAGTGAATGGCGACTTCGCAGGGCGAAGTCAAAACCTGATGATGCTGGATATAAACCTAGTATCACAAAGTGCCCAGCGCCTGCTGGCACCGCCCCATGCCCGCCACTGCGCGCCTAACGCAAGCGCATTCTCTCGCGGGTGGGCAAGCGGGTGCAAAGGCCAAACTCTACAACCCGCGCCACCCCGAGCGGACTCTGCTCGACCAAACCATAGCCGAGCACTTCGAGACCTGGTTTGAGTTGGCCAGTGCCGGTCAGTTCGACGGCCAGGGCGCCCCCCCGAAGCCCTATGCCCGCCTGGCCTTTCGCAAATATCTGGAATGCGGCATCTTTGCCCACGGCTTTGCCCGAGCCTGGTGTGATGACTGCGGGTACGACTACTTCGTGGCCTATTCCTGCAAAGGCCGGGGCGTGTGCCCCTCGTGCAAAACGCGGCGCATGGTGGAGACGGCGGCACACCTCTGCGATCATGGCGCAGTGGCTTTCATCCACCGATTCGGCTCCAGCCTGAACGGGCATGTGCACTTCCGCGTCTGCGCGCTCGACGGGGTGTTTGAGGAAATGCTAGGCGTGGAGGACACCGATGCCCAATCCTCACCACCGGGCATCGTCTTCCACCCGGCCAGTGCTATCGACGAGACCGCCGTGGCCCAAGTGCAGGCAACCCTGCAAAAACGCATCCTGCGCGCCTTCGTGGGCCGGGGCTTGCTGCAGAGTTGTGATGCCAAAGACATGCTGGCCTCTCGAGTTCGACAGTTAATGCGATCGGGGCGGCCGCCTATTGCGGCATTCGCCTCGCAGAAGCCTACGGACTTTGGTACGCGAAGGCATGGGCCGAATGGCTGGCCGCGCTGAGTGGCGCCATCTACCTGCCGATTGAGCTGTTTGAGCTTTACCAGGGCGCGACCTGGCTTGGATTGGCGGTCCTGCTGCTCAATGTGCTGGTCGTCGCCATCATGCTGCTCGCTGTTCGCAGCCGCGCTACTGGGTGGGATGGACGCCGTCTTTTCCGACCTGCACCCGAACCGCCGTGAAGCTGCCGTTGTCATTGCGCCTTGAAGCGACAAAGACCGCTGCCCCCGGCTTCAGGTCGCTGCGCTCACCGGGGGCGGCCCTGGACATCGGGGTGTCGTGTGGCACCAGTACCTTGACCGAGCCGGTCTTGTAATTCAGCGTCATTTCGTGGGCGTCGCTCGACGCTACCGTAGCCTCGACCACGGCGTTGGTCATGGTCGACTGCGGCTGCAAATCGTGCGGCGACAAGCCCTGTGCCGCGCTCGCCGGTATCGGCCGCACGTCGATGGCGACGGTCGCACCGTCTGCGCGCCTGACGGTGGTCACGCCCAGCAGCATTCCTGGCCTGACCTCCTGCATCGAGAAGCGCTGGGTCACCGCCACCGGCAGCGCTTCGGGAAGCGCCACCACCACCTGCGTGCCGTCGCGTAGCAACACGGTCAACGACTTGCCGTCGTACCCGGCAATGCTGCCGCGCCAGTTGAGGTTTTGCGCCTGCGCGAATTGGCTCACCGCCGTCACGGTGAGCGCCATGAGCACGGGTATTAGTCGCATCCATAATCCAGTCTGCAGCTTGGGTTGACGGTACTGCCGAGTGCCTGCTGCGTCGCGCGACGTCAGGTACCGCTGCGACTATTTCTTTCCCAGCCCCAGACGCTGCGCGCCTTCGGTATAGATGCGGGTGCGGTCCTTCATGAACGCGTCCATCTGGTCGGTGCCGACGTTGATCAGCTCGAAGCCGTTCTTGTCGGCGAGCTCCTTCATTTCCGGATCCTTGTTGAGCGCGGCCCAGAGCTCGGAGACCCGGTTGCGCACGTCGACCGGCGTCGATTTGGGAACGCCGATGCCGCGGTAGGCGCCGTCTACCCAGTCGACGCCGAGTTCTTTGAAGGTCGGCACCTCGGGCAACAGCGGGTGGCGCTTTTCCATCGCCACTGCGAGCGCGCGCACCCGGGTCTTCTGGTTGATCGCAAATACGGTATAGGTCATTGCGCCGTCGATCTGCGCGCCGACTACCGCTGACGCCATATCGCCGGTTCCCTTGTAGGGGACATAGGTGCTTTTGACGCCGAAGGCCGCATTGAGCCGCTCGTGCGCTGCATGGTTGGCCGAGTTGAGCCCCGACCCGCCGAGGTTGAACTTGCCCGGGGTCGCTTTGGCCGCTCGGATGAATTCGGCGAAGTTCTTGTACGGACTGGACTCGGGCACCACCAGCGCGTCGGGCGTGTAGTGAAACCAGTAGACCGGCGTGATGTCGGCGGTCTTGTACTGGACTTCACCTTCGATCGGCTGGAACACGATGTGCGGCAGGTTGACGCCAACGATGTTCAAACCGTCGGCGGGAAGTGCGTTCATCTGCGTCCACAGCAGCGCGCCGCCGGCACCGGCCTTGTACTGGACGACGGTTTCGATCGCGGGGCATTTCTTCTTCAGCACGACCTGCTGATGGCGCGCCGAAATGTCCGATTCGCCGCCGGGTGGGAATGCCTGCCAGTACTGCAGGTTCTTGTCCGGGCAGCTCTGCGCCATCGCCCATGGCGCGATCGCGACGCATATCAGGCTCCACAGAATTTTCATCAGGTTCTCCCAATCGTGTTTTAGTTCCATCCCGGCGCTACCTTAGCACGCCGGCTGGCGCCTACCCAGGCCGCTGCGGTTCCTGCAGGACGGCCGGATCGAATGGCGCGCGGCTGAAGACCTCGCGCAGCATCGGCTCGAAGTGTGCCAGCGGCCGGGTCGGATAGGCAGGGTCGAAAGCCGACTGGTCGTAGCGCTCGCAAAACCGTTGGCAAGCGTCGAACCAGGGGTGGTCTTTGTAAGCCAAATGGCCGTCGGTGGCCTTGCCGTAGTGCTGCGCGTAATACTGCATCTGGAACAGCCCGTGCATCTCGATGATCCAGGTGATCTCGGCGCGCACATAAGGGCGCACGATCGCCGCCGCCAGTTGCGAGTGGTTTTCCGGCGAGAGTTCGTCGCCCAGGTCGTGCACCAGCGCGGCGACGATGGTTTCCAGGTCGGCGCCGTCGTCTTCGGCGCGCGTCGCGGTTTGCAACGAGTGCCCCAGGCGGCTCACCCGGTAACCCTGCAGCGACCCGTCCAGACGCTCAAGCGCCTGCAGCAGACGGTCGGGAAGCGCGCGGATGTAGTCGGCCTCGAGCTTGTGCAGGAACAGATACTCCTGTTGCGTACCCAAGCGCATCTCGGTGAAAGTGACGGTGTTCATGGGGGTCCTCCGAGAGGGTGTGCTTAGACAGAAAGGCGCCGGCGCAGGACGCGGTAAAGACTGCGCGGGCCGTCGCGGTCGATGTAGCAACCCTGCAGCTGGCGGTGTCCCTCGGAGGGGTCGAAGGCGGTACGGCCGTGCAGCACCCGGTTGTTGTCGAACATCATCAGCTGGCCGGACTCCAGCCGAAAGCGCAACTCATAGGCCGGGTCTTCGAACAGCAGGCCCAGACGCTTGCGCGCGCGGTGGTAGCGCAGCGTGTCGGCTTCGGACATGAGCGCCACGTCGTCCAGGCGCGGGCTGTAGTGCACGCCGATCATGTCGCCGCTGCCGTCGAGCTCGATCATGGGCTTGACCGCCACCAGCTGGGTGTTGGCGTCGCGGTACTCGAAGCGCACCGGAACGCGGCTCAGCAGCGCAAAGCCCTCGGGGTCCTCGGCGCGCAGTTGCGCTGCCACCGCCAGGCTGTCGACCAGCGTCGACAGGCCGCCGGCGGTTTCATTTTGCAGGCATTGCAAAATCTGGATACCGGGAACCGGCGTTCGATAGGGGTTGTCGGTATGCGGACCCAGCGCGATCGGTCGGTACGCCAGATCGGTCGAGTCCGGGCGTGAATAGACCTCGAAAAATGCGCCGAAATTGGTGTCGCGGACAAAGCCGAAATGGCGCGCAATGCCGAGGATTGAATCGGCCTTGGTGGGCGTTGCGTGTATCAGCAAGAAGCCCAGCGCGATGAAGTCCTGCAACGCCCGCAGCAGCGCCTCGTCGTGCTGCAAGGCGCCCCATTGGTAGACCGGCTGCGGGTTCAGGTCCGCCTTCCAGACGACGGGCGGCGGGCAGCCTTCGCTGAGCACCGCGCCGTCGATCAGCTCCTGCGGGTCGTAGCGAGACGCGAATCCATCGCTGAACGACAGGTGTAGGCCGTTCGGGTCGAGCCGTGCTGAGAGCAGCGCCATGTCGTCGGGCAGCAAATGCGGATTGAATAGGCGCTGCCCGGTCACCGCATCGCGCTGCGATGGGTCGGGGCTGCGCGCGCGCAGCCACAGGGCCGGCAGAACGGTTTCCCGGGCGCCTTCGCGCAGCAGCACCCGCGGTCGGTGGGCGCCTTCGTCGATGCAAATTTCGGGCACTTTTTTCCTCTCCTGTGCGGGGCTCTTTTCGCGGATCGCATGGCGGCTCGGCCATTGGATGCCACGGCGGCATCACTATCATAATCTTGAGCCCAAACGGTCGGCTTGGCTAGCGCGCAGCGCGGGTGAGGACCGGGAAGTTGCCCTGCGGCTGGTCCAGCAATGCGAAAAAACGGCCCAGCGTGATCTTGTTGCCCTCAATGCGGGTCTGGTCGGACAGCAGCAGTTCCCCGGCGCCTGCCTGGCCGGTCACCATTTTCAGGAAGAAGGCCTTGGTCAGGGTCAAGGTAGCGTCGGCGTCGCGCTGGGCGGGTGCTTGGCGAAAGCGCAGTACCGCGTTCTCGACCCGCAGCACATAGCTTTGCTTCAGGTCGGAGAAAACCAGGTTGATGGTAAACCGCGCGTCGCCGGCTTTTTCGGCGTCGAGCCGCGTCGCCATCGCCTCTAGAAAGCGCGCGATCGGCGTTTGTTCCATCATGTCCAGCGCATTGGCCGGCGCCAATCCCGTCTGCGGTGGGCCGCGCCGCAGTTCATGCGCGCCGCTGAGGTAAAAGTTGCGCCAACTCGCCGACTCGGCCGCATAGCCCAGCTGCTCGAAAGTTCTGGCCAGCAGTTCCTTGGCGGCTGTGTTTTTGGCGTCTGCGAAGACGGCGTGCTTGAGCAGTTCGGCGGCCCAGCGGAACTCCCCTGCATCAAAAGCGAGCTGCGCCGCGGCCTGCAACTTGTCGGCACCCCCGGCGAGCGCGGTATAGCGCCTTGCAGCGTCTACCGGCGCCAGCGGGTCGAGGTTGGACGGGTGCGCGTCGAACCAGCCCAGATAGAACTGGTAGACCGCCTTGACGTTGTGCCGAACCGTTCCATAGTAGCCGCGCACATTGAGATGCTGCTGCAGGGCCTTGGGCAGTCGCAGGGTCTCGGCGATCTCCGCGGGTCCGAGGCCGAGGTTCATCTGCCGGACCGTTTGGTCGTGAATGAAAGCGTAAATATCGCGCTGCTTGCCGATGAAGTCGCGTATGCGCTCGCGCCCCCATACGGGCCAGTGGTGCTGGTTGAACACCACCTCGGCGTCGGCCGCGTCGACGATGGCGTCGTCGAGATAGTTGGCCCACTTGCTGGCGTCGCGCACCTTCGCGCCGCGCAAGGTGTAGAGGTTGTGCAGGGTGTGGCTCATCAACTCGGCGCCGCAATACGCACGCAGCTCGGGTAGCGAGAAGGTGAACTCCGCTGGCGCCTCGCTGTCCGGTACGCTGTGGAACACGAAGCGCACGCCGTCGAGCAGCAGCTCCTGCTGCGGCCGGTCGATCAGCAGCGTCGGCGCCAGGATGCCCATTTTTCCGAAGCCGACCGCCTTGCCCAGACCGTTGTCGACCAATCCGGTCGCGTCGCGCGCCAGCGCGCTGCCGTACATCATGCCGGCGCGCCTGGCCATGGCGATGCCCATCAGGATGTTCTCGCTGGTCGCCTCGTCGATGAAGCCCGCCGGCGCTACCACCGGCACCTGGCGTGCGCGCGCCTCCTCGGCGCTCAGCACACCAAGCGCGCCGCCGAAGTGGTCCGCGTGGCTGTGGGTGAAGACCACGGCGGACACCTTCTGCTCGCCCAGGTGCTTGCGGGCAAAGGCCATCGCGGCCGCTGCGGTTTCACGCGAAGTGGCGGTGTCGACGACGATCCAGCCCGTCTTGCCCTGTATCAGGCTGATGTTGGCCAGGTCGAAGCCCCGCAATTGCCAGATGCCTTCGGCCACTTTGAACAGTCCGGTGCGGTTGTTCAGCAGTGCCTGGCGCCACAGACTCGGGTTGACCGTCGTCGGCGCATCACCCTTGACGAAGGCAAAGGCGTCGTAGTCCCAGACCACCTGGCCGTCGGCGTCGCGAACCTGGCCGGTCGGCGCGGCGATAAAGCCACGGCCGGCATCGGCAAACGCAGCCAGGTCGGACAGGTCGACCCCAGCGCGTGCCGCTTGGTGGTGCAGGGCCACCTGCGCCGAGACGGCGCCGGCGTCGCTGGTCTCGGACGCATTGCGTGAGCAGGCGACGAGCAAGGTCAGCAGCAGTGCGCTGCACACGATGCGGCGATGGCGCCATGGCGGTCTGCGGTTCATCTGGGCCAATATAGCAGTCTGGGTTTCAGCTTCGCAGACGCTGGTTGGCCGGGTCGTACAGAGGCTCGCGCTGCACCCTCGCCGCACAGCGCCGGCCCAGACTCGCCACTAACCAGGCTGCGCCCGCGCGGGAAGTCGATGTAAGCCCTTGAACGCATTCGCCAGAAGGCTGCACAACACGTTGCTTTTTTTAAGCCATTCCAATCGGTATCAGTGCAAGGTGGGCCTTGGCAAATCGGCTATTGCGAAAGCTTTCACGAGTGGGTTTCGCCAAACTGGTATAGCTTAGGAACTGGGTCCGTTCAATTTCGATATTTATGAGTTCCGAGTCAGATGGCGTAGCCGGCGCGCGTCAAGTTGGTTGTCACCACCTTCGTGCCAACTTCTATCCTTCATCGCCGCCCCCAAATTCTTGTTTCTATTGGGCGACAACTATTGTGACGCGGGGGGGTAGCCCAACTCTTTTCTGAGTTCATCAAAATGAAAGTTGTCTGTAACTGACATGCCAACCGCTGCATTCCCTGAACTTGTTTCGGTTGGTCTGGCGGTGGTGGTAGTTGAATCCTGCAGCGATGGCGCAACCGCCATTTTGAGCGGCATTTCGGAAAAGAAGAGCCCCCAGTGCTGGGTTGCCCAGGATGTCCGTCTTGTAAGGCGCATGGTTTCTTCTTCCGATTCCATTCATTCTCTCCGGTGAGGGTGCGAGGGCTTAGCGCACAGTTTCATCTCCGACCACGCTTGAACTTATCCAGTCCAGAAGCGGCCCCTGTTCAAATCGTCTGCGATTTTTAGCTCATATCGGCGGCAAGCTCTTGCCCCAGAGGCTAGTCGCGCACGCTAGGACATTGCGTCTGCCGACCCTTGCACGCAAACACAATTTACGACTTTTGTCCAGGACAAAACAGGGGGGACAGATGTTTCTTTTTTTGTTACGCTGATCGCCCGTGCCAATAAATTTCTTTGTCTCACAGTCGGAAATCGAGCGCACGACCGGCTTTGGAATCGAGCAGCTAAGGAAGTGGCGCCAACGATTTGGCTTTCCCCCAGCGCAACATGCGGCAGACGGCAGGGCCATTTTTTCACGCGAATCTGTCGACAGGCTCCTGCTGATCAAACGCCTGTTAGAGGCCGGACTGCGTCCCGGTCAAGTCGTGGCCAATACATTAGTAGAAAATTTAAAAATTGCGGCTGAGCTGAACCGATTCAAAACCGATGCAGGCCGATCAGACTCAACAAACGCGCTAATCAGCCTACTCAGCAACGCCGACAGCGAAGCATTTAAGGCCTTGCTGCGAAAACAACGTGCTAAGCGCAGCATGTTGGACTTTGTCCAACATTCAATCACACCACTGATGATTGGCCTTGGAGACGCCTGGCTTAAGGGTGAAATCGATATTTTTCAAGAACACCTTTGCTCCTCAATGATCGAACGTTATTTGATTTCGGAGACACTCAAGTTAAAGCCGAAGTATGCCTTTCCAGTTTTCTTATTCGCCCTGCCTCCCGGTGAGCGCCATCAGCTTGGGTTGCTGATGGTCGAGGCCGTGATGGCAGAAGCTGGTGCCTACATTGTCAACGGTGGAACCGATATCCCGTTGAACAGTTTGAAGCTGGCTGCCAACGCGTGCAAAGCCGATGTGGTTGCGCTGACATTCAGCTTTTCGTATCCCCCTCGCGATGTGGTTCCAACGCTGGCGCATTTGCGACGTTTGCTGCCGCCGCGAACGCTTATCTGGGCGGGAGGAGCTGGTTTATCGCATGTGAGGCGAGTGCCCATCGGGGTGCGGATAATGCACAATTTTGACGAAGGCATAGCGGCGCTGGGTGATCTGGTGCGAGCTGGATAGCCGCTGTGATTGATCTGAATGGTGTGTATCCCTCTTGGGTAGCTCGACGACAACCGACCGGGGTGCCTCCATCCGAACGGGAAGGCGGGTCGCCGATGTTCCGTCCACCGTCCTCAAGCATCGCATGTTCGCCTATTGGCCAGGTGGCGTAGCGACGAACGACTCTTCGATAGACCTTTCAGGTGCAACGCGCCAGCATTTACGCCGGCGTCCTGTTGGCGGCTTGGCGTGCCTTGATGCACCCCGTCGACCGGGAGCAGGGTGTAGCATTCGGCGTCTTGCCAGTCGTTAGAAAGTGCAGCTCCGGTTCGGCTTTCGGGCTCCGTGCGCTGACGCTTTTGGAGTCGCCGGAGGTTGAAGTGAAGCGTCTGACTGAAGTCGAGTTGAAGTTTCTCGTTCCGACAGCTGCTCGGGTACATCTTGCGACCGAAATGGCGCGCGGTTCAGCAAGTCTTCACCGCCTGTCGCTTGCGGCGATGTATCTAGACACCGATGACCGTCGCCTTGCCCGGGAAGGGTTTGCTTGGCGCCTGCGACGTGAAGGCCACCGATGGATCCAAACCCTGAAGGCTGGCAGCACGAACGCCCTGGAACGCTTCGAACATGAGGTTGTGCGGCTAGACGCCAGCCACGATGCCTCGCAACATGCCGGCACGCCCGTCGGCGACCACCTGATCGCACTCCTGCGCCGCGCGCACGCCGACGGCGTTGAACCTAAAGTGCGCTTCCAGACCCAAGTTCGGCGCACCGCCCGCAGGGTTCGCACTCGCGGCGCTGTGGTCGAGGTCGCCTACGACGAGGGGCGCCTGCTGGCGGCCGGGTCAACCCAGCGGATCCGCGAGATTGAGTTCGAACTGAGCGCAGGATCGTCCGCCGCAATGCTGGTGCTTGCTGAACGGTGGCGCAAACGCTTCGGGCTGATCTACGACCCGCGTAGCAAGGCCGAGCGCGGCGACCTGCTCGCCGACGGCAAGCCGTTCCCAGCACTGCGTAAGGCAAGTCGCCCGCGCTTCTCCATCGGTGCGACCGCGACCGAAGCCTTTGGTGCAGTTCTCGACGAATGTTTGGCACAGGTCACGCGCAATGCAATTGGACTGATCGAAGCTGCTCCAGCGATGCGCACTGAACACGTTCACCAATTGCGCGTTGGCATTCGCCGGATGCGCAGCGCGGTCCGTTGCTTCAAAGGTTGGACGAACGATCCACCTGCCGAACTTGTCGAAGGTCTGCGCTCCCTGTTTGCCACGCTTGGCATGGCTCGCGACAGTGAGGTGCTCGGCAGCGGCGTGGTGGCTGAACTCGCCAAGGCGGGCGCGCCGCCCCTAGTGCTTCCAACCGGCAAAGGAAGCCCCGATCCTGTCGAGGCGGTCAGGGCCTCCGACGCACAGAGAACCTTTCTTGCTTGGATCGCTTGGCGCGCAGCACTGAATGAGGAACCCGAAGATGAGTCCCGCGCCACGGAGGCCGGACTGGGGAGCAAGGATGCGCAATCCACGCAGAGCGAAGCACAGTCCTCCAATGACCGGCCACCCGAAGGTGAATCTCTCGCTCTGCAGGCCTCGGTTGGCAAGTCAAATGCCGGTCATCAGGTGCGCGATGACGCGGCAAAATTTCACGGCAACATCGAACGCAGGCTGCGCAAATGGCATCTGCACTTTATGGCTGACTGGAAGTCGTTCGACGGACTCGGCGAAGACAGCCTGCATGCACTGCGCAAGCGCATCAAACGGCAACGTTACGCGGTTGAGTTCTTTGCTCCCGTGCTACGCCGTCGGAAGGTTGAGCGCTATCTAAGCGCAGCGGCACCGATCCAGGAGCGTATGGGCGAACTCAACGATCTTTTCGTAGCCCGCACCCAATATCAGTCGATTGTCGAGTCTGATCCGGCTGCATGGTTCGCCATCGGATGGCTTACGGCCCGAATTGCGGAGGTGCGTGCGCGAGCCAAGCCCGAACTTGAGCGCCTAGCGAAGGTGGATCCACCTGCAATTTGACGGCAATCGCCTGCGCCAAGTTCGTCAAGAGCCGCTCCCGACACCGCGCCGGCTGACGTTGGCGGCGCACATGGCCCTCGACGGTACGCGCCGTCAGCCGATGGCCCCGCTTGCGCTGGTTCCACCGGCCGCTGGCGAACCCGCGGCTGCCAGCCCTGGCCACGCCAATGTCTGGTTGTCGAATCGGATGGCGGGTCAGGTAGGTTCGGCGTTGCAGGTCGATCCAGCATCGGCAACAACACCGATGACGGCCCCTCAGCGAGCGTGCGCCACCGATGGCAGCCAGGTAGCCAGGCTCGGCAGCAGCGCGATCAACATCGTGCCAACGAAGATTGCCAGCATGGCCGGCGCCACCGAGGCAGCGACGTAGCGGATCGACTTGCCGAACATGGCCGATGCAAAGTAGATATTCATCCCCGCCGGCGGGCACAGGAAGCCCACCTCCATCGCCGCCAAGAAGATGATGCCAAAGTGCAGCGGGTCGATGCCGTAGGCCTTGGCCAGCGGCAGCAGCAACGGCACCAGCACCACCAGCGCGGCGTAGATTTCCATCAGCGCCGCGGCGGCAAATAGGAACAGGCACAGCGCCAGCAGAAAGAGGTAGGGGTTGGGAATGACACCTTGTGCCCAGGCCACTGCTGCGTCGGGGATGCCGGCGTCGACCAGGAAGTTGGTCAGCGCCAGCGCCATGCCCAGGATCAGCATCACGCCGCCGATGATCTGCGCGCAGTCAGCCAGGCTCTGGCCCAGCCGCCGCCAGCCAAGTTCGCGGTGGGCGATGGCCTGCGTAGCGATGGCGTAGGCGGCGGTCAACGCTGCCGCCTCGGTGGGGGTAGCCAGGCCGCTGGTGATCGCGCCGATGGCCACAAACGGCGCTGCTATCTCCCATTTCGCCGCCCAGGCCGCGGTCAAGCAGCGGCGCAGGTTGGGGGGCTCGCCCGTAGCGGCGGGGCCGGGCTCGCGCGGCAGGAACCCGCCCACCAACAGCAGGCAGGCCACCATCAACACCGCGGGCAGCAGGCCGGCGAGGAACATATCCTGGATCGGCACGCGGGCGATCACGGCATACATGATCAAGGGCACGCTGGGCGCCAGCAGCACGCCCAGCGCGCTGGCGCTGGTGACCAGGCCTATGCCGCGCTGCTCGGGATAGCCGGCGTTGCGCAGCAGGGGCAGCAAAAGGCCACCCAATGCCAGGATGGTGACGCCGCTTCCACCGGTGAAGGCGGTGAAGGCGCTGCACAGCATGGCGGCGGCCAGCACGGTGCCGCGCAGGCCGCCGCCGAACAAGGCCAGGAACATATCGCCGAGCCTCTGTGCCGCCCCGGTGCGCGCGAACACCAGTCCGGCCAGTGTAAACAGCGGCAGCGCGGGCAGCGACGGGTTGGTGGTGATCTGGTAGTGCGACAGCGCGACCGATGCCAGCGGCAGGGCGTCGCTGGCAAAGAGCAGCAGGGCCAGGCCACCCAGCACGGCGAAGATCGGCGCACCGCACATCAGCATCGCCAGCAGCCCCAGCAGGCCGGGCAGCCAGGCCAACGCCACGCCTTCGATGCGCACGCCCAGCCATGCCCCGGCCATGGGCAGCAGCATGGCACAGGCCAGCCGCAGGCCAGGATGCGTAGCGCATCGACCACCCAGGCGCAGGCCCAGCAACGCAAAGCCCAGCGTCAGGCAGGCCTGCACCCACCACACCGGCAGCCCATAGGCCAGCACCTGCGCGGCGGGAATCTCGCTGGCCACGAAGCGCCAGCTGGCCAGCGCCAGCACACCACAGATCAGCGCGGCGCTACCCTTGGCGAAGGCCGCCAGCGCCACCTGCGTGCGGACGTCGCCCAGCTGGCTGAAGCTGCTGCCCAGCGTGGTGAGGTGGCCATGTCGTTCGGCCGCCACCGCGCCGAACATCGCCAGCACCAGGCCCAGGTGCTGCACCAGCACGGGCGCGTTGTCCACGCCCTGACCCAGCAGCGGCCGTGCGGCCAATTCCAGCACCGGTACCAGCACCATCAGCGCCAGCGCCGTGGCGGACAGCCACTGGTCGGCATCTGCCAGACGCCGCAGGCCCCGTGCAGGCGGGGGCGGTGAACCTGTGGGCGCTGTCAAGGCTACTTGCCCCGCAAGGCGCGGTAGACCTTCAGGTGGGCAAAGACTTCGTCAAAGGTCTCGGCCGGCACCATGCTGCCGCGGATTCGTGGATACAGCTTCTCGGCCAGCTCGTTCCACTCGCGCATCTGCTCGGCGTTGGGCTTGTTGACGACCAAACCACGCTTCTTCATCGCGTCCACGGCTTCATCAACTTCCTTGCGCGCCTGTGTTCGCATCTGCACGCCGGCCTTCTCGCCGGCTGCGCGCAGGGCCTGCTGAGCGGCGGGTGTCATCGCATCCCAGGCTTTCAGCGTCACGACCAGGGCACCGACGATGGGCGCCCAGTTGATCTCCAGCATGTTGGACGCCGTGCCGTACACCTGAGTCGCCAGCGCGAAGTAGGGCGTGCTGGGCACGACGTTGATCATGCCGGTCTGCACTGCGGGCAGGATGTCGGCGGTTTCCAGCGGAACCGGTGTGTAGCCCAGGCTCTTCATGATGGCCTGCTGCTCGGGCTCGGAGCCCCAGGCGAAGAACTTCATGCGCTTGTAGTCGTCGGGCCGAAACGCCGCTTCCTTCGAGAAGAAGCGCACCCAGCCCGCATCAC
>Ga0114970_10001012_pt1 | contig 21049 bp, 17 predicted proteins | sample M_140205_XF_Meta_FD_87030 | JGI IMG/M metagenome (GOLD analysis project Ga0114970, IMG submission 87030) | Freshwater microbial communities from Lake Montjoie, Canada to study carbon cycling - M_140205_XF_MetaG | ecosystem: Environmental > Aquatic > Freshwater > Lake | place: Lake Montjoie...
CCAGTTTATATAATCGGCGAAAACAGCGGTTTATCTGTTCTTGAATATGGTCAAGCTCCATCGGGTAACATAGATGGTTTCTCATTCAAGGGATTAAATGGTGTTTTAAAACTGTCTGATGGTGTATATGCAAATATAAACTCAAATAATTCTATTCAATATACTCCTGGACTTGGTCGATTTATTAATCAAAATATAAGGAGAGGTGGATATAAAACAAAACATTGGGTTGATCAACAGACTGACCTTCAATGGAAGGAACTTTATGATAAATCAATTTAAACACTGGGCATAACAGCACCTAACCGCCAGCAGGGTTTTATCGTAAAATGATAATTTTAGTTTCAAAGATATTTATAGTAAATTTAATGGATTTTTAATCATAAATCCCTGCCAGCGGGTGGCTGCAAACCGATATGTGGTTGTTGTGAGTTGGTAGAATGGGGTACTTTATTCCTTTAAAAAGGATGAATAGGTTTACCTTGTGATTTTGAAACGCCCAAGAGTTGAATGGATTTCTTCACAATTTTTTCAACAGAAAGAACGATAGACTCATTGTAGTAAAGCTTATTCAGCACAACACTTACTTCACGCATGGGTTCGGGTGAAGTAAAAGATTTAATCTGTTTCCTTTGCTTTGGGGTCATCTCTGACCTAGACATCTCGGGTAAAATGGTTACCCCACCTTCTATATCAACCATCCGAATCATGGTTTGGATAGATCCAGCATCATAATTGACATGGGCATTTAATTTGTGTTTTTTCAAATCACACAATTTCAAAACCTGATTTCGAAAACAATTACCGTCTTCAAGGAGCCATAGCCTGCTCATATCAATATCATGCATCGTTGCATATTTCTTTGAAGACTTTGGATCCTTTTGAGAGACATACAGGATAAATTTCTCCTGATACAAGGGTTTTTCGAATAGATTTTTTTCCTTCAAAGGGGTTGCCAATATTCCGGCATCTAATTCGCCTTTATTTAATTTTTCAATAATCTCAGCAGATTTAAGTTCAAAAATGGATAATTTAACCTCAGGAAATTGCAATAAGAAATTTTTAATAAAGTTCGGTATTAAATAAGGCGCAATCGTTGGAATAACACCCAACTTGATTTCGCCAAATGGCGTCAAGGTATCATGTATTGCCAAATGTTTCAATTTTTTTGCTTCAAACAAAACTTTACGGGCTTGATTGATTATTTTTTCACCCATTGGCGTTGGAGCAATGGGATGTACACTTCTGTTAAATATTTTAGCATTTAACTCTTCCTCTAATTTCTGTACCATCATACTAAGGGTGGGCTGAGTTATAAAACATTTATTAGCAGCGGTCACAAAATGTCGGTGGTCATCAATCGCTACAATGTATTCTAGTTGTTGAATATTCATATAGATAATTTTTATACAAATATAGAAAATATCAATTTGATTGATATCAAGTTTAAGTTGATTTTTGCGTGATGTAAAACTTAAAAAATAAAAAAATGGAACTATTAGAATTAAACAAAGAAAATTTCGAGAAAGCAATTTCTGAAAACGCAAACATTATCGTAGATGTCTATACAGAAGGATGCGGGCCTTGTAAGCATTTAGAAAAGGAATTAAAAATCTTGATGGAAACACAAAATCCAAACTTCCTCATTTGCAAGCTTGATGTTTATAAATATATGGAAAAAGCCATTGAATACGATATTATGGCAGTACCCGTTTTATTATTTTTTGAAAAAGGAAAATTCATTCATAGAGAAAAAGGGTTTAAAAGCGCATTTGAAATTAAAAAAATAATTGATCTGAAATTTCAGAAATTGCAATAAAAGTCTTATCTTGTATGTGTATTGGGGATATGGTATGCATTGCAAAATGATGAAAAATATTTCCCAAGAGAGAAAAAAAAAAATTGTTTCTAATTTAAAGACAAAATGAAAACAGAGGCTGAAATCAAAGAAATGGTGAAGCAGAAATATGGGGAAATTGCTTTGCAGGATAAGGAGTCAAATCAATCCTCCTGCTGCGGATCGGGAAGTTGTTCCACTGAGATATACAACATCATGAGTGATGATTATACCAAACTTGAGGGGTATGATCCTCATGCAGATTTGGGACTGGGATGTGGATTGCCAACACAATTTGCTAAAATTAAAAAGGGTGATTTCGTAATTGATTTGGGCAGTGGAGCGGGTAACGACTGTTTTATTGCAAGGGCTGAAACGGGCCAAACGGGTAAAGTTATTGGAATTGATTTTACGCCAGCTATGATACAAAAAGCCCGAATAAATGCCGAAAATTTGGGATTCAACAATGTAGAATTCAGACAGGGGGATATTGAAAACATTCCGGTAACTGCAAATATGGCAGATGTAATAGTAAGCAATTGTGTTTTAAATTTGGTCCCCAATAAAAAAGCTGTTTTTGAAGACATCTTTCGAGTCTTGAAACCGGGTGGACATTTCAGCATATCGGATATTGTGTTAACAGGAGAATTGCCAGAAAAAATCAAATCGGCAGCCGAAATGTATGCAGGCTGTGTAGCCAGTGCCATTAACAAAAACGAATACCTAAGCTACATTGCAGATGCAGGTTTTGAAAGCATGCAAATTCAAAAAGAAAAGCCCATTATCGTGCCCGATGACATTTTGAAAGACTATCTGAATGCAGAAGAAATACAGGCATACAAGAGCAAACCAACATCTATATTCAGCATAACGGTGTACGGCGAAAAATCGGCTTCTTGTTGTGACCCAAAAAGTTGTTGTTGCTAAAATAATGCACGAAAAAGAATATTATAAAAAATAGCTTTCAGCGCATTGAAAGATAAAAACAGGTCCTATATTAAAGTATAGGACCTATTTTTCTTTTCGCTAGAATTATTTTCGCAAATACTGATCATCTCCTCTAAACCAATCCTCTCGCATGGGGGCAAAGAAATCCATAAATTCAGCATCTTCCAACACTTGAATAGAATGAGGCACATTGGGTGGAATGACTAAAACCTCGCCACCATTTAATACAATATCCTTATCATCAAAAGAAAATTTCAAAGCACCAAAAACCAGTACAGCATATTCTTCGCTTGCATGGTAATGGCGAGCGATAGAGACCCCTGCTTTTGCAGAAAATCTAGATAAAGTACCTTTTTCACCAAAAATGATTTGGCGAGAAAGTTTATCATTCAAAGCATCCGTTTTAAGTTTGGCCCAACTCGTTTTTTGAATTTGATTTAAGCCCAGATGAAAGTCCGAAGAATTGCTACCATAAAAACCAGAACCCACGATAAACGTCTGCTCTATATATTGAACTTTTCGAACAAAAGTCTGTTTGTAAACAGGCTTATTGTCACCTGGAAAATACCAATAACATTCTAACCAACTGCTACCTTCGGACAAAGCGGCAGAAATTTCATCACGTATGACAAACTTCCCTTTGAGGTCTTTGAGGTCCAACATATTTTTTCCTTCAAGAGAGGGTTGCATCGGATTTACGAGTTCAGTACCATCTGTGCCTACGACAAAAACATAGGTATCCATAAAAACAAAAGGGCCCAATTTATCGCGCAACAGGGTAAAGGCATTTTTGCCTTGATCGGCTATCAGCAGAGAAGCCCGCGAGACAATGTCTTCAATAAAAGCTTTATCCATCTTCATTTTATAAATTCCACAGCCAAGCATAAACTCCTTTCCTGAGGGGAAAGTGACGCGCTTAATAAAGCTTGACTTCCAAACCGGAAAGATGCCATCAGGTTCAGGATACATATAATGTGCCCAACCTTCACCATGAGCAGAGGCTGCTGCATCAAGAATCATTTTCACAATGGGACGACCCAGTACATCTTTTAACTCGCTATCGTTTCTGCCTTCACTCTGAGGTTCAGCGGCATGAAAAATTCTTTCTCCATTCATACCGAAGACAAATAGATACACATCCTCATGAAACCATTTGGATCCTTTGTTACGAAATTCAGGAAAGGCCTTTTCACCTTTTTCTTGGAGAAGGCCTGATGCCTGCCGGACCATTTCCATCAGATCCTGTGCTTTCATTTTGGTACCGGAAAGTATTTCCACAGGTGCATCAGCGAGGTAAACACCACAACCAACCAAAAAGGTTTGATTTTCAACCTGCACAGAACGAACATATGCTGTTTTCTGGGTAGAGATACTTTCACCGGGTTTGGGCCACATATAGTCAATCCAAGCATCGGAATGTGTTTGCATCATTTTAGTCATCTCTTTATACAGATACTTACCATTTGTATCTTTAAATTCCATTAAATTTCGGCCTTCAATATTTGGGAAGGCAGGATTAACGATTTCCACACCATTCATGTCGTCAACAAAGACATAGGTATTTTTAACTATGTATGGCCCTTTGGGATCGCGAAAAAGATTGAAAGCATTTTTGCCCACTTTATTTATTTCGCCGACCGCTTGGTTTACGAGGTCTACCACAAAGGCTTTTTCCATGCGATCGTTATACATTCCACTGCCGACGATATATTTCTTGCCTTCCGGGGTGCTAACCAATTGCACAAAACTACTTTTCCATCGGGGTAATATTTCTGATGGAACAGGCCATTGATAATGGTACCAACCTTCAGGTCTATCGGGGAAATTGGATGCAGCCCCGATGAGACCACGTATGATTGGTTTTCCAGATATATCCTTTAAATCCATTTGATTTTTCCCCTCCATATTGGGGTCGGCATGCACCAACATTTTACCTTGGAGATCTAAAACAAAAATATATGTATCCTTCAAGCGCCATCGATTTCCGGACAAACGAAAATCTTTAAAAGCCTCCTCCCCTTTTTCGAGCAGGCATTCTGAGGCATCCTTAACCAATTTAACAAGCTGCCTGGTTTCCTTAAACTCGTATATATCATTTATGATTTCAGTTTTAATAGGCACCAACCGATCTACGACTGGATCCTGTTCATGCCAATTCGGTGCATTTTTTTTCTTTTCCATTTTGTGAATTTTAGTAATTATGATTAAAAATTAAAGCTTTTTAAAACTTACGTTGATAATACTGCGCAAAAATTTGTCTTTTTTCGCAAAGTATATTTCAATAAAAAATGATTAGCGAATAGGCAAAAAACAAATTTGATTTTATCCATTGGTTAATGTTTATTTTCATAAAATCCTGCTCCTAAAATGAAAATTTCATTTTTAAATTTGACTTTTTTCACAAAGGAATATTTTAGGCTAGGGACATTCTGGCCAGGTCTGTACCAATAATAATTCATCCAAGCATTATCGGAAGACAAAGCCGCCTGGATATATTCCTTTGCGACAAATTTTCCCTTTACATCTTTTAGTTGAAGAATATTGGTACCCTCTAAGCTCGGCTGAGCGGGATTAACCCATTCAATTCCATCGGGGCTATCAACAAACACATAGGTATCCATAAATACAAAGGGTCCTGTTTTATCTCGCAAAGTGGCGAAGGCATCTTTACCTTTCTCCTGAATCAATAGGGCTGCATGGTTTACCATATTTTCAATAAAAGCGCTATCCATTTCCATCTGATATATACCACAGCCGATGATATAATTTTTTCCCGATGGAAATTGTACTTTTTTAATAAAACTGGATTTCCAAATCGGAAAAATATCGCCAGGTTCAGGATACATGTAGTGCACCCAAGCTTCGGGATCATTTGAAGAAAAAACATCCATAAACATCTTTCCAAAAGGCCTGCCAATTGCATCTGTGAGATGGCTTACATGTGCACCTTCACTTTGAGGATCGGCCGCATGAAAAGTTCTTATTCCCTCCTCAGACCAAACAAAAAAGTAGATATCATCGTGATACCATTCAGAGCCTTTTTTTCGAAAATCAGGGAAAGCACTTTCACCTTTTTTTTCAAAAACTTTTGCTGCGCTGTAAACAAGGGATTTCAATTCTGTTGCCGAGATTTTTTTGGACAAAGGAATTTCTTTAGGTGCGTCGGCGAGATACACACCGCAACCCACAATATAAAACGTTTTTCCCACCCAAACCTTTCGCACATAAGCAGACTTAAGCGTGGAGTTGCTTTCACCAGGTTTAGGCCACATATAATCAACCCAAGCAGAAGAATCCGCTTCAAGGCCTTTGAACATTTCTCGAATTAAATATTTTCCTTTGGCATCTTTCAGGTCCATCAAATTGCGGCCTTCTAGGTTCGGAAATCCAGGATTAACCAAATCAAAACCCGATTGATCGATGACGAAAACATAGGCATCTTTAACGCGAAAATCCTCAGCAGGATTATGAAAAAGTTGAAAAGCCATTTCCTTGTTTTTTTTCAATTGCCAAGCAGCATTCTGAACCATATCCACCACAAATTCTCTTTCCATTTGATCTGTATACATGCCACTTCCAATGATATAAGATTGACCGGAAGGAGAGGTTGCAAGCCTTACATAGCTACTTTTCCACCTTGGCAGGATTCCTCCAGGAACGGGCCATTGGTAATGATACCAACCCTCGGACTTACCTGAATGTTGGGCTGCAGCCTCAATTAAGCCGCGCACAATTGGTTTTCCATTGATATCCTTGAGGTTGATCTGGTTCTTCCCTTCCATCTCTTTAACGAGATGGACCAACATTTTTCCATCGGGTGTAAGGACAAAGATGTAGGTTTCACCATGTCTCCATTTCGAATTGGGCAAGCGAAAATCTACAAATGCTTGTTCACCCGCTTTCTGAACAAGCTCAGAGGCCTCTTTGACCAAATCCATCAATTGATAAATGGTATCTGAATCAGAAATGGCACTGCAATAAGGATTCATTGCATGGACGTTGATTCGTGTATTTTTTGTTCCAACACCTATCTGTCTTTGAACACAAGGAGATTTCGATGCCCAAGACATTAATAAAAAGATGATCAAAAAACGGACGGTTACTTTTTTCATATGGCCCTTAAATTCAATAAAAATAAAGCCAAACCTCGATTATAACAATGACTATCGACACATATATTGAACAACAATAAACGCGCAATATTAAATTTCAAATAAGGCATTGATATTGAATAAAAATTTGCACTTTTGAAATTATTACAGGTAAAAATGCTCAAAAATTTATTTGCAAAAAAAATGATGCATAAAACCAAAATATCAAAAAACAGAAGGGTAAAATCAATAATTGCATACCTTATTCTAGGAATGCTTTATACTATACTATTTCCTTCTTGTGGCCTATATCGTCAAAACATTACCAATACGCCTTTATTTGAAAAAAGAGGCGTTATTCAGGTAGGCGGGCATATGGGTTTCACCGGATATGATGGTCAAATCGGATGGGCATTCACAAAGAAATTGGCGATGGTTGCAAACTATAGCAACTCGGGCATAAAGAAAACCAAAACCTCAACAACCAATTATTCCATTTTCAGACATTATTTTTTCGAAACAGGAGGCGGCTATTTCTTTAAAAACAAAAAAAATGTACTCTGTAATTTTTTAGTATTAGGAGGCAAGGGAATGAGCTATAATTTTGTGACGGGAGGAGATCATATCCCGGGGCACACATTGCCATTTACGGAAATCAAACAAGTGGAATATAACCGAATACATATTACATCCAACTGGGGAAGAAAGAATCGCAAATGGGCATATATTTTATCTCCAGGGCTATTTTATCTGCATTATTATCATCTTTCAGATACGCAATCTATTACCGATAAAGCCCTTCCAAAAGACTATTTATTTGCTGACCTAGCCTTAACCCTACAATATCATTTCCTTAAACATCTAAAGGTAAGTGGACAAGTAAATTTAACGGCTCCACTGACGGACTTTAAACACTCCTATTATGAATTTTCACCTATAAATGTTAGTTTGGGTATCATTTTAGATATACATTTCAATAAAAAACAAGATTGAATCTGCATTTGCGAAGCCTATACATTAGCAAATGCGATGAACAGGTTATATAGTCTAAAATCCATTTATTCTAGGCAAAGGTACGGACGAATGCGGGCATAGATCTCAGGAGTAATGACTACAGTTTTTCGGATCTCAGAAATACTTTTGTATTTGCCATGCATTCTTCGATAGTTAACGAGTGCATTAATGACATTATAATTAAAATACGGATGTTTCAATTGGGGTATCAAAATGGTGTTGATGTTTATTTTTTTTAGATGTGCAGTATCACCAATGTTTAGATATTTAGCAATTTGTTGAAACCGAATAGAGTCCATACCATAGACCTCAAGGAGTTGTTCTTTTTTATAAAATCCACCTAGGTGATCTCTGTATTTAACAATTCGTGAGGCAAAAGAGGGACCGATACCGCTAATTTGAAGTAAAGATGAGGAGTCGGCTGCAGCAAGATCAAGATGAATCTGTGGTTTGGGATGATAGCGGGCCGTATCTCTTTTTTCAAAGGCAAATATTTTTTTGGGTTCTTGTGGAATTTGAATAAAGGGTTCCCATTGTTCATATAATTCATCGCGCATTCCATAAATATGCTGCAAGTCTTCCTTTTTATAAAAACGGCCACCTTTTTTTTCAAAATTAAAAACAATGCGAATTTGCCAATCTTTAAGCCCCAATTTTTTCCAAGATTCAGCAGGCAAATGATTGGGATTAAAAGGAAAAAGTTCAGGCTGCGAATGACCGGAATGCTGTGAATCCGTTTTTTTATCAAAAAATGACTTTTCGGTTTCTGCTGTATCGAGCAATGTGGCGGCCATAAATGCATTGACTTCAGCATTAAAGGCAGACAAATCGGATTTGGAAACGCTCCAATTCTTTTCAAAAAATAAAGGCATAAAAGCAATGGCTAAAATAAGAATAACCAAAAAAAGAATACCTCTTCTCTCCCATTTTGAAAAGGACAAAAATTGCTTGATGAATGAATTTTTCATTGTAATTTAAAAAGTATATTGACATTAAAAAATATAAAAAACAGAACCAAATTGAACAAAATACGTTTAAGTGCCTTTTTAAGCGAAAAAGTAAAAAAGCTAAAAAAATATCGCAAAATGCAGGAAAATCAAATAATTGTATTATATTTAGTATTCAAAACCAAAATAATATGGACAAGATATTACCTATACTGGGCATGGCAGGGGGGATTATTGCACTTATTGTGATTGCGTATTTCCTTATTTCCATGGAAGATCCCAAAAAAAAGAAAAAGAAATAAACGGGCTATAGGGTATTCTTCCTCCTTTCTTCTAATTGTTTTTCTATGATTTGCAGTCCTTCTCGAAAAGAATGTGGATGATAATTGAGAACCTTGACTGCCTTATCCAAAACAAATCCGGTGCGTGGGGGTCTTTTAGCAGGCTGTTTTAAGGCTTCTGAAGAAATGGGCTTTATAAAGGATTTATCGAGGGAAAAATAGTCAGCCACCGCGTAAACCAGCTCCAGAATACTTTGAATTTCCGTTCCAGAAACGTGAAATATTCCAAGTGCTTGTTTATGAATGGCAGACAAGCAAGCATCCGCTAAATCTTCAGCAAGCGTTGGAGCCCGAAATTGATCATTAATTACCTGAATATCCTGCTTTTTTTCAAGCGCTGATTTAGCCCAAAGGACCAAGTTAGACCGAGCCATATTATCAGCTACGCCATAAACAATGATGGTACGAAGGATAGACCAATCGAGGTTGCTGTTGATGACTTTTTTTTCCGACTCATATTTTGAAAGCGCATAATAGCTTAATGGATTGGGTATATCATCTTCAGCATAAGGCCCTGCCTCACCATCAAAAACAAAATCAGTAGAAATGTGAACCAAATGCGGCCTATAGGTTTCAGAAGCAAGCTCTTCTAAGGCATCAATTAAATGTTCCACACCTAGAATATTTACTTTTCTGCAAAGCTCCTGATCGAGTTCACAAGCATCCACATTGGTTATGGCGGCAGTATTAATGACGGCAGAGGGGCGATATTTTTGAATCATTGAAATGACCTCATTCCGATTACTTATGTCAAGCGTTTCATAAACATAACCACGATCTAAATTCAAACGATTGGGGCCCGAAGAAGTGGCAATGATATGACAGTCTGGATATTGATTTAACAAAGCATAAACCAGCTTTTGTCCGAGCATTCCGTTGCTACCGGTAATTAAAACAGTCTTCATATTTTGATTAGTCATGGGGAAGCGATTTTTTTGAGGCATAGGATTCGAGGTAAGCAATCGCATGATGCAATCGAGCTTGCTCACCATATAATATTAAGGTATCTAAGGCTTGAATGAGGAAGCCATCCTGAAAGGTATGATAAATTTGATTATCACGAATAAGTCCGATTACTTCCACATCTTTTGATTGATCAGCAAAGGAGGATACAATTTTTTGTATTGTTTCGCCGGCAATTTTTGAATCGTATAGGACAAAAAATATTTCATGAAACTTTTCAATGGCGGCTAGTTTGGCGATATTGATTTTATGACTGACGATAGATTCATTTGTAAAAAACCGATAGTGCTGCCGGCGAAGGGCGTTGGTTTGAATGCGCACAATTCTGTTGGCAATGCCGAGAAATTTCAACACATGAGAGGCCACTTCAATAGAAGCTTCGAAGTCTTGGGATATGACCACATTGGCACCATTTTTATATAAGTTTTCAATTTGGGTGATATACTCTGAGCGCACAATGATATGCAATTTAGGATTCATGCGCCGCCCTAACTCGACCACTTTACGGGTTGCCTCAGCATCAGAAATAGCGATAACCATCATAGAGGCTTTTTCCACGCCTAGAAAGCGCAGATTATCCGGCTGGGTGATGTCTCCAAAATAAATATTTTCACCTTTTTCTTTGTATTTTTTTACGGTGAATGGATTCACCTCAATTATCTTGTAGGATATATTCAAAGCTTTAAATACTTTGGAAAGATTTTGTCCATTGATTCCAAATCCAGCAATAATAACTTTTGCATCAGGACCATGATCGGTTTTGCTACTGATGTTTTTCTTAAAATAATTTCTATCCGCAATATAATTACCAAGATACAACATGAGCGGAGTAAGCAACATGGAAATTATCGTCACAGACAGAAAATATTGATAATAAAAGTCAGAAAGAACGGCAGTGGGCTTAGCAATGTTTAACAACAAAAAAGAAAATTCACCGATTTGAGCAAGGCCAAAAGCTACCTGAATAGAAACATTTAAAGGATTTTTGAAAAGAATTAAAATCAAAACAACAATCAAAACCTTCAAAAAAATAATGGCCAAGGTACCTCCCAAAAGCAGAAAGAATTGACTTTCAAGAAAAGCGATATCGAGGAGCATGCCAACGGCGATAAAAAAAATAGATAGAAATACATTGCGAAGCTGGCGAATGTCCGCTTCAATTTGAGAAATATAGCCTGATTCAGCAAGTACCATACCCGCGATAAAGGAGCCTAGGGCAAAGGAAAATCCTAGTTTATTGGTAATCATTGCCAATCCAAAACAAAAAACCAGGATAAGAATTAAAAACAATTCGTTGATGCGCACACCCACTGCGCGATCAAAAATTTTCGGCAACAGATATTTAGCAAGACCTAAAATGATAGAAATAAGAGCGAAAGATTTAAGCAATTCAGTCAATAGCATGAGCACATTTCCGGAACCCAAACTATGCAAGCCGGGGGTAAGGATAATCATAGGCACTACGCATATATCTTGAAAAAGCAATATTCCGAGCATGATTCTCCCTGATGGAGTTTGCAGCCGCATATTGTCTTTTAAAATTTTTACTACCATCGCAGTACTTCCCAAAGAAATAACAAAAGAGGCCATAAGGGAAGCAGAAAGCGGCAAACCCAATTTATGGATACCGATTGTTGATGCAAAAATGGTTAAACACACTTGAAGGCTGCCTAGCACGAGAACTTCAAATTTCATGCTTTTTAGTTTGTCGAGAGAAAATTCGAGCCCAACATTAAACATCAGCAGCATAACCCCTATTTCAGAAATCTCCCGAATTCTTTCAGCATCAGGAATCACTTTTAACACATGAGGCCCGATAAGAATACCGGTAATGAGAAAGCCCAGAATACTTGGTATTTTAAAACGAGCCGTCAACATAAGCACCATTGCTGCAGAAAAAAGCATGATGATTAAATCCTGTAAAACACCCATAAAAAATTTATTAAAAATCTATAAATCCCAGATTCTGTTTCTTTTTGCTCGGATATAATTTCTGATATTCAAAACAAAAGCCATGATTAAATATACCAAAAGAGGAGAACCAAAAGATAGGAAGGATACATACACGAAAAACAAGCGGATTTTTGAAGAACTGATTCCGAGTTTTTCGCCCCACCAGTTGCAAACGCCGAATGTTTGTCGTTCGAAGAATGTTAATATTTTTTGCACCATTTAATTTTTTAAAATATTTTTTCCAATGCCGCAAGATAAACATTTCTTTTGAAAACAAAAATTCTCTTTTAAAAACAGTAATCCCTGAGAATCATGGGCATTTTCAGGTTTTACACCAGCCTGTACCCATTTATTAATCACTTGATTTTTTTCCGCAGGCATCTGTTTTAAAATATCTAATGCCAGATGACAGTAATGATCTTCATTTTTTTGTTTACCATAAAAAAAGACAAATGGAAGAATAGAATTTATTAATATATTATGAATAGAATTGATACCCATTTTTTTGAGTATGTTTTTTGATTGCTTGCCAAGTACAAAATGATTATTCCAATAATCAGAAACGTGAAGATCAAATAACTTTTCAAATTCAAGCAATGTATTGCAATGTAACATGCGGCTGAAAAGATGGTTTGACTGCACGATTAAATCCGCAAATTGAGCAAGGCGGATACTAGGAAAATTCATAGGCCTCATGCGCAGGAACTTCCAAAGATGGGCGTCGATGGGTTTTAAATGGTGCTTAAGTGCCAGGTGCTTGTATTCTTTAAGAAGAGCATCTGTATATGCATCTTTTTCTTTTGCAAGCTGTAAAAGGCCAGACTGACCAAATACCAAGGCCTCTATAGCGAATGTATTTTCACGGTATCGCATCAGGAGGTGATAGGGTAAATCCTGAGCCAAAAGCTGAAAGGGAGTTGAATTGATTTTAAAGCCAAAATTACTTGCCAATTGCTGATACAATAGCTCTTCCCAATTTCCTGTTTGTATTTGCAATCGAGCTTTCCATGCAGCCGTTTTTATTTCCAGCTTTTCTAATAACATACGGTCAATAGCGGAAAATAAGGTTATTGGATCTACATCGCCAAGATGGGCGGCACAGGGAATCCATGATTCATTATCATGCATCTTCCGGTACTTATCCCAAAGGCCTTTATCCAGAAAATGACGAAGTTCAAAAACAGAGAAGTTCATATCGGGAATTGTAATATCTGCCTCATAAACAACATGTAGGATGATATTATGGTAGGCATTATTTTTTTGATGACCATGTTTTAGCCAATCCGATGCTTTGAGATGCATTTCAATATTTCCGGCCCATAAGGTATCCCCTATTTTCACGCGGGCATTAAAAAAATCCGGACCTGCATCGGTATTTAGCTCTCCAGGCTTAACAATTTCAATGGTTTCACCGGACATGGTGTGCAAAGGAAAATTGGAAAAAAGTCGAAATTTCCAGGCAAAAAAAAGAAAAGCTTCGTTCATCACACAAAAAAGAAAAATAAAAGACACATAAAAAACTGATAAAATCAAAAATTCAGGACTGCAAGATATTAATTTTTCATTTCTTTGTCGCCAAAATAAAAAAAACTATTCGATGATAAAAAAGTCAAGCATCATTTGTGCCATTCTATGTATTCCCATTCTTGTTTTTTCATGGGGGATGTGGGGGCATCAACACATCAATCGTGCAGCCATTTTTACACTCCCTGAGCCTTTGCGGTCATTTTATTTCCGACATGCCGATTACATTACAGAGGAATCTGTAGTGCCAGATGTACGAAAATACACGATGGGTGATAAGGCTGAATTTGCTAGACATTTTATAGACATGGAAGACTATCATTTTTCATCAGATACTTTTGAAATGAACCCCAAGAAAGCCTATACACAATATGATGAAAAAACCAGAAATGAATTGGGTATTTTGCCATGGTATATCTTAGAAATGACGCAAAAACTAACCGAAGCATTCAAGAATAAAGAAAAAGCAGCTATTTTGCTTCTTTCAGGAGATTTGGGGCATTATATCGGAGATGCCTGTATGCCATTGCATACCACCTCAAATCACAATGGACAAAAGACCGGCCAACAAGGTATACATGCTTTCTGGGAGTCGCAATTACCTGAAATATTTGGAAGCACATATCAGATGAATATAGGAGAGGCACATCACATAAAAGACCTTGAAAAAAATACACGGGAATTGATTTTACAAAGCCATTCCCTAGTAGATTCTGTCTTGTTAATTGATAAAATATTGGGATTGAAATTTTCAAAAGAAACTGCATATCAATGCGATACAAACAAAAACCCGCTTAAAAATATGTATGGAAATCCCATTCATTCAAAATCATATGCGGAGGCCTATCATCAGGCAAGTAATCATCTGATTGAAAGACAATTGCAAAAGGCGGCTTATATGCTTTCATGTTATTGGTATACAGCATGGTGCAATGCAGGAAAGCCCGAATTGAATGATCTTGACAGCCAATCATATATAGAATCCTGCCGTGAAAACTACACAAAAGAGCAACTTTTATGGAAGACAGGAAAAACGATAGAAATAGGCAATAAAAAAGAATTTTAAAATAGAAATGTGTATTTAACACACTATAAAAATTAATTTCTAAAGTTCACAAATTGGAGAGGCAATTCCAAATCTTGTGTTTTCACCAAGGCAATTACGTCTTGTAATTCATCTAATTTTTTCCCTGTGACTCTCACTTGCTCATCCATGATAGAGGCTTGAACTTTTTTCCCCGAATCTTTGATTATTTTAACAAGTTTTTTAGCCGTTTCCTTGTCCACCCCTTTTTTTATTTTTACATCCTTTCGAATCATATTTCCGGAAGCATAGTGTTCTTTTCCAAAATCGAGGCAGGCAGGATCTATTCCCTGTTTCATGACGCGAGAAATCATGATATCCTGCACAGCTTTCATGCGCATATCGTTTTCGGTCATAATTTGTATTTCCAGAAGTTTTTTATCTAGTTCCAGAGTGGTTTTGGAACTGCTAAAATCATAACGGCTCGTAATTTCCTTACGTGCGGTATTTATGGCATTATCCATTTTTTGGATATCCGTTTCGTTTACTATATCAAATGAAGGCATAATTCAGTATTTTTTCGCAATAATAATAAACCCCAACGAAAATCACTATTTTTGATGAATGAAAATGAAGAAAATCTTTCATCTGATTATTTATATCTTACTTTCAGACTTTTCAGGAATGGCTCAAAACTTAAGTTTTAGCAGACAGGACTCGATATCTGTTGTCATTCAAGGTAAAAAACTAGAAAACCCTTGGGCGGGAGGGCTTAATTTCCCGCAATTTTCAGAAATAGACTTCAACGGGGATGGTATCAAGGATTTATATGCTTTTGACAGAAGCGGCAACCAGAGCATAACCTACCTAAACAAGGGCATTGCAGATAGCATTTGCTACAACTACTCTCCCTCCTACGCTTTAAAATTTCCATCAGATTTGCATGATTGGGTCTTATTAGCAGATTACAATTGCGATGGAAAAGAGGATATTTTTACCTATTCCAATGGGGGCATGGCGGTATACCGAAATGATTTTACCATCCAAACAGGACTGCAATTTACGCGCATCACAGACTTGGTAATGTCGGATTACGGCAATCACAATATTGTCAATTTATATTTAAGTGCGCCAAGCCTGCCTGCCATAGCCGATATAGATGAAGATGGAGATTTGGATGTACTCACCTTTGACATATCTGGTAGTTTTGTAGAGTTCCATAAAAACATGAGTGAAGAGAAATATGGAAATTGCGACAGTTTGGAATTTTTAGCTACCGATAGATGCTGGGGGAAATTCTCAGGAAACTTTTCAAGTAACAGTGTAAAATTTGGTGTAAGTTGCAAGGGTGGACCACCACAGATGCCAAGTGGAACAGAAAGACATTCCGGTTCGGCCCTTCTTGCGATTGATTTGGATGGTGATCACGACAAAGACCTATTGATAGGAGATTTAATAGCCAAAAACATATTGATGATTACCAATGGCGGCACAAGCGCCAATGCAGTGGGGGTAGCTCAGGACAGTGCATTTCCATCGAATACCACCCCGGTAAAAATAAGTTTATTCCCGGCGACTTTTTATTTGGATGTCGACAACGATGGTGTTAAAGATTTAATAGCGGCACCCAATGCGGGAAATATCTCTGAAAACTGCAGAGGCATCTGGCTATATAAGAATATAGGAAATACCCAAAGTCCAAAGTTTATTTTCAAGAAGACAGGATTTTTGCAAGATCAAATGATCGATGTGGGCGAAGGAGCCAACCCTGCTATGATGGATTACAATCATGACGGACTAATGGACATAGTGATTGGAAATTACGGATATTTTTCACCAAGTGGCACCTACAAATCGCAATTGATGTTATTGAAGAACATTGGCAGCAGCCAAAAACCGGCTTTTGAAATCGAAAATACGGATTATGCAGGTCTGAGTGCCTTTCCCGTTGCTGGCATGCATCCAATCTTTGGGGATTTAGATGCCGATGGCGATCCAGATTTAATATGTGGCAGGGCTGACGGGCAAATCATGTATTTCAGCAATCAGGCAGCTCTGGGAGCCTTGCCGAACTTTATCATGCAGGATGCAAACTATAAACAAATAGACATTGGTGATTTCAGCGTCCCCTGCATATATGACCTGAACGAAGATGGCTTAATGGATTTCATCGTAGGAGAAAAATCCGGCAATTTGAATTATTTTAAAAATATAGGCAGTTCCTTGATACCGGACTTCACCAAATCGCCTGATAATAATTTTCTAGGAAAGGTAGACGTCATGAAAAATTGCTGTGGAGGCTATTCAAGTCCTGTATTTTTCAAAGAAAATGGACAAACAAAGCTTTTATGTGGTTCGGAAAGCGGATATCTTTTTTATTATGATCAAATTCAAAACAATTTAAATGGAACATTTCACTTGATAGATTCAAGCTTTCAGCATATTTTTGAGGGTGCAATTTCAAGAATTGCCATGGAGGATCTAAATGGAGACGGAAAAGCAGACTTGGTCATTGGGAATTACAAAGGAGGTATTTCAATATATTTGCAGGATGGGGGCTCAGGGATCGCAAATGAATCGATAGAAGAAAACAACATACACATCCATCCCAACCCAGCAAATTCCATCTTGAATATCGCAACAGAGCAAAGAGGTTGTAATACAATTGAATTATATGATATAGCAGGAAGATGTATCTATACAGAGAATAATAGTGTCAAAAATACACAGATAGATATTTCAGGCTTTAAAAATGGATTTTACATATGCAAAATAAGCAATCAGGAAAAATGCATTGTAAAAAAAATTATCATACAACATTAATTTCGTCAAAATAAAAACAAACAGATGAGTAAATATCCTTCAGAAATAAATCCCATGCATAAGGCTGATAGAGATACGCTACTAAAGGCCTATCGGCTAATGTGCACTGCAAGGGCTATGTCGGATTTATTTGAAGAAAATACGTCGATTACGGCTAAATATGTACATGCCTGCTCAAGAGGTCATGAAGCTATCCAAATTGCATTGGGCCTTCAATTGTTACCACAAGACTATTTATCAGCATACTACCGAGATGACTCCATTCTTCTTTCAATAGGCATGGAGCCTTATGAGCTGATGCTGCAATTGCTATCCAAAAGAGAGGATCCCTTTTCAGGCGGAAGAACGTATTACAGCCATCCCAGCTTGAGAAGAGCAGATATGCCTAAAATACCTCATCAATCCTCTGCCACAGGCATGCAAGCCATTCCTACGACGGGTATTGCCATGGGCATACAATATTTAGAAAAAAGAGGACTGCTATCCGTATCAAAAGAGGATAACCCAATTGTGGTATGCTCGATGGGTGATGCTTCGGTAACCGAGGGAGAAGTTTCTGAAGCATTTCAAATGGCCGTGCTTAAAAAATTACCAATCATATATCTTGTGCAAGATAACGAATGGGATATCTCAGCAACAGCGGCAGAAATTCGTGCGATGAATGCAGCGGAATATGCAAAAGGATTTAAAGGTCTTGAAGTGCGGAGTGTAGAAGGCAATGATTTTACAAAATCATATACATGCCTAAAAGAAGTCATTGAAATCGTAAGAAAAGAAAGAAGACCTTTTTTGGTTCATGCTGCGGTTCCGCTTTTGGGGCATCACACCTCTGGCGTAAGAAAAGAAAAATACCGTGATGATTTGGAAATCCATGAGCAAAGAGATCCACTAAAAAAGTTTTATCAATATTTACTGGATGCAGGCATAGACTCACTCCTATTATCGGACATAAAAAATGAAAGTAGATTATTGGCCGAAATAGATTTTGGCCGCGCCATGAAAGCGGAAGATCCCAGACCTGCGGATCTTTTCACGCACGACTTTGTTCCGACACCCATTATTGAGGAAAGCGGAAATCGCTGTCCCGAAGGGGGACAAGCTGCACTGATGGTTGATTGCGGGTTATTTGCCATTCGCGAACTGATGGAAAAACATCCCGAATGTTTACTATATGGGCAAGATGTAGGTGGAAGACTAGGAGGCGTATTTAGAGAAGCGGCCACACTTGCATCTAGTTTTGGTGATGATCGTGTCTTTAATACACCTATCCAAGAAGCCTTTATCATTGGAAGCACTGTGGGTATGTCAGCCGTTGGCTGCAAGCCCATTGTGGAGGTGCAATTTGCAGATTATATCTGGCCGGGATTGAATCAATTATTTACAGAAGTGAGCAGATCTTGTTATCTCACAAATGGGAAATGGCCGGTAAGCTGTATTGTAAGAGTCCCAACAGGGGCCTATGGAAGCGGTGGCCCCTATCATTCATCAAGTGTAGAATCTATTTTAACCAACATCAGAGGCATCAAAATTGCCTATCCTTCCACAGCAGCAGATTTAAAAGGATTGATGAAAGCCGCATTTTATGATGGGAACCCGGTAATCATGCTAGAGCACAAAGGCCTTTACTGGTCAAAAATTAAAGGAACAGAAGACGCCAAAACCATTGAACCCGATGCGGACTATATCATACCTTTCGGAAAAGGAAGACTTGTGCAAGAAGCAGAGAAAAGATCTATTGAAGAAGGAAGCAGCTTGAGCGTGATTACCTATGGCATGGGAGTCTATTGGGCTAAAGCAGCAGCCAAAAAATTACCTGGACAAATCGAAATTATTGATTTAAGAACGTTATATCCCCTTGATGAAGATATGATATACGCATCTGTAAAAAAGCACGGTCGTTGCCTGGTTGTAACAGAAGAGCCGGTAAACAATAGCTTTGCTCAAAGCATTGCAGCCCGCATTCAAGTAGCTTGTTTTGAATATTTAGATGCAGCAGTCATTACGATAGGATCAGAAAATATGCCGGCCATTCCATTAAATTCTACACTGGAGCAAACCATGATACCCTCGGCAGAAAAAGTATTTGAACAAATGAAAAAAATCCTTGCTTATTAAGCCAATAGCTATAATAGAAATCAATTAAAGCCCATAAAATCTAAAAAGTACCAATCAAAAAACCCATTTCAAAACCATGAAGATAAAAAATCAATATATACCCATCCTTTTTTTAAGCGTGTTCATCCTTCATGCTTGTACAGGAAACAAAAAAAATAAAGAAGCAGAAAAAACGGGAAACATTACCTTAAGTGGAAATTTTACACATTCGGAGCCCGCTTCGATGGTGCGACTTTTCGAAATCACCCCTGAAGAAACTTTGCTGATTGACTCCACAGCATGCAGCGAGAATGGAGATTTCAACTTTATCCTGCAAAGAGATAATCCTGGATTTTTCAGATTGAGCAGTGGACATGGAAAAGGCATAGGCCTTATTTTGAAACCCGGCGATAAAGCACAATTGCAAGCAGATTATCAAGAGCCGGAAAAAAAATATTCCATCACAGGATCAGATGAATCGGTATTATTGAAATCCCTGAACGAAGGTATTAGGGTGAGCATGGCCCAAATTGACTCACTAAAAAATATTTACAATAAAAAAAATGTAGCAAGCCAGGCCTATATTGATTCTATGGCATCGTCAGCAAATCCGACAGATAAAAATCTGAAACAATTAAAAGAGAAATTAATCATCACCCAAGAAAATGAAAAAAGGAAACTTGAACTTTTTGCCAATTCACTCGACAAACCCTATCAGGAAATAAAAAAGAAGATGGATGATTTCATTCTTTCTTTTATCAATAAACATACAAATTCCATTTCATCACTGGCGGTAATCAACTCTCTAAATCCTGAAAAAAATATTTCAGTATATCAAAAACTAGACAGTGTACTATTTACACACTTCCCACTCTGTGCACATGTAAAAGACTTTCATGAAAGGGTTTCCAAAATGAAAAATCTTCTTCAAGGGTCTTCATCCCCAGACCTTGAAATGAATAACATGGAAGGAAAGCCTATCAAGTTAAGCTCACTAAAAGGCAAATATGTTCTCGTAGATTTTTGGGCCTCATGGTGCGGCCCCTGCAGACAAGAAAACCCCAATAATGTAAGATTATATAATCAATATAAAAACAAAGGCTTCGAAATATATGGGGTATCTTTGGATAAAGATAAAGAAGCTTGGAGGAAAGCCATTTCGGATGATCATTTAAATTGGATACATGTCAGTGACCTTCAACAATGGAATTCACCCGTGGTAAAGATGTTTGACATTGAAGGTATACCCTTTACCCTCCTGCTTGATAAAGAAGGAAAAATCATTGCAAAGGGACTCAGAGGAAGAGCCCTGGAATTAAAATTAAAGGAAATTTTTGGATAAATCTTACGCATTCAAAACAGATAAAGCAATGAAGAAAATTTTCAGTTTAGGGGCATGCTTGTTTTTATTAACGGGCATTCCAGCGCTGGCGCAGAATTATTTTCAACAGGAGGTGAACTACCAGATTCGTGTACGACTTGATGATAAA
>Ga0114970_10001014_pt1 | contig 21023 bp, 19 predicted proteins | sample M_140205_XF_Meta_FD_87030 | JGI IMG/M metagenome (GOLD analysis project Ga0114970, IMG submission 87030) | Freshwater microbial communities from Lake Montjoie, Canada to study carbon cycling - M_140205_XF_MetaG | ecosystem: Environmental > Aquatic > Freshwater > Lake | place: Lake Montjoie...
ATTGTTAGCTCAATCTGATGCAAATAATGTGTAATTAATTATATTTAATCTTCAATTAAATAACGACTAGAAAATAAATTATCTTGTTTTATATATTTACCATCGCTTGATAATAAATATTGAACAACATAAATGTATTTACCTTTAAAATTAATATCTTTATTTAATCTTTCAATTAATCTACCTACAAATATAAGTGTTTCTTCAAATTCGTCTGCCATAATTCCATCTATATCAATATCAAGTTTATCAATATCAGTTTCTCCAATTGTAATGAAGTAAGCAGTTTTATTTATTGACATTATTATATAAGTATATATATTTAAATCTTTAAATTATTTATACATCAATTCTGTTCTTATAACATATTTAATACCACTAATTAATTTTGGAACTTCATGTAAAATATTTTGATCCATTAAACAAATTAATCCTATTTTTGGCATTATTGAAATTTCATTTGTGTCATCAAATAAAAAATTAGTATTTCCACCTTCATAATCATCATTAAGATAAATAAGTACTGTTATTAATGATATTTCATTTTTATCATTTTTATAATGCTCGTCTGTATGTTTTGCAAAAAAATCCCCATCATTATATTTTAAAAATCTAAATCTTGAATTAATTTCACAAAATGTCATATCATTATAATTATTTGGAATAATATGAGCTATTCTTTTATACAATATTTTAGAAAAATCAATACTATCAATGACACATCTTAATGATTTTCTAATTTCTAAAAAAAAATGTTCTTTTTTATATTTATCGATATATGAACTTGCCTGAACGTAACCAATACTTTCTGAATAAATAATTAAATTAGAACATTCTTCATCTGAAAAAACATTATTTATCAATGATAAATGTAAATTACATGCACTATTTATAGTTTCAGTTATTAAATAATTATAGTTTTTATTTTTTTTGTTTTTTAAACCTAAAATAATATCCATTATTATATATAGTTTTTAACTTTATATGATATTTTTGATTTTATGATTTTAGTTTTATCATATTTTTCACAAATCCCTTTATAAATAGCAGCGGACTTTTACCTCGACCCTAATTAAGGTATTGGATAAAGAAATAGGATCCGGATTTATGGTCTGGTTGGATTTTGAATTGGATCGTAAATTGTGATCATATATGGTAATCGTTTTATAAATGACTTACACGACCATAAAAATTATAATGTACACTTCCACTCTGACTAAATCCGGATATACCATTTAAATTTTCCCCAAAGGAATAACATTGACCGACGTTGCTTGAAAAAGAACGACACTCTTGTAGTGCCTGCAACCTTGCTGCCTCTTCAGCATCACGTAGCGCCTGTAACCTCGCTGCTGCCTTTTCAGCGTCCCGTAGCGCCTGCAACTTCGCTGCCTTTTTAGCGTCATGTAGCGCCTGTAACCTCGCCGCCTCTTCAGCGTCCCCATTAATAGCAATCAATGTTATCTTAAATAATTCTTTATGTTGTTGAAAATCTAAATAATCAAACGTTTGTTTACATTTATTACAATGTAACCTATATATCCAACGTATACGTTGATGATAACAACCAAATTTATTACGTTTTCTGTTATCAAAAAATGATATTTTTGCGCTACAACCAAAACAAATCATATATATATATCTTTAATTTAGTTTTTATATAAGTTTCATTATTATAAAAATGGGTCCACCCTAAACGACCTATGGTCATTCTTGGGCGTTTCTTGCGAAGCGGCAAATGAGAAAAGGTTTACACCATTGAAGAGTTAAAATAAACCAAAAACACTTAAATATAACACACTAAAATATATATTATGAATGATTATTGTTCTATTTGCTCAAAAGAAGATACTTTGTCACTTTTTGCTGAAGGTGAATATTTTACACAAGTTAATGATAGAGAGTATTGTGCAAATTGTTTTGAAGATTTAGGAGATAGTATAATTTACTGTGAGAGATGTTGTATGTTTGAACATAGAAATGAAAATTTCGATGAAAACTTTGTAAAATCATTAGACTACGATAGTAATGTAATTTATTATCACATTAAATGTCTATTTGAAACTGAAAAATGCCCTATATGTAAAGATTATTTAAAAAATAAAGAATGTGTTGATGTCTTTGTAGATTATGATTTTAATATTGAATATCATAAAAGTTGCGTAGAAGATAAAAATAATGTTTTTAAATTTGATATATGCGAATATTGTGGTATTTCATTACGGGTAAAATGCGAGAGTTGTGAACGTAGATTTGGGGATTGTTACAACGAAGATTGTAAAAATTATGGTTATGATCAATATGAAGAATCTGGTAGATATGATGGTAATTGTAGTGCTTGTAATTGGTAAATTTGCCCATTTTAAATCTTCAAGGGTATAAATCTTTAATAAATATATAATTTGTAATGCTATTGGACTTATACCTCGACCCTAATTAAGGTATTGGATAAAGAAATTGGATCCGGATTTTATGGTCTGGTTGGATTTTGAATTGGATCGTAAATTGCGATCATATGGCGTAATCAATTTATAAGTAATAATTTGGTTAACTAAATAATGTTTTGGCGATGAGGTTTTTCTCTTTTTTGAAAGTCCTTTGGGAAAAAAGAAAATATGAAATTTATAAACTTTTATTTATTTTTTACACCTTTTTACATTTCAAACGCCGATTATTTATTAATGAAAATTGTATTAATTATATAAGACGTATTGTGCTATTTTTAATAATTCTTTAGTGTTAATGCTAAACCCAATTGTTGTTCCTTCATCTCCTTCATCTCCTTCATCTTCAAAGTCTTTTTTATACAATCTTAAATATATTGAATTTGATGAAATAATATCTACTTTTAATTCACATTCTAACATATAATTAATTATGTTGTTATCTTTACAATCTTCTTTATTTGGTTGTATTGTAAATTCACCCATAGTTAATATTTTAAATGAAGGTAATGTCCAATATGATGCATTGACTAAACTGCCACAAACTAAAATGTCCATATTATTGCGACATAAACTTATATGTGCGATTCCATCTTTACAATTAATTTTGTCTGTCATTTAATTTATTATTTGTTATTATTTGTTTATTATTTATTATAATAATAATAAATCAATTTTTTATTATAATAATAAATCGGCATTTGAAATGTGAAAAGGTGTAAAAAGACTTTTGGGAATTAAAATGCCCCCCCCCCCTTTATTTAGGCATATTCATTAGCCTATATTTCCGCCGTATTTTGCCTTTTTTATTTATTATTGATTATGCATTATTAAAATATAATACTCTATTTAGTATTTAGAAATAAATTATAATATAAATACAATATATGCCAGTAGAATATGTATGTGATATATGCTGTAAAGTTTTTAATCATAAAAGTCATTATGATAAACATATACAAAGATTGACTCCTTGTAAGGCTAAAATATTCCAAAATATTCAAAATATAGAAAATAATGATCCAATAATTGATCAAAATATGGCTAAAACAAATTGTATGCATTGCGACAAAATATTTGCAACTCAAAGCAATAGGATAAGACATCAAAAAACTTGTAAAACATTAAACGCAGATAATAAAATGAAATATATGGAAGACAAGTTAAAAGAACTAGAACAAATTATTATCAAACAAAGTGCCAACCTTGTCACACAAAATAATACACAAAATAATAACACTCAAAATAATAATTATATACAAAATATAGTAATTAATAAACACGGACAAGAAGATATGTCTTATTTAACAGATAATCAAAAAATACATAATTTATCTAAAGGATTTAATAGTATTACTGAGTATATTAAAATAATGCATTTTGATCCTGCACATCCTGAAAATAGTAATATTTTTTTACCTAGTTTAAAATCTCCCGATGTTAAACTTTATGATGGCAACAGATGGATTGCTGATGATTCTAATGACGCTATTAATACTTTACTTGATAATACTAAATGTCAAGTAGAGGATAACTTTAAAGAACTTAAATCTAAATTACCTCCTAAGATTAAAGAATTGTATGAAAAAGTTATTAATAATGATAATGAAATCGTTTTAAAAACGCATAAAAAACAAACTAGATATATTCTATACAATAAAAAACATATACCTATTAAAATCAAAAAGGCAAATAAAATGTTATGTTAAATTTCTTTATTTTACTAACTAAAATAAAGAGTGAATTCCATCTTTAAGATCCAAAAATACCAATAAGTTTTTGGCAAATTATCTCTCTTTCTTCTTATATACTTTTACACCTTTTCTCATTTTAAATGCTTATTATGAAATGAGAAAAGGTGTAATATTATGGATGATAACTCACAAGAAACAATTTTTAATTAGGGTAAATTACAAAATTTAACTTCAAAATTTAGTGATTCATCTAATTTATTAAAGTATTGATTAAAATAATATTCAATTATATTAGATAATTTTTGTAAGCAATATTCACATTTATATTCATTCATTTCACTTAATTTTACCATGATTTGTATATATATTAAATTATGTTTAATTCAATTTTAATTATTATAAAAAATTGAATTAAAAATTGATTATAAATTAAAGTATTATAATAAAATATAAATCTATAAAATGAATACATCATATTTTGAAAACATTGAAAGACATTGTCAAGAAAGTAAAAAACATAATTATGTAAATGTAATAATACCTACAAGACGATGTATTGGTATAAGTGGTATAGAAATTAAAAAAGAAGGCGTAAGCCAGCTTCCAGATGTTACTCTTAAGAGAATGGTTGAAGGAGCAACTAAAAAATATGTAAAAATGACTGAGCAAATTACACATCAAATTCAAAATGGCAAACGAAAAGGCATTACAAAATATCAAACTCTTGGTTGGAAACATGCAAAAGAAATTAAATCTTGGTGTGATGAAAATAATATAAATTGTAATATAGTTACAGACCAAACTATTACTAGAAATAAATTACAAAGTATTGATATTTGGCATGATGAAAAAGGATACTTATATGATGATGGATGTAGAGATTATGGAAATCAATATTTGGATTTTCGTAGCATAAAACAACATGTAGTTTATATTCAAGTCAGTAAATAAAAAATTGAATTAAAAAATGATTATTATAAAGTATTATAATAATAAAATGCAGTCCTCAAAAAAAATAAAATATGCATTATCTTTGTTAATTTCACAACAACCTAGTGTATTAATTATATTTCTTGTATAAGTTTCACAATCCTTTTTGGTTTTAAATTCTAATTCACCAATATAATATTTAGGTTTCATATAAATATTATATATTAATATATTTAAATATATTCTTTATATCATTAAAAGCGGAGTAGGGGAGTAGTAAAATTGAAAATAATCTATTTGCCATAAAATAAAAATAAAATTTTCATATTTATTTTATTTTGTATATTATTTCAAAAACTAACAATTAACTCCCTACTCCCCTATTTTATTTTTCTATAATAATATTTAATAAAATAATATCATATATGCTTTATAATTATTTAAAATTATAAAAATAAAATAGGGGAGTTACCAGGGGAGTTAATTGTTAGCTTTTATTATTCCCCTTATTTATTTTTTATTTCCCCTTTTCTTCCTCCTCATCTTCCTCACCAAACTGTATATTCAAATACCATAAAATACTATTACTTTCATAATTTTTAATACCCATTGCAGTCATTTTTTTTGTAAAACCTGTAGAATTTGTGGTATCTAATTTATATGTCATACCTATACACCAATTATTATTCTTTTCTAAAATCATCTCGTTTAATACACCAGGTATGTCTTTTACTATTAGGTTTTGATTCAACATGTTGTTTAATATTACTTTGTATATAATCTTTTAAATTATCTTTTGTATTATCTGCAACATATTTTCGTTTTTTCACCATCATTTCTTCAGATGGTTCCACTTTATGATTAATACTACCATTTTTCATAATAAATGAAAAAATATAATCTTTCATAGATAATAATTTATTTTCAAAATTTACGTCTGTTTCGAAATTAGCGTTAAATGGAAAATTTACTATTCTATTGATCATTGCTTTTTCAACATTAAATTCTGGTTCAATATTAAATGCACCCCATAAAGTTGCAGTAGGTATAATTGTCTTATCAGTTTTACAAATACCTCGTAAATTTAATTTATCACCTCCAGATATAGCTTTTATCATTTTTTCATTTAATTTAGCAGTATCATCTATTTCACTCATAAATCCACATCTAATCTTATCTAATTTTTCAATCTCAGTATTTAGATTAGATGTGGATTTTGATTGAATAAATACTTTTTCACTAATAGTATCCATTGCATTACTAAATATTTCCCCAATACATTTAAATAATAATGATTTTCCATTACTTCCATCACCTGTACAAATAAAAATATGTCTTAAAATTTGTCCAGAAAATGTAGTTTTAATACAATTTAAAAATACTTTCATAGTATCTTTATTACCTGAAAATAAATCATTAAAATACTTTCTTGTCCATTCAAACTCTTCTTTATTTAATTCAGTTTCATCAATATAATTAACAGGACATTCATAAGTAAATTTATTATCAATTGTTCTATCTGATATAATTAATGTATTCATATCAATAATTTTTCCATTTTTAATAGGTAATACATTTTTTGCAGTATTAAAACCACATATAAATTTATCATTATAACATAAATTTATTAATTCACTTACAATATTATTTTTATCACTAGTTTTTTTTAATTTTTTACTAATATCTTGTATTTTATTAATTAATTCTGTATCATATAAAGTATTAGCATATCCATTATATATATCATAAAATTTAGTAGATATTAATAACCAAATAAGTACACCTTCACTTTGAGACCATAAATTATTAGTATATTCATAAAATATCTTGTTTTTTTTATCAATACATACAAAATTATGACCAAATATTTTATAAAAAGCTAATGCAAAGTCATATTCTGTTGGACTATTTATTGTAGGTTCAATAATTTCAATAAAAGTCTCTCTTTCTTTATCAGTTAAACCCAAAAAATATTCAGATACATTGGATTTTTTCATCACCGTTTCTTTATGTTTAATTTCATATTGTATTTTTTTATATTCTTCAGGATTTTCATCGCGCGCCCATTTACGAATAGTATTTAATACTTTATGTTTATCCTCTTCTTTTCTTTTAATATATTTTATAAAATGTTCTTTACATTCACTTTTTTTATGATCAGTTCCATATAATTCAGTTAATAATTCCCAAAGAGTTAATGCCTCTTCATCAGTAAAAAGACTAAGAAAATGTATTCCAATATTTACCCATTCAACATGTTTACCAATACCAACACGACTAGATAAACAGTTATGATTAATATATTGTTGTACTTCTAAAAAGGTAGTAGATGTATGTTTAGTATTTGAATATATTTGTTTTACATAAGATATAGGTAAAATTGGAGTTATTATATTTTTAGATCTAGTAGTTAAATTAAATTCTGGGAAATTTATATTTTGTACAGATAATGATTTAAAAGTTTCAAAGTTTATATTAAAATCATTAATAGAAGTTATCATAAATTCATAATCATTTAAATCAATTTGTATATAATAAATATAAGTTAGTTTATATGCATCATGTATAGGTTTTTTTGATCCAAACATTTGAGCATTAGTTGTACCTTTACTTAATCCTTCATCTAATACTAAATCCCATGTATTTGTAAGAGGTAAATTAGGTAATATTTCATTTATTTTTGTAAGTATTTGTTGTCGTAAATCTAATTGCAATTTATGATTCATTTTTATTCCAATAATCATATGAATACCATCTTTTGTAATTTGTTTATCTTCTAATTGATTTACATTATCTTTTTCTAAAATATAAATATTAAATGCAGTATCATCAAAAATAAAATAATCTTTGAGAATTTCAGTATATAAAATAACAAGATTTTTAATATCATCTTTATTATGTTGTCTGCGAACTACATCATAACTATATTTGAAATCAAAATCAATATATATAACACCATTATCTATTTGTTTTTCTGTCAAATATTCATCTTTACCTGCTACAATAACTTCATTAAAATATAAATGATGAAAAATATCCAAATCTTCTTCAACTATGAAATATGATCCTCCATAAATATTCATACTTTTATCTGGTATTCTAGTATGTGTTGGAATTTGTCCATCTATTTTTTTATGCATTCTTAAAAAGTTTTCCATTCTATATATTTCCTAAAGATTTTATTATTTTGATTTTTACCGAAAAAAATATCATAATTATTCCTAAATATTTCTATGAAAATTATATGACGTAGTTTTTTTAAAAATTCCATTTTCTATTTTTTCACAATAATCTACACTTTCAAAAGTATATCCTTGTTGTTTCATAATACCACGTACAATATTTAAATAAGGACGCTTACAATCACGATTAGGTATAAATGGCGTAATAGAACTAACAGCAAAATATTTTTGAATTTCATCCTTCATATCTAAAATAGCAGTTTGTTTTGCAATATCATTATCAAGGTCGCTCAGCAAAAAAGTATTCCCATCTTTAAGATCCAAAATAGCAATAAGTTTTTGGCAAATTGTCTCTCTTTCTTCTTTATATTTATCGCAAAGTTTAATTCTCATATCTTATATAGATTGATATAATTTCTTTAATTCTTTATATTGTTTAAAATATTAATTAAAATTGAAATGCTTTTTCTCTCTTTATTTAATATAAAAAGTAAAATCAAAGTAATAAACTAATTAAACTAACTAACCAACTACCTCTAGCAAAAGTGGAAAATGAATCTATTTATTCTCTCTCTCTTACAAAAACAAATAGCCGAATGGATGTTTGATTCTCATATTGTCAAAATAATATTAGAAGCGGTACAAGTCCTGAGCACAGCAAAACGATTAATAGATCCAGATGATCCCAATTTAGCAGAATTGCAAATATATAAAATCGCCCATAAAAATCACCCAGTAACGATATGGGTCCGTCAATCTCAACAAAATTATATTTGGACACTTATTTTAGTATATGAAATGCATAAAGAATGGAGATACCGATTTGGACATACAAAAGAAGAATATCATAAATCCTTTTTAGTTGCAGGTCAACTGTTAAAACATATGCCATCTGCAGATAAATTTCCTAAAAAGGGTTTAACACCATTTGCCCAAGCAATGCCAGCAGAATATAAAGTTCCCGGAGATCCAGTTAAAGCATATCAACAATACTATATGTCACCACAAAAAAGTCATTTATTGAAATGGACAAAGAGAGAACGACCGGAATTTTTCAGCAATAGCGACCACCTCTAGCGCAATTGTATTACTTCTTAAGCCATACATAAATAAATTCATGATATTTCTCTCCACTCTCTCTTTTAAATTTTGGCATATTAATTTTAGTAGTGCATTTACCCAATACTTTTATAGCAACACTTTTATAAACTTCAATAGGGATATTGAGACAATAATACCCACCCTTTTTTAAGTATTTAAATGTCATTTCAAAAATAGGAGCATAAAATTCCTCATTCCATTTTTCTTTTGATTTTGCACGCTGATTAGCATCATAAATTTCAACGTCATAATAAGGAGGACTTGTTAACACTAGATCATAGTCCAATTTAGAATAATCAACTGTCAATGCATCTTGAAAAAACAATTGGATCTTTGTACTGGAATGCTTGCCCAAGAACTTTGTCAAATGCTGATATGGTATTTTTAAATTGGTGTTTAAGTCAATGCCAATATATTTTGGTAGATCTAATGCACACGCACCAACTAAGCGTCCAGACCAACCCATGAATGGATCTAAAACACACGTCGGTTTATATCTGCAATAGATATCCATAGCAATCAAAGGTTTGAAAATTGAAATGGCAGAATAATATAAATTCGAAATGCGATACCAAACTTTGATTTCTGGATAAGATGCGCGATTGGTTTTATAAAACTGGACCATTTTTTTAATAGAAGGAACATTTTTCAAACTATTTTTATTTCTCCAAATATCATAAAAATTAACTTTTTGTTTTCCAGTAACATTTAAACGCTCAACTAATGTATATTTATTGACAACTTTATTCCCAATCATACTTAATTCTTTATGATAAACGCAACCAATTTCCTGCAATTTTTTGAAATCATCTAAAACATCTGTTTCCTTTAGATCATTGATCCTGTCTGCTATTCTCTCTTTTTGTTTTCTAGTATATTTATTTTTAATTAAAATTCTTCTTATTGTTTTTGTTTTTCTTTTTGTCTTTGTTTTAGCAATCATATTATATGTCCATATTTAAATCTAATAAGAACATGCATCGCAATGGCTCTAAAAATTAATTTAGTAATATAATATATAATGAAGGCATCTCGTAAAACTGGACGTAAAACTGATGCTGAGAACATTAGGGTAACTTCAAATAGATTAGGTGTTCCTGCAATATCAATAAGTGACCTTATAAAAAATGATTCCAATAAAGGTAAATATTATTATATATATAATAAAAGTAATGAACAATTTATACGTAATGGTAAAAACAAAGTAGCAATATTATATACAGGTACAGGTGTTTTAGATCCTGCAAGAGCACATTCATCTATTAAACAAATACTTATTGCATTACCTGAAACGCTTGAATATAAATATAAACAATATAATACAAACGACAATCTTGTATTTTTTGAAGCATCTAAAGCTAATATATTGAATAATAAAAATAGATTATTAACCGAATTATGTATACAAAAAGATGTAAACGAAGATTGTCAAAATATGATAAGTCTATTTGCATTAAATGAACCTATTTCTATTGCTTCTACTTCTACTTCTACTTCTACTTCTACTTCTAGAGGAATTACAAATAAATCAAATAATAAAAGAAGAGAAAGAAGAGAAAGTAGAAAACAACGTAAAAGAAAAAGAAGAAGAACTATACGTAGAACATAATTTCGCATCCAAAATAACCCACAAAATTAGACAAAAACACGAGCAAATGTATGAACCCAATAAATCCAAACATTACGGGTTTAGAAGCCTGTTTAAGATCTAAAATAGAATACACTGTATCACCAGTATAGAGACGCCACGGTAAATAAATAAAACAGAACCAAGCATATAACCAAGCATATGTCCGTAATAATGTTTCAGTTCTATACTCATATGCACATACAACTGGTCGATGATTCCATTCTTCAAACCATAAAGTATGAATCAATAAATACGGCACAGTATGATGAATAAAGGTACATAAATCTGTATGCCAATCAATGAGTCCATTATTACCATCATCAGCAATCCGGTCAGCATCTTTTAGACCAAAAACTAGTCGTCCTAACCAATATCCTGCCATAATTATAAAATGAACATTATGTGCTACAGGCAAGGCAGAAGGCACAATGAGAGGCAGAGCAGATGCAATATGTCCAGTATCAGTAAAGCGAATAAATTGTTTTACCCAATTATGTCGTGGATTTGGCAAATAAGTATATAAAGTGCCATACCAATAGAAATAATTTAGGGAATACAATTTTATAGAGAACGTAGCAGATAAATAAGTGTTCTTAGTTATCTGCTGAAGAAATGCATGGATCAGATGAATATGGAATCCATTTTTGATGTATATTAGTGGGTTCATTGTTTAATGAATATGGTGATAAGTGTTTAAGTCTATTTTTATTTCTTATTTCTTTTTCTAGTTGATTTAAGTTGTAGTTTTGCTCTCAATCTTTCTAGAGGAGTTTTATGTTTATGTGTTTTTTTATGATGTGGTCTATTTTGTTTTCTATGATGCTTTCTAGTTTTTTTATGTTTTTGTATTTTATATTTTCGTGTTTTAATTGGAGTTGGTGTTATTTTTGGTTTAATTATTTTTCTTGGTATTTTTTCTGGAACTTTTCTTGTAAATTGTTTCTTCCTTAATATTTTTCGTCCTTTTCTTTTTATACCTCTACCTATACTTGTAAGCATGCCAAAAACTGCTGAACATTGCTCAGATAAAATTTTAAAACCTTTATTAAATGTTGTTAATGTAATTTTTGAAGCCTTCCATAAATCCATTCTTTTAGTTTGCTCTGTTAATTTGACAAGATAATCATTTGCATTTTTTCCAGCCTCAATCATTGCTTTTTTTGCTGCTTTAAGTCTACTAGGTTTATTTGGTAAGTTAGATTCTTGTTTTATATCGTCAACAAGTGTTACAGTCTTTTCAAAAATAATATTAAGATCTGTATACTCATCAATCTTCATGATTGGACCTGTAATACCTTTACCATATGTTGAACTTGTAAAATTTTGCCATTCTGTATCTTCTGGAGTACTACCTTTTCTAACAGCTGTTTTACGTACTCTACTAGTTGATTCTCTACTTATTATTGTGTTTTGTGTATCATAAAAAGTTTTAACTTCGTCATTATTTGCAACTAAATCTTCATTTAACTTTCTCTGTAACTCATCATAATGAGGATTGATTATACCAGTAACATTATCCTTTAAAAATTTATTAACTATTGTTCTATACTCAGCAATATTAAAAGTAAATGTATTATATGTTAATGTATATAAATTTACTACTTGTGTTATACAAGTATCTGTAGCTAATATAGGTCCTGAAAAAATGTTTCGCATAGTTTCATAAGAAGAAGGTAATTTTCCACTGTATATTTTAATATTGGTTTTATTAATCTCGTCAAATACAGATAATACAATACGATTAATCTCAGTTTTAATAGAAGCTGCATAAAAAGTGGCTAAATTTTGAGGGTATAGATTAACAATAGTATAATAAGATAATGCTAAGCGTAATTGCTTAAATATACCTAAAATCACTTTTTGTTTTTCTAGTTGCGCAGCATCATTAATTGATAATATAAACGCAGTTAGCGCGGTGTCAAAGGGTTTTTGTAGAAATGGTGTTATACTGTCTCCGTCTATTTGAGATGTAGTTAAAATTGATAATAATTTATAATCATTTGGTGGAATTATATCATCTGGTAAAGTTAATCCAGTAACAGTTTCTTCTTTAAAAACACCTATTAACTTATCAAAATTTAATAAAAAATTATCACTTGTTGCGAAACCCAGTATTTGTAAAAGTGTGTTACAACTTTTATTAATTTCTTTAAATAAAAAATCTGGATCTGCTGTCTGTAATTTGCTAGCTTGATTTGTTATAATTCCGCGTTCATTACGTGTTGGAAGTATATTGTCTTCATCTTCAATATCAAAAAAACCTTGCACTCCTTCACCAAATTGTATCTTTTCATTAAATGATTTTAAAAATGTACTAAATGGTGTTTCATCTAACATACAGTTACCGATTAATGGTCTATCCTTAGACAATAATAAAATAAGTTTGTTAAATAATTCATTTAATTTTTTACAAGTAAGTCGTTGATATTCATCTCCCCATGCTTTTAATAATAAAATAATAAGTAATATTAAATCTTTATCTGTAAATAATCTTGTGCCGTCAAGTTTATTTGCTGTAAATGTCCCTCTAATACGAAATTTTATAAATTTAGCTACTCTAACTAATCGAGTATAACATTTTATTTCAGCAACAGATACTGCTGGACCAGTTGTATTTGGATTATTTGAACCAAATGGATTCGCACTATCATTATAATCAACATAGTTATTAGTACTCCAAAAATTATTACCCTCAGGATATTTTATACTTAAAAAACAAACACAATTTGAAATATTTGGAACAGTTGTATCTGTAATATTTAAAGAAAATGCCATACTACCATCTGCAATATTAAATTGAACACAATTTACAGATAATGATGCTGCTGCCCCTACAGTATCATAACCGAAACCATTTAGATTATTACCCATAACATAATCTGTTATAACTGTAGCGGCGTCAATCCAAAAATAAAGTAATTTATTTATTCCATATAAAGTTGCTTCTTTAAGTTTAGCATCAAAATCTGCTTCTGCTTCTGCAGTTGAATTAGAATAAAAATACTCTAACATCCCTGCAATATTATTAGACTTAAGATCAGCATTTAGAATTAATATATTGTTATAACCCGCAATTTTTCTCATGGGTCCTCTAGTTACTGGATCTACTAATCTAGCAACAGAATAAAGATCTAAATCATTTAAAGCAGCATAAACCTCGGCATCAGTATTTGTAACAACAGCATCTGGATCTACAGATGTATTTTTAACTTGATATAATGCAGTATATAAAGTTTCACCTGTAGCAGCATCAGTTGCACCAGATGTATCACTTTTCATAATCATTCCTTTAATATAAAAACTAAGTAATAATTCTAAATCTACAGTAGGCATGTCACGCATATTTAAATTTAATTTTGGATTGATATATGTAGTATAATCTTTTGAAGTTGGTAATATTATATATAAATGTATCTTGGTTGTAGTATCATCATTTTTAATAAATTTTCGTCGTAGCGGATATAATATAGCAATTTTATTTAATTTTGCTTTTAAATCTGCGACAGCATCTGCTTCTGTTGCTCCTTCACCTTCAAGAATATAATATATTACTGGAAAAAAAGATAATTCTGCAGAATAAGATGGGCATAATGAAGACATATTAGTAATTATTTTGTCTGTATAATTAGGTTCAGTATATGGTCCAAGATTAAGGATATTCATCATTTTTTGTTCTTCACTATCTGGTAAATTTCCTGGATACATTGATTTAAGTTTTTCTCTAAGTCCTCTTAATATTTCTGTAAAATCACAATCATCTTTTAACCAATATATTTTTGGACGGTCGCCATCAAAATCATGAATATTATCTAAATAAAATTCTACAATTTTAAGTATATAATAATAATCTGTATCGTTAATAATTCCAAAATTTTTTCCACAATCACCTCCTTTCATATTTTTAGATGTAATTTTTTTAGACTTAACTCCTCCTCCAATCTTATCCTCATTATCATCATTATCATGATCATGATATGCCTTAAACAAAAATTTGGTCTGTGTGTTTTCATCTATTTTGCGATTACGATATAAAAAATTTATAATGGTTTGTCGTATAACCAATATTAACTCAAATGTAACTTTATTTATTGATTGATTAAGTTTTATAATACTTATATATAAGTTTTCAAGATACTCTAGGTTGGTTTCATCTATTGTGCTAAAATCAAGTTTTTCAATGAACTCTAATATTTGGTTATTTAATAAAAATAATCTATTATAATCTATATTTGTAAAATTTATAAAAATATAAGGAAGATATATATTCATTAAAATATTATTCAAGGTAATTTGTGTTTTATTTAGGGCATTTATATTATTTAATATTGCATTTGACGTGTTCATTTCGAATTTTATGTTTTCTGTTAAACTGGTACTCTCCTTATTAAGTATATTATTAAGATAATCATTTGTTGTAAAAATATATTCATTCTTTTTATATATATCCAAAATTGTAGATAGTTTTAATGTATGATTCATATCATATAAATCAGTACCAACTGATGTAGGAATTGGAGCAAATTCAAATCCAGGTTTTAATTTATACAAAAATGCATGTATTACTTCTGGAAATTGTGATGTCATTACTGATAATCTAGATTCAGTTAAATGACCTATACTCGGAATATCTATATTAGTATCAGAGGTTAACTGATCAAGATTGCGTTTAATAGTTTCAGGAAGTGCTATATTATTATTAACGTCTACAAATATACCTAATATATTTTTAATTACATCATTCTCGTATATCATTGGTGGTTGTTCTCGTTGTACCTTTTCTACTTGTAGTGCATATATTCGTGCAAGTTCTTGTTCATGGACCAGTGCATCTTCCATTTCTTTCTGTTCTTGTGCTTGTGCCTTGACCAAGTCTTGTCGCCGGGTTTCTTCTGCTTCTTCTTTTTCCCACTCGTCCAATTTAATATATATTAAATTAATTTGTTTATTAAAATTAACTTGGTTGGTTAATAATTCATCAAATAATTTGTGAGTATATTTTTGTATTATTATATTTGTATCTAATTTATCATAGTTGGTATATGTATCAATTATTTCAATATTTTTTTTATATATTGGTAATATATTTATTAATTCTTGGTTGTATTCTGTTAACAATTTTTTAGATTTTGGATCTAAACTACCACCTATTTGTTTATTTTGTAATTTAACTGTTTTTTTATTTCGGGTATATTTCTTATTATTTTCTGGAGATCCTCCGTTTGTTGTTAGTATAGAGGTTATATAATCTATTATTTTTTCTACTCTGCTCGCCATAATTTTATTGTCATCATTGTCTTGTTTAATTTTAGGGATTTTATCTTTTATGGATTTAATAATATCTTTAATATCTGCAAGCCGGCGTTCTGCTTGAGCAAACAAGTTATCAATATTATAAAAATTACGTTCCGTAATTGCAGTATGCAATGCTTTTAATTTATTATCAGCTGTAATATTGTGGTTATTAGGTAATGCTTCTTGAAACATGGCTACCAACTCGACATATTTTTGCTGTTGCTGTTGCTGGTATAACTCTAACTGCCGCTGGTACTCTAACCTCTGCTGGTACTCTAACTGCTGTTTTCTTCTTAATGTCATTACATCTTCTTTGTTACCTTTTCTTAACTCAATTGTTTTTTTTTCACGATTTTTTCTTGATTCATTTTGATTAACTCCTTTTTTTGTTCCAGATCTACGTGTTTTATTTGTGCTTGGTGATGCTCTTTGTTGCGGTTGTTCAAATTGTTGTCCAAATTGTTGTTGTCCAAAAGGTTGTTGTGGTTGCTGCCATTGTCTTGCTGCTGCTGCATCATGTTCTTGTCTTGCTTGTTGCATTATTGGTTGTCTTACTGCTGCATCTTGTTGCCATTGTCTTGTAACGGCTGCTGATGCTGGAACAACTGATTCAACACGTAATTTTTTCAAATTATAACCACGTAAAAAATCATAATATTGTAAAGTAGATATATAATATTCTTGATATAATTTATCTTTAAGCTGTAATTTTTCATCACTCTTAAAAAAAGGTAAAAGTAAACGTTTAAATTTTATAATTTCTTCTTTTAATTGTCCAACATTGCTTATATAATTGTGATTCTCATCTAGTATACGTGTAAAATTACCCTCTCCACTTTCACCTTCATCAATATTTTCTCTTAATTCATCCTTATTGTTTTCTTCCTCTTCCTCATCATCACCATCATCACCATCATCACCATTATCAATTGAGTTTCGTCCAAATCCTTTTTCAAAATTAAACGGTTTAACTTTTTGTCCAAATGGAAATGTGCTCATATTTATCTTACATTACTCAAATATTATTATTAAACAATCTATTCATATTGCGAACTTCCATTTTATCCTGCTCTTCATAAAATAATTTCTTGATTTGTTCATCATCTCGAAATCGAACAGAATATTGCTGCTGGATATTATTGCGACCAATACGTCCTAAAGCCTGGATAATTTTCTCTTGAGTCAGAGCTAAATCTTTACTTAAATATCCGTGACAAAATTGGTAATTTGTTCCATAAATATAATCACTATCAGCAATGATCATATACAATTTCTGTTCATCCGCCAATTTCTTCATAATCTCAGTATAAGTAATACTCTTGTGATTTGTAAATACTCCAATTCCAAGTAGCAACATAACTTTCCAACTATCTGAAACATCATTTAGCATCATAATCCGGATCACAGTATCTTCATCAATATCGCTAGTAAATACTCGGTTAGTGTCCATATGCTCAGCCCATTTTTTAATATGATCTGCTCGATTAGGAATAAAAATTTTATTTAAATTGGCAGGTTTAATTAGACTTCTCAACATTTCCAATTCTTGATTAATTTTGGCAACACCTTTTTTATTTTCTAAATCTTTTCCGGTATCTTTTGCTGAACCGCCTTTACCGCCACCACCACCACCCGATTTCTTCGCCAATTTAGAATCATCAGCACACGAATTTTTATTCTTACTTTGCTCACAAATATCTTCTAAATCGTGATCTAAAACGGCGATCCGATCATTCACCTTATTATTGTATTCGATTTTTTCAATAATATCTGTCATCACTTTAGCAGGGATATTTGCTTGCTGAATACAAAACTGTGAGATCTTTTCTATATCAGTTGCTAGAAAGAGTGTTGGACCATCTGTCAAAGTGAATGCATCTTTGGTCGTAACATAGATACCCGATTGAGCATCATGTAGTATTGGCGCTGCTAATACAGTTGATGCTAATGCTGACGCTAGTGCTGGTGCTAATGCTGATGCTAATGCTGATGCTAATGCTGGCGCTAGTGCTGACACTAGTACATTTCCTTCTTGAACCGACTCCATTCTAGTTAAGGGTTTTCCTCCACTGCCACCACCACAAATACATCCACCAGCGCTAGCTAAACTAGAACTAACACTTGCAGCTTTTTTCATAGGCATTCCTTTTGGATCAATATTATTATTTGAAGGAATAAATTTTGTCCATGCATTACGACTTAGCGCACAAATAGTAGGCCAGTTTTCGGCACTTATTCGTTTCAATACTTTCAAATAATGTAATTTAATATTTAACATAGTCACATCATCCAAAGATGCAAAACAACGATTAATTTTGCAATTTGCCGGAATAAATTCAGAACCTTTTTCTACTAACCGAATAAATGCGACAGTTTCAGTCAAATCAAAATATCGTAATAAACTCAAATTTTGCTCACAATGTGCGACAATATGTTGAATCTCATTATAATCTTCAGTCAAATAGTGCGGCAAAATAGCGTAACCAAATTTATTGATTAAAGGGATTGATTTTTTGCAATCATGACTGATAATATTATGAACCTGAGCACCTGGAAATTTTGTAATAAATGCAGAAATAGTGTCACCCAATTCGTGTAATTTAGGTAGAGTAGCAGAAGATAAAACCATATTAGGTATTTCATTTTTCTGCCAATTTTCTTGAATATATTCGTGCAATACATTTTTATATACCATTTTTATTTCATCATATTTATCAACTTTTTCTTTTTCAACTTTTACTGGTATTTTTATTAATTCTTGATCCATTGATATCGTAGGTTCATCCCAATAAGTAATCATATCATTAGGCGCATTAAATGCCAACATATAAAGCATTGCAGGAAGATATGATTTTACATCACAAATCATAATCTCAACTTTATCACCAATACTATTATCCACTTTGCGAATACCTCCAGTTTTCCAATCTTTTGTAAATTCTTTGGCGGCATAATAATGTAATCGAATATCCGCAGCGCAAGTGCATCCAAATGCGAATGCGATTTTTTTATCAACCGAAATCGCTGCTTTTGCCAAAGCTAGACCAACATGCCTAGCAGCGCAGATGAAAATGACTTTATATCTTTCAGATAGACCAATTGGACTTAACGTTTTACCAGTACCAGTTGGTGCAATATAAAGAACTAATTTAGCAGTAGCAGTAGCAGTAGTAGCAGTACAACAACAACTTACTTCCTCTTCTTCTCCCTCTTTTTTTACTCCTCCTCCTCCTCCTCCTCCTCTTCCTCCACCATTAATCATAATACCAAATAATTCTTTTTGATGATCATATAATTGCATATCGGCAGTTTTTAAAAGGATTGCGTTTTTTTCAATAAATTCAACAGACCTACTAATTACATCAAACATATCCAATTCGTCTTCAAATGCAGTCAATAAGTTTTGAGCAAGTAATCGGATATGTCGGTTAACCAAGGTAATCGTATTACGAAGTAATTTATAAAGAGTAAAATAATGAACAAGCCATTGCGTATTTGCTTCCCGTTTCAATCGCAAAATAGTTTCCAAAATTTCAATAATTTTATATTCAAATATTCCTGAACCCATCACTTTCTCGACGGTAGTTTTTTCTAGACGAATTTTGTCAGCACTATTAATAAAAGGTTTCCCTTTAATGGATACAGCAAATATAGTGCTAGTATAAGTTTTTCTCAATTGATTAATCATTGATTCAAAATATTTAGTATAAAGATAATCTTCCATAGATTCTTTATATTCTATTTTCAGGTAATTAAATAGCGATTTAATATTATTATATTTTAGGTTTACATTGTGGAACCCTTTAATAATTAATTGTAATATTTCTTTTTCAGTATCAGTTGAAGGAACTTCAATAGATTCCCATTCAGATTTATCGAGTTTACGTTGTATTAGATCCATTTGTGTAGTATAATAAACGCAATATATTTAAACTATGTTTCAATTTTTAATTATAATAAAAAATTGAAAGTAAAAAAGGAGATAAAAATAATAGTATATAATACAATAATTACGATGGAACATATTCTATTTAACTATAGTTTATCTGATAAAGAATCTTACCAAATTATTTCAATTGAAGGTAATATTGGGTCTGGTAAATCAACATTATTAAATCGTCTTAAAGATCAATATAAAGATAATAAAAAAGTCGTATTTATCAGAGAACCCGTAGATGATTGGGAGCAAATTAAAGATAATCAGGGTAATACGATGATACAAAAATTTTATAAAGATCAAGAGAAATATTCATTTTCATTTCAAATGATGGCGTATATTTCTCGTTTAGCGTTAATGAAAGAAGTTATTAAACAATATGAAGGTGAAACAGGAATGACCTTTATTACAGAGAGATGTCTTCAAACAGATAAATATGTTTTTGCAAAAATGTTGTATGAATCTGGAAAAATAGAAGAAGTTAATTATCAAATTTATTGTAAATGGTTTGATGTATTTGCAGAAGAGTGTAAAATAGATAAAATTATTTATATAAAAGTGGACCCAACTATTTGCGATTTAAGAATTAAAGGTCGCAATCGTTTAGGTGAAAGTAGTATACCACTAGAATATTTATCAAGTTGTCACGATTATCACGAAGATATGATGAAAATAATGAAGGAACAATCACAAATAATGGTTGTTGATGGACAACAAAAAATAATGAATTGGGTAAACAATATAAATAGTTTTATTGAGGTATAATAAATGAGCGAATCTCAAGAAAAACCTCAAGAAAAACCTCAAGAAAAA
>Ga0114970_10001017_pt1 | contig 21000 bp, 12 predicted proteins | sample M_140205_XF_Meta_FD_87030 | JGI IMG/M metagenome (GOLD analysis project Ga0114970, IMG submission 87030) | Freshwater microbial communities from Lake Montjoie, Canada to study carbon cycling - M_140205_XF_MetaG | ecosystem: Environmental > Aquatic > Freshwater > Lake | place: Lake Montjoie...
CTTAAGCATCGCCATGACATAGTCCTGATCGATAAGACCGCGCCGTTCGGCAACAATGGTTATCTTTTGCCACGCGGCACGCTGCGCGAACCGCCTCGGAGCCTGCGTCGCGCCAGCTACATTTTCATCACGAAGTCGGATGGTGATAGCGAGGACATCATTGCCCAGATCCGCCGCTACAATCGTGCGGCCGAGATCATCGAGTGTCGTCATCGTGCGATGCACTTTGAAGACATTCATACGGGTGAGCGCCTGCCAATGGATGGTCTGCAGGGTCAGTTCGTTGGCGCATTGTCTGGAATCGCCGTGCCGGAGAGTTTTGAAAACGGTTTGCGCAAGCTCGGAGCCAAGGTGGAGGTCATCGCACGCTTTGCCGATCATCATCGCTTCCACGGACCGGAGTTGAAGCAGTTCATTGAGCGTTGTGTCCGGCGTGACGTGCATTGCATGGTCACGACCGAGAAAGATTACGTGCGTTTCCCGAAACTGCCCGTCGCTGACATCCCGTTCTACTTCATGCGCGTCGAGATCGAGATCATCCGCGGTCGTGACGTCTTCGATAAGATGGTGCGTTTGATCGCCGAGCCACGCCGCGTGCCGGCGGGCGTGCTGCCGACGGATTTCATGGAAGCTTCGTGATGAGCGATGACAATCCAGCCATCGCCGAAGTGCGAGTGCGTAAGGTGAACGTTACAGGCGCGCAAAACGAAGTCAGTGACGTCACCGCACGCGAAGAACCGCTGGAAATTCGCGTCGAAGGACGCTCTGTGGCTGTGGTGATGCGCACACCGGGTCACGATGAAGAACTAGCCGCCGGATTCCTTGTCAGCGAAGGTGTGGTGCAGCGTGCACGCGACATTTTGGAGGTTTCGCAATGCCCCAGCACCGGGAACAACAAGGGCAACATTGTCGATGTGCTGCTTGGCGGTGCCGTGGTGAACTGGGACTCGCTGACACGTCATGTGTTCAGCGCCTCAAGCTGCGGCCTGTGCGGCAAGACGAGCATTGAGAGCGTGTTTCAGCAGTTTCCCGCTGTGAAAGGCGACTGGAAGGTTTCACCGGCCTTGATCGCGAGCTTGCCGGAAAAACTTCGTGCCGCACAAGAAACGTTTTCCAAAACAGGCGGTCTGCATGCCAGTGGCATTTTTGATCTCGATGGCAATCTGATCGTTCTGCGCGAAGACGTCGGCCGCCACAACGCGCTCGACAAGATTCTCGGCTACGCCTTGCAGCGTGACTTGCTTCCACTGGATCGCCACATCTTGCTCGTGAGTGGTCGCGTGTCGTTTGAGATCATTCAAAAGGCACTCGCTGCGGGTATTCCGGTGCTCGCAGCGATTTCGGCGCCGAGCAGTCTGGCGGTCGAATTCGCCCAAGAAGCCAATCAAACGCTCGTTGGCTTTCTGCGGGGTGAAACGATGAATATTTACACGCATCCGCAACGAATCACGCTTCCATCATGAAACCGGTTCATCTGACAGTCTTCATCATCTGGGGTGCTTTATGCTCTTCCATTTTCGTTTATGCAGCCATGCTAAGTGCGATGACCTTTGCGCCGGTCAAGAACGATGCCGCCAGCATGAGTTCGGTCATTGCCTTGGCTGCCGGGAGTGCGTCAGCTTTGAGTTTTGTGCTGCGCAAGCTATTGCTCGGCGGATTCGCCACCGGAAAACTTTCCCTGGATGATCCTGCAGGCCACGGACGCTTCTTGGGAGGCAATGTTGTGGTTTTTGCGCTGAGTGAAGGCGTGGGAGCGCTTGGTTTCGTGAATGGCCTTATGTCTAATGGCGCGGGTGATGCGTGGCTGCCATACCTTGGCCTCGCTCTCATCCTGATGCTGGCGCACATCCCATTGCCTTCGCGATTCAAGCCTGGCTCATGAACGGCTACTTTGATCACAATGCGACGACCCCACTGCACTCCGCTGCACGTGAGGCGTGGCTTCGTGCGAGTGAGAAGCACTGGTACAACCCTTCGAGCTTGTATCGCGATGCGGGGATGGCTAGCCAGCAATTGGAGGCTGCAAGGGAACGACTTGGCACGCTGATCGGTGCTGATGCGGAGCGCATTGTGTTCACTTCGGGTGCCACGGAATCGAACAATGCCTTGATACGCTCCTTTGAACACGTCGCGATCTCGGCCATCGAACATCCAAGTGTGCGCATGGCGGCTGGCAAGGCGCTGGAACTGCCGGTAAATACCGAAGGAGTTGTCGAACCGGATAGGGTAAAGCGGTTGATCGCTGATAAACGTCCTGCGCTCGTCTCCGTGATGGCAGCGAATAATGAAAGCGGCGCGTTGCAGCCGTGGAGTGAGATTGCCGCTATCTGTCGCGAGCAAGGTGTGCTGTTCCATACGGATGCGGCGCAGTGGCTCGGCAAACTTGATGGTACAAGCCTTGGCGAATGCGATTTCATCACTGGGAGCGCCCATAAATTCGGCGGCACCAAAGGCTGTGGGTTTCTAGTTCTGCCTGCGGAGGATTCGCGGCTGAATTTTATGCGTGGAGGACCACAGGAAAGTGGCCGCAGAGCCGGAACGGAGAATTATCCGGCGATTGAGGCGATGGTGACCGCATTGGAAACGATCACACCGCTTTTGAGCGAGATTGAGGTCGCGCAAAGCAAGCGGCGCGATGATTTCATCATCACCATGCGCGCACGTTTTGAAAACCTGCGCGTGATCAGCGCATCCGCACCACGGCTCTGGAACACCGTGCTGATGGTGATGCCGGAGCACGACAACTTGAAGTGGCTCACGCGGTTGTCGCGGCGTGGCTTCAGCATCTCGACGGGTTCGGCATGCAGTTCGGGCAAAGAAGGATCATCGGTCGTGATGACAGCACTCGGAGCGAGTGTGGATGAATTGAAACGCGTGGTGCGCATCAGCGGCGGCTGGGACACGATGGCGGAAGACTGGCAGGCGCTCGCGCAGGCATTCGGTGACGTTGCCGATGAATTGAAGCGTGGCGGCAGGCCGCAGTAGAGGGTTGCTCGTGACGAGATCGTGCCTAATCTCGCGCCCATGAGTTGGCGGAATCTCCTTATCTTCGCAGTCATGGCCTGCGCGACTGCTTCAGCACGTGAATGGCATAGCGCGGATGGCACGCGTACTCTGGAAGCTCAGTTTGCTGGAATGAAGGAGGATAAGCTCCTGCTGAAAGACAAGGATGGTAAAGCGACGGTCTATCCCGCCGCTGTATTTTCCAAAGAAGACCAGCAATTCGCACAACAAGCGCAGGTTGTCCTCGATGCAGCTGTCAGCGTGGGCGCTCTCGATATGCAGGTGGATCAGCTCCTGCCTGAAGGCTACGTGTGCCGCATCATTAAAAAGCAGCCGGTTGAGAAAGAAACCTGGATCGCCACGGGTGCGCCATTTCTGGTGCTGCGCAGCAACGAATTTGCCACGGAACTTAATGCAAGGGTGATGGGCAAGAGGTTGTTTCATGCGGGAACCCGAACATTTCAGGCGCTGGACGGTAAAAGCACGCTGATGAACGCCTACAGTGTATCGCTCGATGAGGCGGTGGATGCCTCGCTGCGAATCGCGCAGACGGGCGATTCCGAGGCGGCTAAAATTCAGGAGCCGAGCGCCAAACTAATCATCTTGCGGGGTCTGGTGTTACCATTAGGCAACAAATACTTCATCGCCGAGGCAGCGCAGCTGAAGAATGCGAAGACCGTTACGATGCACTTCAATGGCAAAGATGTGCAGGCGAGCGTTTTGCAGTCGAGCGAGCCTCTAGACGTGGCGCTGCTGACCAGCGATATCGAAACAGGTCCCAAGCGGCTCCTGCCAAGCAAACCGGTCGAGCCGGGACAAAAGATCTTCGCCGTCTCGCTGATGCTCGCGAGCGATGGAAAAACGTATGCCACTGCTGCGCGCACCGCGGGCAGAATCAGCCGCTTGATCGGCTCAGACATCTTTGAACATGACGCTGCGATCCCAGAAAACAGCAAGGGCGGCTATGTGCTGGACGAAAAGGGAGATCTTCTCGGGATCTTCTTCTCAGGCCAGTCACGCATGCTAGGTAGTCGCCCGACGCAGCCGACAGCAAGCACGGATCAGCCCGTGGTCGCCGGTTTGTCCGACTGTGTTCGTATCGCGTCTTTGGAAAAGTTGCTGCCAGACTCTGTGCAGCAAACGCCCGGCGTGCCTTGGGCGAAACCATCCGTTAATGGTGAACCAATCATGCTGGCGGCGGAAGTGCTGCGGAAAAACTCGCTGGTCATTGTGACGACAAGTGAAGAGAGTGCCGCAACTCCCAAGGCTGCGGACGCTAAAGCTCCAGCGGGCGGTGGCGGTGGCCCGGTGACAGGTTGGAGCCTCAGTTCATCAGGTACGCGGCACAACAACAACTGCCGCTACTTCAAGCCGCAGGCACCCTGCAAAGCCACGGATGGCACGCCGTGCAAAATTTGCGGCGGATGATTTCCATTCATGTTTCCGGTTTTGGTCGGATCATGAGCACCAGCACGAGTGAGAATACGCACACAAGGGCAAAGACGCCGAAGATGATATTGAGCGGCACTTGATGATCCCGCATCACACCGAAGCCCCAGTCGGCCACACCGCCACACATCATGCTGACGAAGTTCATGAGGCCGTATCCCGTGGCCCGCATATGTGGGCGCGCGATTTGGCTGAGGATCGGCATGTTGTTGCAGTCAAAGAAACCCCAGCCGACGCCAAATAGAATCAGTGAGGCAATGGCGAGTCCGAAAGAGTTGAGCGCAGGCGCATTGCCGACACCGAACATCGTCGGCACGATGAGCATCATGCCGATGGCACTGACATAGATGCGTCCGCGTTCGCTGCGCTGCATCCAGCGATCTGCCAGCCAGCCGCCAAGTATTGCCGATAGCAATGCAGCTGCCTGCCAGTAGAGCGAGGCGGATACACCGGCCTTTCCCTGGCTGATGTTGAAGGCCTTTTGCAAAATCGCTGGCATCCAATCGCGCACTACCCAGGCAGCGAGTGCTGGCAGCGTGAAGTAAAACACCAGCAGGATGAAATTACGGTTCATCAGCAGTTCACCCATCGGGCCGCCGCGAGCAGCCGGATCCCGTGCCTTCTGCGTGTCTGCCTGCCGCGGCACATCACGCAGCAGGAGCAGCAGCGGGATCGCGTAGAGGATGCCGGCCAGACCGGTGAAGTCGAACATGAATCGCCAGCCGAGGTCTGGCGCATCAGCCACAAAACCGGCAAAGCCGCCGACCATCACGCCACAGTAAATGCCCATCTGATGCACGCCGATCGCCCGGGATCGTGTCCCTGCCGTGTGATAATCCGCGATCAGCGCCAGCGCCGCCGGGATATAAAACGCCTCGCTAATACCCATCAAGGTGCGCGCCCAGTACAACTCGTTAAAGCTGCCCACGTGGCCGGTGAGCCAAGTGATGAGCGACCACACGAACAAACTACCACAGATCGTCAGTTTGCGGCTGAAGCGGTCCGCGATGTAGCCACCAATAGGACTAAAAATGGCGTACACCCACTTGAACGACGCCAGCATGTGCCCCCAGTTTGCCTCGCTGCCGATATCCTTGATGTCACTCATCACCGACACTTTCATCGAGGCGATCATCTGCCGGTCCAGGTAGTTCAGAAGCGCCACGGGAAACAGCAGCGCCACGACCAGCCAAGCGCGGCGCATGAAAGTGGGCGAGTCAGAAGCCAAGATCGGAGATGCAGACATCCTGCCATTAATCACAACCGCTGACGGACGAAAAGCCTGAATTCATGCCCAACCTTGATGTGAGCATGATGGAACCGAGTTTCATAGCGTGCGGCATCATTTCATCATGATCCTCGCACTTGTGAAAGCTCTGGTTCTGGGCATGAATACGGTCATGACCCTCCAGACTTATCATTTCCTTCATCTCATCGGCCTGATTTTTGTGTTCATTGGCTTCGGCGGCCTGCTTTCCAGTGAAGGTGCAAAGAAAGCCATGATGTGGCACGGAATCGGTTTGCTCATCAGTCTCGTGTCGGGCTTCGGTATGATCGCCAAGTATGCCAAACTGTTACCACCGGATGCACCTTCCTATTACACGCAGCCATGGGTTCTCATTAAGTTTGCCCTCTGGCTCGTGCTTGGCTTCCTGCCTGTTCTCGCCAAGCGCCGCGTGCTCGCTGCACCGTTGGTGGTGCTCATCGCCGCCGTGATCGGTGGCGTGTTGGGCTACATCGGCTACTTCAAGCCAGTGTTTTGATTCAAGCGCCCAGTGCCTTGCTCTTTTCCGACGCCGCTCGCACGGCTTGGATCATGGCATTGCGCAAACCGTGTTGCTCGAGTTTTTCGAGCGCAGCTATCGTTGTGCCGCCAGGGCTGGTGACTTCATCACGCAACGCAGCGGGATGCTTGCCGGTTTCGAGCACCATTTCGGCGGCTCCAGCGACCGTTTGAGCAGCGAGTCGCAGCGCCGTGGCTCGTGGCAGTCCCATGAGTACGCCGCCATCGGCCAATGCTTCGATCACCGTGTAAATGTAGGCTGGACCGCTGCCCGAGAGGCCAGTGACGGCATCGAGCAGTTTTTCAGCGACCTCGTCCGCCGTGCCGACAGCGCCGAGGATCTTTGTGGCGAGTGCGGCATCCTTCACCGTGGTTTTGCTTCCACGTGCAAAGGCAGCGGCACCCTTGCCTACGAGGGCAGGCGTATTCGGCATGCTGCGGATCACACGCTGCTTGCCACCGAGCCATGCTTCGAGATTCAGGATCGAGATGCCAGCGGCGATGCTGAGGTAAAGGCGTGAGCCTTTGACTTCGGCGAGCGTTTCGCACAGTGCCTTCACATCGGCGGGTTTCACGGCAAGGATGATCACATCTGACGCCGCAGCTACTTCCGAAGGCGTGCCGGTGATGGATTTGCACGAAAGACATTTCCTGAGTGAGTTCACCGCCTCCGGCACGACATCACTGAGCGCTACCTGCAGGCTGCCTTTGCCAAGCGCTTGCTCTACGCCGCGCAGCAATGCGCCGCCCATTTTTCCGCAGCCGATAAGTCCAAGTTTCAACATGCCGCGACTGTGCGGCAGAAGTGCCATCGTGCAAGTGCGCCAATCTTCTCTTGCGCAGAGGGTGGCGTTTTTGTCATGCTTAGGTTAATTGTTTTCAAAATGCACGCAGACGCCTTTCAGCCTGAAAAACTCCTCGCCGTAGGACCAGCAGCGAAGGTGTATCGCGGCATCGAAACTGCTACCGGACGCAAAGTCCTGCTCAAAGTGCTTCTGCAGGATTATGAGGCCCCACATCCGCTGGATCGTGAAAAACTGCAGCTTCTCGCTCCCACATTGCTGCAGTTACGGCATCCACAAATCACTGGGCTCATCACCCTGCTGCCCACGGAGGATGAGTTTGCCCTCGTTTATGAATTCATGCCGGGAATGAACGCTCGCTCCTTCGCAACTGAGCGCCAACCCTCTCCCACCGATCTTCGTGCACTTGCGGTGCAACTCATGCATGCGCTGCTGGTAGGCGAGCATTTGCGCCAGCCACATGGCGATCCGAAACCGAGCAACCTCATCATCGCCGACCATCCCGGTGGCGGCTTGTTTCTCCAAGTGCAGGACTGGGGTCTTACACTCACTCGTGCGGTACAGTCGCCTGAGACATTATGGTTTCGTGCGCCTGAGTTGCACAGCGGCGGCTCCCCGACAACGCAAAGTGATCTATTCACCGCCGCCGCAAGCCTCTTCTGCCTAGCAACGAACTCCTCGCCCGCGCAGGGGGAAACCGTTGAGGAAATCTTGTCCGACTGGCGTGTTTTCAATGTCAACTATGCGCTAAGCCAGGTGCGTCCAGATCTGGACCAACCCCTGCGCGATTGGTTGGCTTGGCTGCTTAACATGCTGCCGCAACAGCGGCCGCAGTCCGTCGCCCAAGCACTCGACGTACTAATGGCGGGAATGAACCCAGGCTTCACATACATGCCTCAGCAGGCTCCGGCCATGGCACCTGGCACACAAACCGCACAACTCGGTGCCTCTTCACACCCCAACGCACCAAAACCCAGACCGATCGTGGCGAAAACCATAGCTACGACATCGAATGGCCTAAAAAAATCCAGCACAGCCGGTGGCGCTGCGCAACCGGCTGCATCCATGGGGAATAAGCTTTCTGTTGGACGTATTTTGGCAATTGTGCTGCTGAACGTCGCGGCGCTAGGCATCGCCGGTTTTTTTCTGTGGCCAATGATTAGTGGTGGGCCACACGGCGCGAAAACAAGTGGCGGTACTGCGGCGGTGGCCAATGCGCAATCATCGACCCCAGCATCTACGTCGGCAAAAAATATCGGCAAAATTGCATCAGCTGAAACAACCTCCAGTCCATCAAAATTAGTTCCCGATCCAGTCAAGGCTTCGCCTATTCCTACGGCGACTAGTTACGGTGTGAAAGGACGTTTTGTGCGAGTCTCGCTTCCTAGCAAAGGCATTATCAACCTTGCAGAGGTTCAGGTCTTCAATGGCACTGAGAACATCGCCATGAAAGGCGCTGCCACACAGAGCAGCGTCAGTTGGGATGGCACACCCGAACTCGCGATCGATGGCAACACAGACGGTGACAAGACCAAAAGCAAAAGTGTCATGCATACCAATGGTAATGCACGCGGCAATCCATGGTGGGAGCTCGATCTCGGTCAGGAGGCACTGTTGCAGACCATTGTTATTTGGAACCGCACCGACGCGGAATTTAGCGAACGCTCATTAGGTCTTAGCTTAGAAGTGCTCGACGCAGAAAAGAAGGTTGTTTGGGAGAAAAAGGGCCTGCCCAAGCCCAACCCGTCGCTCGAACTCGCCGTTGGTCAATGAAGCGGGCCGACAGCATTCTCCATGCGGCACGCGCTGATTTCGCATGCATTGCTCGCGTATGACTCCGGAACCGTGAAAAAACTGCCTGTACTACTTTTATTTCTGCTCGCGAGGCCTGCCTTGGCTGAAGTCAGTTTTGTTCAGGATATCGAACCGATCTTTAGCAAGCACTGCTATCAATGTCACGGCCCGCACAAGCAGGAAGCCGCCTTTCGACTCGATCATAAACCTACCGCGCTCAAAGGTGGCGATTTTGGCCTCGCCTTCGTTCCCGGCAGAGCGGATGAAAGCCGCCTGATGCACGCCGTGCTCGGCACAAACCCGAAAATGCGCATGCCGCGCAAGGGTGACCCACTCACCGCTGATGAAATCGGCAAACTCAAAGCGTGGATCGATGCTGGAGCCGTCTGGCCTGATAGCGCCAGTGTGAAGCTCGAACAAAAAATCGACCATTGGGCCTTCAAGCCTCCGGTGAAGCCAAAGGTGCCTGCAAACGCGAAACATCCCATCGACGCCTTCATCCGTGCTCATCTTGAAACAGAAAAACTCGCACCTGCACCTACCGCGTCTCCTGAAACACTTATCCGCCGGATCTCTCTCGATCTCACCGGCCTGCCACCTTCACCGAAGGAGATCGACAACTTTGTTACTGACTATCACAACGATCCAGCGGGGAGCATCAAGCAACTGGCCTCGCAGCTTCTGTCCTCCGAACACTTTGGTGAACGCTGGGCCCGCCACTGGCTTGATGGTGCGCACTACGCCGATAGCAACGGCTACGAAAAAGATCCCATGCGCTTCATCTGGTTCTATCGCGACTGGGTTATCAGCGCCTACAACCGCGATCTTCCCTACGACCAGTTTATCATCCAACAAATCGCCGGCGATCAGATTCCCAATGCCACGCAGGATCAAATCGTTGCCACCGGCTTCCTGCGGAATTCGATGATCAACGAGGAAGGCGGCATCGACCCCGAACAGTTCCGCATGGAGGCCATGTTCGATCACCTCGACGTCATTGGTAAAAACGTTCTCGGTCTCTCCATTGGCTGCGCGCAATGCCATAACCACAAGTACGATCCCATCTCACAGGAGGAGTACTACCGCATGTTCGCCTACCTCAACAACGACAACGAGCCTTGGCGCGTTGTTTACACCGCCAGCGAGCAGATGCAGCGCTTAAAGATTCTTCAGCGCGTCACTGAACTCGAAGCCAAACTCAAACACGATCATCCCGACTGGCAACAGCGCATGAATGCGTGGATGGCAAAGATCAAAACCGCGCAGCCGCAGTGGCGCACACTGCACTTTGAAGACGATCCCTCTGGTGGCGAAAAAGCGCTACGCCAACCCGATGGCAGCATCCTCGCTCAAGGTTACGCGCCCACAAAGTCTGACGTGAAGTTCATCGCGAAGCTCGATGCAGCGCAAACCATCAGCGCTTTCCGCCTTGAACTCATGAACGATCCGAATCTGCCTGCTTACGGTCCCGGACGTTCACAAAAAGGCACCGCAGCGCTCACTGAGTTTGAGGCAGAGATGAAGATCGATGGCAAAATGACGAAGCTGAAGTTCATCAAAGCCACCGCCGACTTCGGTGAGCCTGAGAACACACCGCTCGCACCTTTTGCACGCGACAAAGAGACCGAGAAGGATAAACGCGTCACCGGTCCCATCAGCTACGCCATCGATGGCAAAGGCGAAACCGCCTGGGGCATTGATGTGGGCCCTGGCCGCCGCAATGTGCCGCGCAACGCTGTGTTCGTGCTCGAAAAACCAGTCGAGGCGAAGCCCGACTCGGAATTATCAATCAGTCTCAGCATGAAGCACGGTGGTTGGAACAGCGACGACCTCCAAACGATGAACCTTGGCCGTTACCGCATTAGCAGCAGCGACGCCGCCAATGCAGAGGCCGACCCGCTTTACGGCAAGAAATCTGAGTTCACTGCCTTCCGCGCCACTGTGGCTGAGTGGCAATCCGTGAATGACGAGATCGAAGCCGCATGGAAGCAACATCCACAAGGGAGCACCACTCTCGTGCTCGACTCCCGCGAGCAACCACGCATGACCACCGTGCTCAAACGCGGTGATTTCACCAAGCCCGGCGACAAAGTCACCAGCGGTGTGCCCGCCGTGCTCAATCCGCTGCCCTCAAAAGCCGACGGCAGCCGTCTGACCTTCGCGAAGTGGCTAGTGGACAAAAAATCGCCCACCGCCGCACGTGCTTATGTGAACCGCGTGTGGCAGGCCGTCTTCGGCACCGGTTTGGTCGAAACCGCCGAAGACTTCGGCACTCAAGGCACACCACCAAGCCATCCCGAGCTGCTCGAATGGCTCGCTGTCGATTTCATGGAGCATGCTTGGAGCACCAAGCATCTGATCAAGCTTATCGTCACCAGCGAGACCTACCAGCAGTCCAGCAACGTCACACCTCAACTCTTCGAACGCGATCCCTACAATCGCCTCCTCGCTCGCGGGCCGCGATTCCGCGTCGAAGGCGAGGTCGTGCGTGACATCCAGCTCGCGGCGAGTGGTTTGCTCAACCCCGAAGTCGGTGGGCGCCCCGTTATGCCGCCAGCACCAGCGCATCTCTTCGAAAAACCAGCCAGCTACGCACCCTTCCCGTGGAAGGTCGAGGAGGGCGCGGAGAAGTATCGCCGCAGTGTCTATGTCTTCCGCCGCCGCAGCACGCCGTATCCGTTCCTGAGCACCTTCGACGTGCCAAACGGCGAATCCTCCTGCATCCGCCGCTCCAAGAGCAACACGCCGCTGCAGGCGCTCATGACGCTTAACGAAACCATGAGCTTGGAGACTGCGAAGGCCCTCGGCGAACGCATGTGGAAAGACGGCGGCACCGACGACACCTCCCGCATCGCCTACGGCTTCAAACTCTGCACCGGCCGCGCTCCGACGCCGAAGGAAAGCAGCGTGCTGCTCGACATGCTCAAACGCCACCAGTCCAAGCCCGGCGAAATCGATCCCCGCACCCTCGTCGCCCGCGTCTTGCTGAATCTCGACGAGACGATCACGAAGGAATGAAGAACTCGTGTCCCGAGAATCAAGCTGGATGAAGGCGGGAACTACTTGGAGTGTCCCAAATCCTCAGCAGTTTGCATCGCGGGCATGACATGCGCGAGATTCCATACGCGCAGGGTGCGGTCCTCGGACTGGCAGGCGAGGCGATGGCCCGCGGGGCTGAAAGCAAGGAGTCTGGGTGCACCCAAGGGTCCGTGCATTTCCTCCAGCAGTCGTCCGTCAGCAAGATTCCAGAGTTTGATGGTGAGATCCTCGGAAGCGGTGGCAAGCATGGTGCCTGAGGGATGGAAGGCGAGTGCCATGATCGGGCCGTCGTGGACGCGAAGCTCGGAACGCACCTCGAGCGTATTGGCATCTCGCAGGCGCACCTTTCTGTCCGCTCCGCCTTCCGCCAGCAGCTTGCCGTCCGGAGAGGTGGCGATGGCATTGATGACGCTCGAGTTTTTCACGGAGGCCAGGTTATCCCCCGTGGTGGCATCATACAGGACGAGGTGGTCCTCGGAGCCGGGCATGCCGCGGGATGATCGTGCGGTGAGAAGGGCCACGAGTTTGGTGCTTGCGCCGAGCCATGCGGCTTCGCGCACGGCAAAGTCGCGGTTCCATGGCAGGCTGACGCTGTGCCCCGTCGAGGTCTCCACCACGTTAAAGGTGTTGGCGGCGCGGATGAGGATCTGGTCGCTTGCGGCATTGAGGTGCATGAAGGTCATGCCGCCGGGTGCTGTGAGGGTTCGGGTTTCGACGACCCGGCCTCCATCAAGCCGCAGGATGCGAATCTCCGATGCCAGTTTGGCCGGACATCCCACAGCGGCGGTCATGCCATCTGCACTGGAAGTTACGATGCGCGCGCTTTGGCCCGGTGCCTGCCAGACAGGGTTCTGTGCGGCTTCCTTCTTTTGCAGATCGATGAGATCCACGCTGGACTTGGTGCCTTGGGCGAAGATCAGGTCTTCGCTGTTCCAGAAGCAGGTAGTTGAGAAGTCCCGCGCTGACATGCGGATTTCCTCGGCACGTCCCTCGAGACGCCAGGCTTTCGCCACGAGACCGGTGGCGAGGATTTCGCCGGACAGCGGATGCACGCACAGCTCGCGTCCGGCACCGAGGACTTGAAGAAGCGGCTGCAGGAACACACCGGTTTGGCAGTCCCATAGCCTGATCGACTGGCGCCCCCCAGAAAGATTCGACAGGGTGCAAAAGCGCTTCCCGTCGAGTGCGTAGGCGAGGCCGGAGACAGGCCGGTCGCTGGCGCGAAATTCATACCGCGGCTCGCCGATTTTCAAATCGAGGCAGCGGACGAATCCGCGCTGGTCACCGGTGAAGGCCTGGCGTCCGTCGATGCTGATGGCAAGCGCGGTGACCCGAGTACGCGGCGTGGTGAGTTCGCGCAGCAACGTGCCGTTGAAAGCATTGATCAGTTGAAGGTGCAGACCGTTGGCGGATCTGAAGCCGAGGAGCGACCGGCCGGTTTTGTCGAAGACGGCGTCCTGAAACGAGTCGTCTCCCGTGGCAGACCAGAGAATTTCGCCGGTGGTGGCATTGTGCATGCAGGTGCCCGCTTCGCGGGAAAGTTCCAGCAAACGCTTTCCGTCAGGGCTGTAGGCCAGCGCGTCGGTGCCCGGGCTCTTCCAGCTTGCCATGACGCTGCCGTCCTTCAGGCTGTGAATGGCGATATGATCGCCGCTGCGTTTGCCGACGGCAAGGTGTTCGCCGTCCGGAGAAACGGCGATGGAGAAGTCAGGAGTGGAATGATCCGCGAAGTCCAGAGGAAAACGCAGCAAGGTCTCGTTGGCACCGAGTTGCGAGACGGATACCCAATGGTCTGTTGAAACCGTGATGAAAACACTGGCGAGGGTGGGATGTGGCACTGCCGCGTCCACCGCCCTCCCGCCTGGCGCTTCGATCGAAGCGACCGAGGTGTCCGACTTGCCAACGAGGTAATGCCAGCTCGAATCGCGCAGATCCTCCGGCACCGCATGCAGAGCGGCCTGCATAGCGCTGCCGTCCTGATCCCGATACGCTGCGTCTGCCAGAGCGATCTGCGCCTGCGCAAGCGCCTGTCTGGCGGCCTCTTTCTGCTCGTAAGCTTTGCGGCCGTTCTCTTCCGCCATGCCCCGCAAGGTGCTTTGTTCGCGCTCGGCCTGCGTGGCCCGTGATGCCTGTGACGCGCTGACGCTGATGCCGATCATGAGCGCGACGGCAATCAGCGTTCCCATCGTGTACACGAGCTTGTTGCGCTTAACCAGTTTGCGCAGGCGGTAAAGTCGGCTGTCCGGGTGGGCGCGTACAAATTCGTTGGTCAGGTGTCGCTCCACGTCCATGGCCAGGCCATTGGCCGTCTCGTAACGCAGCTCGCGGTCTCGCTGCATTCCCTTCATCACAATCCAGTCGAGGTCTTCAAGAAGTGCCTCACGCAGGGCGGCTGGCGTGCTCCGATGCCTCGCTGCATGTTTGAGGGCGGTATCGCGATCGAGCGCGGCGAGAACCTCGGATGGGCGGGGCGCCGGCCGGGTGCTGATCAAGCGATGAATCTCGGCAGGGTTCGCCCCTGCCAGTTGCTGTTCATCGAAGGGCCGGCGTCCAGTGAGAAGTTCGTAGAGCAGGACACCCAGGGCGTAAACGTCGCAGCGCGTATCAATGTCAATCTCGCCGACTGCCTGCTCGGGACTCATGTAGGCCGGCGTTCCGATCATCTGCCCGCACGATGGTCGTCCCTGCGAATGTCCCAGTATGGGACAAATCGCCCGCGCGATGCCAAAGTCGATCACCTTTGGCAGCGGGACGCCTCCTTGGATTGAAACGAGAATGTTGCTGGGCTTGATGTCGCGGTGAATGACGCCTTTTTGATGCGCATGCTGTAGCGCCTGGCACACCATCACGAACAGCCGCAGGCGCTCGGAGGTCGGGAGACGGCGTTGCTCACAGAACTGGGTCAAGGGCACACCTTCGACGAGTTCCATCACGAAATACGGCAGCCCATCATCCGTGGTGCCCGCATCAAACACCTTCGCGATGTTCGGGTGATCCATCAGCGCCAGCAGTTGACGCTCCGCTTCGAATTGCGCGATGATGTCCCGCGTGTCCATGCCGAGTTTGACGACCTTCACCGCCACGCGCCGCGGGATCGGCCCCTCCTGCTCCGCCTGCCAGACCTGGCCAAAGCCCCCGGCCCCGATTTCCTTCAGCAGCCGGTAGCGGCCGATGTGTCGGCCCGACTCTTCCATCTGCGGCACGTGAACGGTTTCTTTTGTGTCACCTTCAGAATCGTGATGGCTCGCCAGTCGCCCTTCAACCCTTCGCCGCAGCTCGGCATCCAATCCACAGGCATGCTCTAGATAGTCATAACGCTCGGCTACGGGTCGCTGTAAAGCGGCTCGAAAAAGGGCATCTTCAACGGGGAAGGAAGCACTCATCGCCAGATAGCAACCTCCACATCACAGCAGGGGATGCAAATGCTGTTTGTATAAAGTTACTAGAATGCCCCTACTTAGACTTAGACGAGATTAAGGCGTTTGCCCATTTCGCTCAATGTGCAGACAGGCAGCGTTAGCAAGTGCCTTCGGCGCTCAACCTGAGGGCTCCCAAATGCTCCTGACCGGCGGCTTAAATCGCCAAAGCGTTTTCCGCATCGCCGAAGTGGCCGATGTGGAGACCCATGCGATCCATGAGGGCGATGTGAAGGCGGCAGAGTTTGCGGTTCGGATCGGCACTGTGGTCGTGGACACGACCGCCTTGAATGGTGCCGCCACCGCCACCGGCGAGGACGACGGGAAGTTCGCGGGAATCATGCGCATTGCCGTCGAAGAGGCTGCTGGTGAGCATGATCAGGCTGTTTTCGAGGAGGGTTCGTTCGCCTTCATTGGTGGCCTGCATTTTGGCGAGCGCTTCGCCCCAGAGCTTCACCTGATGCTGGTTGACGCGCTGATACATGTCGAGGCGATGCTCGTCATTGGCATGATGCGACAACTCATGGATGCCGCCGCTGATGCCGTCGAGGCTGGGGAAGCGCATGTTTGAGAGGTCGTTGTTCATCATGAACGTGGCGACGCGGGTGCGGTCCATCTGGAACGCGAGCACCATGATGTCGAACATGAGGCGCAGGTGCTCCTCGCTGCTGGCGGGGATGCCGGGGCCGGGGCGTTTGAGCGTGGGCACTTTCACGGTAGGCTGCCAGCCGCTGCCGTTGGTTTCAGCCTGGCTGATTTTTTCGGCTAGTTCGACGCGCTGCTCGATCTCGCGCACGGAGGTGAGGTATTCGTCGAGCTTCTGCTTGTCGCGCTGGCTGAGCTTGGGTTTGAGGCCGTTCGCATCGTCGAGCACGAGGTCGAGGATGCTCTTGTCGCGTTTGCGGCGGCTGCCGTCGTCGAAAAGCTGGTCGAAGGCCTGCTGCGGAAAGATTTCCTTCGGTGCGGGTGTCGTCGGCGTGCTCCACGAGATGTAAGCAGAGTAGATTGAGGTGAAACCGGAGTCGGTGCTGTAACTTGGGCGCTCGGTGCCGAGCACGATGCTTGGCACAGGCGTGAACTTGCCGGTCTGCGCGGCGATGAGCTGATCCATCGTCGTGCCGACTTCGACATCGGTGGTGGTCTTCTTCACCTTGAGGCCGCAGAGCACGTTCATCTTCGGGTAGTGGCCGCCTTCGCCTTCCACCGTGGTGGGATTCCACAGGCCTTTGAAAACGCTGACGTGTTTCTTCAGCGGCTCTAAGGGCGAGAGCGATTTCATGAACTCCATGCCGCCAGGGCCTTGCGTCGCGCCCCAGTGATGCGGATTGACGCCATTGCCGGTGAAACACACCGCGAGACGACGCGGCGCTTCGTTCTTCTTCAGCGACTCAGCGCCGAATGAGCAGATGGATTCAAACCAAGGCAAGCCAAGGGCGATGCCAGTTCCACGGAGAAATTTGCGACGGGAAGTGTTCATAAAATCGAAGCGATTAAGGGTTGGTGGCGATCGCCGGTTCATTGCGGCGGTTCAGGAACTGGCGGCTGTTGATGATGGTGAGTACGGCTGCGGAGAATTTGCCGTTGTTCTTTTTGAGTGAGTCCTGCATTTGCGCGATGAGCGCTTTATCGCTCGGCAACGTTTGGCGACCGAGGGAGTAGCCGAGAAGTTTGCGGTAGAACTGGGTGTTGAAGTTGGCTTCGTTCTTTTTGAGATACTGGCGCAAACCATCGAGCCCTTGGAACTTTGTGCCGTCTTTGAGTTCGCCGGTGTCGTCGATCTTGCCACCCACTTCATCAGCGATGCGGAAGCGTCCGATGGGGTCGAAGCTTTCAAGGGCAAAGCCAAGCGGGTCGATGCGATCATGGCAAACGGCGCATGCTTGATCGGCTCGGTGTTGCATAAGGGCTTCGCGGAGCGATGCGGGTTCTACGGCACTGTCGGGAAGCTTAGGCACATTCGGCGGCGGCGGCGGTGAGGAGAAGCCAAGGACGACTTGATACAGGTAATCGCCGCGCAACACGGGGCTGGTGCGATTGGGTCGAGAAGTTTTGGTTAGGATGGCTCCCATGCCGAGTAGGCCGCCGCGATGTTGCTCGGCGAGTTTAACCTCGCGGAATTCGCCACCGGTGATGCCGGGAACGCCGTAGAATTTGGCGAGGCGCTCGTTCAGGTAGGAATAATCTCCGCCGATGATGTCGCCGACGTTGCGGTCATCGCGGATGAGATGCGTGAAGAACTCGGTGGTCTCGCGCTGCATGTCATTGCGGATATCGGCGGTGAACTCGGGATACTTTTTCTCATCGACGGTGCTCTTCTCATCGAAACCATTGAACTTCAGCCACTGGCCAGCGAACTCTTTAGCCAGTGCCTTGGCCTTCGGGTCGCGCAGCATGCGCTTCGTCTGCGAGGCGAGCACTTCGGGCTTCATAAGGCTGCCGTCTTCGGCGGTTTTGCGCAGTTCCCAATCAGGCTGTGAGGCCCAGAGGAAGTAGCTGAGGCGTGAGGCGAGTTCGAAGGCGTTCAGTTTCACATCGCCGGTGCCATTGGTGGCGAGCGGCAGTGTTTCGGCTTTAAAAAGGAAGTGCGGCGAAACGAGCACACGCACGATGACTTCGCGGGCGGCGGATTCGCGGTCGAGTTCTTTCTGGCGACCTGCGAAGTAAAGCTCATCGAGTTTTTTGATCTCGTCTTCGACGAGGGGTCTGCGCCATGCTTTCTTGGCAAACTCATGCAGGTTCCAGAGCAAGGCACCATCGTATTCCTTTTGCTGCTGCGGATTGAGATTGGGCACAGCGTTGTAACCCCAGTCCTTTTTCATGCCGAGAAGCGCTTTGCGATCTTGTTCGCTGAGAAGTTGGGCGAGTTGCTCGTCACTGAAATAATAGACGCTAATGCCGGGTGAGCGGCGGTAAAGATTGTCCGCCACTTCTTCAAGACGGCGCTCAAACATGTCCGGGAAGGCGGATTTCATCTTGTTGAAATCGTTCATCGTTTCGCCGGCTTTCTTCGTGCTGCGTTTCCAGATGGTGAGCACGCCGGGCATGATCTTCGTGACATCGCGCGGCTTGTCGGTGGAGATGGCCCACTGCACCGTGGCCTCATCGACCTCAGGGTTTTTCATATCGAGTTGAGCTTCGATCTTCAACCAGTGTGCCCCTTCCGGCATCGGCACGTCGAGCACAGTTGGTGCGGCCAGAGCAATGACGTGCGGCTCGATTTGACGACCCTGCTGTGGATGCTTGCCATACACGGAGCGGATTTTTTCAAGTTCGGCGATGCGGGCCTTGAGCGCTTCGAGATTCGGCGCAGGAGGGTTCACAGCGGCCTGTTTGCGCTTCTCCTCCAGTGTCTTGTTGAGCCAGTGGAAGTAATTGAGCTTCTCTTTGCCGACACTGACCTCGATGTAGTTCACGAGAGCGATGTCGCCTTTGTTTCCGTCACCCGTATCGCCGACGCAGAGGTGAATCTGTGGTTTGTCCCTTACAGAGGTTTGCATGTTGTAGGGGCGGATGCCGTCGGCATCCTGCTGCTGGCGCTGCACGCCACTGCCGGGATGCTTGGGGTTATTCCATGAGAGTAGATCTGCCTCGATGCCCTTGATGCGTTCTGTGGCCGTTTTTTCATCCGCAGGCAACTCGCGCCAGACCACGCGGGTGAGATCAAGGAAGCGACTCTTGGGCTCCGTGCTGTTAACGAGGTTCCACCAGTTGCTCAAGAAGTGAATGCTGAGCTTCATATCCTTCGCAAGCTGGTCGAGCGGCACGTTTTGATTTTTGTGCTTCCAGCAAGCAAGCATGTAGTCGCCCTCGCGCATTGGTTCATCGTCCTTCGGCAGGTGCGGGGCGGCTTTTTGCTGATACCACACATAGAGGCCTTGCTGTGCCTGCGCTTTGACCTGCTCAAAACCACGCAGGCCGACTCGCTGCGGATGAAACTGGATGCCAGTGCCGGGCATGATGGTGGCGTTGTCAGCGACTTTGCGGGCGGCATTGAAATACTTGTCGATGGCTGCCGGGCTCATGAAGAGCACGTCGCCGGTGTTGCTAAAACCTTCGCCGCCGCCGCCATCGGTTTGAAATTCCTTCGCGAGGCCGTAGTCGTGGCCGGTGAGATCACGGATCGTGTAATCGTACTCAGCGTTGGTGAGTCGGCGCATCGTCACGGGGCCGGGATCGCCGGATTGAGCCTCGGCCAGATGATCGAGTTCGCCATTCACCCAGCCGAGGAGCGCGGCATGCTCCGAATCGCTCATCTGATGCGCCTTCGGCGGCGGCATGTCGCCATTTTCGATGGTGTCTTTGACTGTGAGCCACACTTCAAAGTGCTTCACGATCTGAGGGTCAGCCGCGAACTGCTGCAAATCGACGTCGCCCTTGGTTTTCTTTTCGTTGTGGCATTCGTAGCACTTCGCCTTCAAAACGCTCTCCGCGTCTTTCCATGCGGGAGCAGCGGAAAGGGATGACGAGCCGACGACAAAGGCGGCCAAAGCGAGATGGCGTGAATTCAGTGACATTGGGGGTTGATTTTGATACGCGCTCTCACTGGAAATTCCATCAGCAGCTTCCGCTCCTTTTTTGTGCTTTCCTGCGTTCGGAATCATGCGAAAGCAACCCGTCGGCGGACTCGTATCTAAAATACCCCCAATGAACTCACTTTACTCACATCATGCGCCGAACTTGGAGCATGCCTTTTTGACGCGTCGGCAGTTGTTGCAGCGTGTCGGCATGGGCTTTGGTTCCGTGGCGCTGGGTTCTGTCTTAAACCAACAGGCCGCAGCAGCGACGCTGGACCCGATGGCACTGAAAAAACCGCACTTTGAGCCGAAGGCAAAACGCGTGGTGCATTTCTTCATGAACGGCGGCCCGTCGCAGGTCGATACGTTCGATCCGAAGCCGATGCTGGACAAATACGACGGCAAGGCATTGCCAAACCTACTCAAAACAGAACGTCCAACGGGTGCTGGCTTCAAATCGCCGTTCAAGTTCACGAAACGTGGCGAATGCGGCCTCGAAGTGAGCGAAGTCTTTGAAAAAGTCGGCGCATTCGCAGATGACCTCTGTGTGATCCGCTCGATGCACGCCGACGTGCCAAATCATGAGCCATCACTCGGCCTGATGAACAGTGGCGAAGGCCGGCTGAATCGTCCGACCATGGGATCGTGGGTCACCTATGGCCTGGGCAGTGAAAATCAGAATCTGCCCGGCTACATCGCGATGTGTCCCGGCGGCATGCCGACACGACGCACAAAGAACTGGCAGTCGTCATTTTTGCCAAGCGCCTACCAAGGCGCTTACATCAATACGGAAGACACGCGGGTTGAGAAGCTCGTGGAGTTCATCAAGAACGGCTCACTCGATTTGAAACAGCAGCGTAGGCAGCTTGATCTGCTGCAGGAGTTGAATCAACGGAACTTGGTTCAGCAGGACCGTGATCAGCAGCTCGAAGCCCGGGTGCAGAGCTACGAACTGGCCTACCGCATGCAAATGGAGGCCACGGACGCCTTTGACATCATGAAGGAGCCGGAATCGGTGCGGAAGATGTATGGTGATCACGCTTTTGGCCGTCAGTGCCTCATCGCACGGCGATTGCTGGAGCGTGGCGTGCGCTTTATCCAGCTCTGGACCGGGGCTGGCCAGCCGTGGGACAATCACGACGAAATTCTCGAACACCGCAAACTCGGCCAGCAAACGGACGGTGCGATCGCGGCGTTCA
>Ga0114970_10001019_pt1 | contig 20980 bp, 13 predicted proteins | sample M_140205_XF_Meta_FD_87030 | JGI IMG/M metagenome (GOLD analysis project Ga0114970, IMG submission 87030) | Freshwater microbial communities from Lake Montjoie, Canada to study carbon cycling - M_140205_XF_MetaG | ecosystem: Environmental > Aquatic > Freshwater > Lake | place: Lake Montjoie...
AACGCCTACAACCGCTTCAAAGGTGAATACGAGGATTGCGAGTCGCAAGCGACAGCGGTACGCAACCAAATTCGCGAAGTGGACACCGTGGCGCGGGATCTGTTCCGTGAATGGGAAGGTGAAATCCGCGAGTATCAAAACCCATCACTCGCCGCTGACAGCCGTCGCAAGCTAGCGGACACCCGTAACCGCTTTGAGCCCCTGTCGCGCTCACTGCATGCTGCAGAGTCCACGATGGAGCCGGTTCTGCGTCAGTTCCGTGATCAGGTGCTCTACTTGAAACACAATCTGAATGCGGCAGCCATCGGCTCACTGCGCGGCACAGCCGACAACATCCAAAGCGACATCCAGCGCCTATTGGATCAAATGAATCGTTCCATCGCCGAGGCGGATCGCTTCATTCAGACACTCTGAAGAAGTACGACAGACACTCCTGTCTGTCGATCAACGCCCCGCCATACCCGACGGACAAGAGTGTCCGTCGTACTTCACGGCCGCGCTGTAATAGACAACTCAATGATGCGTGTACACAATTCAGGAAACTCGATGCCCACGGCCTTCGCCGCCTTTGGCAGCAGGCTGCTGCTCGTCATGCCAGGGATGGTGTTGATTTCGAGCACGAAGGGCGCTTGATCGCTGTCACGCAGCATCACATCAACGCGGCCATAGACTTCCGTGCCGCAGGAGCGGAACGCCTTCAAGGCGGCGTCCTGCACGGCTTGGGTCACTTCGGGGCTGAGATTGGCAGGACAGTTGTAATTCGTTTTGCCGGTGCCGCCCATCCACGGGTATTTGTTATTGATGTCGTAGAAGCCTTCCACCGGCTCGATGTGGATCACCGGCAGCACTTGCTCACCAAGGATGCCGATGGTCAGCTCTTTGCCGGCCACGTAGTCCTCAATGAGCGTGTCCGTGCCAAACGTCTTCGCGTCCTCAATGGCGGCGTCGAACTCATGCTGATGATGGCAGATGTGAACGCCCACGCTGGAACCTTCGCGCGGCGGTTTGACCACGAGCGGGAAGCCAATCGCGAGAGGTTGGCTGCCATCGAGCGGATAAGTCTGCGAACGCGGCGTCGGCACACCAGCGGCGATGAAGCACTCCTTGCTCAGCAGCTTGTCGAAGGCCACACGGCTGCTTTCGACGCCCGCACCGGTGTAGCGAATGCCACGCTGCTCCAGAATGGCCTGGATCTGACCGTCCTCGCCAAAGGTGCCGTGAATCAGGTTCATGGCGATGAAGGTGTCCGCTGGAACGTCGAAGTCTGGCCCGGTCACATCAATCTCGGTAACGATGGCCCCTTTGCTGCGCAGCGCTTCGGCGACGCTTTCGGCGGTTTTGAGGGAGACTTTGCGTTCGGAGCCGGGGCCACCCATCAGGAGGGCGATTTTCTTGTTCGTGAGATCGAGCATGGTGCGGAGTTATGGAATGCGGAGGAAGGATTGGCAAAGGAATCCTGGCAATCTCCGTGCCATCCGCCACGTCTTTCCTTCACCTCATGCAACGACCGCTCTTTATTGCCCTTCTGCTCGCGAGCACGGTCTGTGCAGCGGATTTCGACCTTCTCATCACGAATGCACAGATCGCCGACGGCAGCGGAGTGCCGCTCGTGCAGGGCAGCATCGCGGTGAAGGAAGGAAAAATCGTCGCGGTGGGGAAAATCGAAGGCACGGCCGATTCGGTCATCGACGCAGGCGGAAAAGTGGCCGCGCCGGGTTTTATCGACGTTCACACGCATTCGGAAGACATCTGCCTCATTCCAGCGGCGGAGAACTTCCTGCGCATGGGCGTCACGACGATCATCACGGGCAACTGCGGCCACTCGCGCACGGATGTGGCGAAATTCTTCGAGGAAATCGAGGAATCTAAGGTCGCAATCAACGTCGCCACGCTCATCGGCCACGGCTCGGTGCGCGAGCAGGGCATGGACGGCAGCTTCATCCGTGCCCCGAACGCCGAACAGCTCGCGGTGATGAAAGGACTTGTCGATCAGGCGATGCAGGACGGCGCGGTGGGACTTAGCACCGGCTTGATCTATGTGCCCGGTTCCTTCGCCAAGACCGAGGAACTCATCGAACTCGCCAAATCCGCCGCTGCGCATGACGGTATCTACGTCAGCCACATGCGCTACGAAACCGTGCGCATCTTTGAAGCGCTGGATGAGATATTCCGCATCGCCAAAGAAGCCAAAATCCGCGCCGAAGTCTCCCACATCAAACTTTCCGGCCCCACCGCTTGGGGAAAGGCCGATCAAGTGCTCGCGGTTCTCGACAAGGCACGCGCTTCAGGTTTGCAGATCACGCACGATCAATACGCCTACACCGCCTCCAGCACAGGTCTGCGCCAAACACTTCCCGACAGTGCTCTGGAAGGCGAACACGCCGATTTCCTCGCCCGCATCGCCGATCCGAAGCAGAAGACCGAGATCATCGCCAAAATGGCCGACATGCGCGCACGCCAAGGCCGCAAGGACTACAGCTACGCCGTGATCGCCCGCTGCAAGGCCGATCCATCGCTCAATGGCAAGACAGTTCCCGAAGCGGCGAAGCTGAAACGCGGTTCGGACACGCTCGATGATCAAATCGAGTTCATCCTCGATCTCGAAGCCCTGGGCGGTGCCAGTGCCATCTTCCACGGCATGAACGAGGACGATTTGCAGACCTTCTTGAAGCATCCGCTCACCATGATCGCCAGCGACGGAGGTCCACGTCGATTAGGCGAGGACGTGCCGCATCCACGCAGTTACGGGAACAACGCCCGCGTGCTGGGTCGCTATGTACGCGATTTAAAACTTCTCAGCATTGAAGAAGCCGTGCGCCGCATGACTTCGCTTCCTGCCCACACATTTCATCTCAAAGATCGCGGCTTGCTCAGAGCGGGCGCTTTTGCTGACATCGTCATCTTTGATCCCACCAAGGTGAATGATCCCTCCACGTTCAACGATCCCCATCACTACGCCGAAGGCTTTAGCGATGTCATCGTGAACGGCGGCGTGGTGATCCGTGATGGCAAGCTTACCGAGGTGCGCTGTGGTGGGCCATTACGCATGGCGAAGTAATCATCACGGCTTGCTCGTGTCCGAGCCGAGGTGGTCGTTGCGGAAGAGCCAGGAGGCCGATTGATAAAGCGCAATCGTGTCGTCCAGCACGCTCTGAAGCGCATCGGACTTGTCCGGCACGAGCGAGCCGAGCTTAAGATCGACTTTACCGAGTGTGAACTCCTGCTTGGGCTTGAGCATGCCAAGGTTGCCGCCGGTGACGTAGGCGATCTTTTGGTAGTTCGCGACGAAGACGCGCTCGCGGTCAGGGGTGTAGCCTGGGGAAAGCACATCCTGGCCGTAGAAGCGTGAGGTGTAGCTCCAGTTCATCCAGCCAAAGAGCGTGGGCATCATGTCGATCTGGCTACATAGGCGGTCAAAGCTGCGCGGTTGCACGAGCTTTGGATTCCAGATCACGCAGGGGATGTGATACTTGGTCACGTCGAGTTCCATCTTGCCAGCGCTGCTGTGGCAGTGGTCGGACATGATGATGAAGATGGTGTTGTCGAACCACAGCTTCGATTTCGACTTCTCCAGAAAGTCCCCGATGCACCAGTCGGTGTACTTCACCGCCGACTCACGTGTGCCAGTGGGCAAGTCGATGCGGTCCGGAGGGAATGTGAAGGGACGATGATTCGAAACCGTCATCACATGCATGAAGAAGGGCTTCTTTGCTTCGTGATTGGCATCCGCTTCCTTGGTGGCCCAGTTAAAGAGATCCTCGTCCGCCACACCCCAGGCGTTCTCGAAGGTGACGTCGTTCTTCGTTTTCGCGAGGCGGTCGATGACGCGGTAGTTGTTGTTGCTGAAGAAAGAGCCCATGTTGTCGAACAAAGCGTTGCCGCCATACACGTAGCTCACGTCGTAGCCGCGATCACGGCACACGGAGCCGATGCTGAAGAGGTTCGCGTTTTTCTCCCGCCGCCAGACGATGGACTGTCCAGGTGTGGGCGGCACGCACAGCGTGATCGCCTCCAAACCACGCACCGTGCGTGTGCCGGTGGCATACATGTTGGTGAAGAAGACTCCCTCGTCGGCGATCTTATCCATGCATGGCGTGAGATAGCTCCTGATCTTGAAGTTGATGCCGAAGTGGCTCATGAAGGCCGCGCTGAAGCTCTCCACGGAGATGAGCACGATGTTGTGCTTTTTCTCCGGTCCGTCGTGCTTGATGAGACGCCGCAGATCGCTTGGATCGGCGCTCGCGGGTGGTGTGTCGGAGAGCGTCAGTAGTTCCTTCGCACGCTTCATCGCCTTGTCCTGATCCAGTTTGCGGTAGAAGCGCTCAAAGTCGATCCCGCTCCAGAACGCGGCGCAGAAGGCATACGGGCCGTCCTTCGCCAGCTCACGGTTGAACTCATTCTTGAACAGCGGGAGCTGCGATTCCGAGAGCACATTGGCGATACCCACCGTGACCACCGCGATCCCGACGACCGGCAGAGCGCGGTGCTTCCATGCCGCGTCACCGCCGCAGACCCATTGCACGGCCCCTTTGCGCCACGCCAACCATCCTGCTGCCACACCGAGCAGACCGAGACCGGTAAAGATCAGCGGCATCGGGTAGGACTGCTTGATGTTGTTCACGACCTCCTGGGTGAAGACGAGGTAATCGACGGCGATGAAGTTGAACCGGACCTGAAACTCATCCCAGAACAGCCACTCCGCGACGCCGATGAAGATGAGCACCACTGCATAGAGTCCGATGATCGTCGCCACGACCAAGCGCATCGCCGGACTGCGCCACAGAATGGAAGGCAGCAGGCTGGTGAGCAAAAACCACGGCACCAGCGCAAAACAAGCCGCCTGTAGGTCATACCAAAGGCCGAAGCCGAACGATCCGAGCAACGAAAGATCCCACGCAATATCAGAGCGGCCTTGGATCATCAAAGCCACACGCGTGAGGAGGGCGATGCTGAGGTACATGCCGCCCAGCAACGCAGCGCCACGTCCGAGTGTGGAGCGCGGCAGCAAACGTTGGAGGCCTGTCTTGCTGGAGGGTGTGTCGGTGGTGGTGGGCATGGACTGATTGGGTGGTCGCGTCAAAGGACCTCCAAGTATGGAATGAGGCCATCGAAAAGCGAACAGTGAGATGTTTCGCATGAATGAAATTTTTGTCATCATTTCCTGCATGGAGCGAAAACCATGACAGCCTCTTCATTTGCAGGCAATGCCCTGCCGACGAGACAACGCCATGCACATCCTTATTGTCGAAGATGACCGCAAAACCGCCGCCCTGCTGAGCACCACGCTGAAGCAGGAAGGCTTTGAGGTGTCGTGCGCGACCAATGGCGAGGCCGGGCTGAAGGAGGCGCTGAAAGGCGGCTGTGATGCGCTACTGGTGGACATCATGCTGCCGAAACTCGACGGCCTGAGTCTCGTGAGTGCTTTGCGTGCCCAAGGCCACACCACGCCCGTCATCATGCTCTCCGCCCGTGGCGAGGTGGAGCAGCGCGTCGAGGGACTGGACGCGGGCGCGGATGATTACCTGCCGAAACCCTTCGCCATGTCCGAGTTGCTGGCTCGTTTGCGCTCACTGGTGCGGCGTAATTCGCAACTCAAACCGCCAGTGCTCACGCTGGCCGATCTGACCTTCGACACGATCAAGCGTGAAGCGCGGCGTGCAGGCAAGCGCATCGATCTGTCATCGCGTGAGACTTTACTGCTGGAGCGCCTGATGCGTGCAGAAAGCGCCGTCGTCAGCCGACGCGACATCATCAGCGCCGTGTGGGAATATGATTTCGATCCAGGCACCAATCTTGTCGATGTCTATGTGCGCCGTTTGCGCGAGAAGATCGACCGGGATCACTCCCCTGCCCTCATTCAAACCGTGCGCGGCCTCGGCTATGCACTCCGACTTCAGTCATGACTCTGCGCCGCCGCATCCTGCTGTATTATTCCATCACGCTGAGCCTCTCGCTGGTGATCGTGGGTTATTGGAGCTGGTTTGAATTCCATGAACAGCGCAATGTCGCGCTGCATGGCGGTGTCGAGGCCGCGCTGAAGCACGATCCTTTGCTGGAGACCGCGGAGATCATCCTGTTCGGCGGACTTCCGGCCATTTTGCTCGGTATCATCGGTGGCGGACTGCTCATGCGCCGTTCTTTACGCCCGATTGAGGATCTGACAGTGGTCCTGGAGAAAACGGATGCCTCAAATCTCGCCGAGCCCGTCTCACGCAGCGGCAATGGCGATGAACTCGACCGCATGGCAGCCGTGTTCAACGGTATGAAGCAGCGTCTCGGCGTGTCCTTCACCCAAGCGCGTGAATTCACCCTGCATGCTTCACACGAACTCAAAACGCCGCTCACCATCATGCACGGCACGCTGGAGCAGATGCTAGGCGATGCCGTCACGCCAACGACGCACCGCGATCGCGTTGCCTCCATGCTCGAAGAAGTGCAGCGCCTCTCCAGCATCGTCGGACAGCTTACCTTTCTCGCCAAGGCGGATGCAGGATTGCTCACCCTGGCGGATGAAACCGTCGCACTCGACGAACTTGTGCGAGATCTCACCGAGGACACCACCATGCTCGCCGCTAACGCCAATATCACCGTCACGCTCAGCCATTGCGAGCCAGTCAAAGTCAGCGGTGACCGCATGCGCCTGCGCCAGCTCTTGCTGAATCTCGCCGATAACGCCGTGAAGCATAATCAACCAAACGGCAGCATCGCCCTCAGCCTTCGATTCCAAGATCAGCACGCCGTTTTCCAAATCACCAACACCGGCCCCGTGCTCGTACCTGAGTTAAGAGCGCGCGTCTTCGAGCGCTTCTTCCGTGGTGACGCCGCCCATGGCACCACCGTCGAAGGCAGCGGCCTCGGCCTCAGCATCGCCCAATCCATCACTCAGGCTCATGGTGGCAGCATTGTCATGGATACCACCGCTGATGGCTACACCTGCATCACGTTCCGTCTGCCACTGTTGATGAGCGCTAACTCCTGAAGCCGCAAAGCTCTTGACGTTGGGAGTTCAGACCGCCTTAATCGAATTCACCGTGAAGTCTCTGCCGACCTATCTTTTGCTCATCTTGTTCCAATGCTGGACGCATTGCTCGATGACTCAATATGGGGCCTACATGGAGGATAGCGACGATGAAGGTTCCGGCAGCGTGGTCTGCGACCTGCTGACTGATGGTGCCACGCTCACCGCTAAAGTGGCGGTCACTGCTCCGGCAGAGGTTTTATTTGATGAACACCCTCTCACAGCTCCAACCGTGACTTTGGTGGCTGCGCAGGCATTCACACCAGCGCATCCATTGCCACCACCACGAAGGCGATTGTGCGAGGTTTTAGCCAGCACGGCATGTCCCGTGCGCGGTCCTGCGCCCCTTCAGGCTTGAGTTCAATCTGCTGTCCTTAGGCCGCGCAAGATTGACCTCAACATCCGTCATCACGGCCAGCGATGGCTGTGCCTGCTGCTCTTTGTTTCTGAAACACCACGCTTATGAAATCATTCCCTTTCGCTCTGCTCTTCTGCTTTTCTCTCTCGGCCACGGCCGCAGACAAACCGTCCCCCGTTTCCATCGAAACGCTCGTGGCCAACACGCTGGCCGGAAACCCCGAACTCCAATACTACGAGGCGGAAATCGTCGCGGCAAAGGCGGGGCGGCGTGAAGCGGGTAAGTTGGGCAATCCTGAACTCAATGTCGATTTCGGTCGCATGCGCGTTGTCAATGGCTCCAGCGCCACCGAAGACTTGAGCATCTCGAATGGCTATGGTTACGCTGTAACGCTGGCACAACCGATTGAGTGGCCTGGACGACTGGGATTGCGCAAAGCGATTGCGAATCGTGATATCACGCTTGCTGAGTTAGGGTTGGCAAAATTTCGCAGCTTCCTGGCAGCGCGGGTTCGGGCGCTGGCCTATGCGCTGGCGATGCAGCAGCTGGATGCGGCCGCTGCGGGTGAAGTGGCAGAGCGCTTTGCCGCCGTGCGTGCCGTATTAGTGCAGCGTGATCCCGGCGGTGCTGCGCCACTGCTGGAGGCCCGTATCATTGAAGCCGCAACGGTTGGTGTGCAGCGCCGTGCCGGCGAGACCGCGGTGGTGATGCAAAAGACACTGCTCGAGCTGAATTTTCTGATGGGTAAGCGGGCCGACACGCCACTCATCGTAAAGCGCGTGGACTTTGCTCTCAGCACGCTGCCGCCGCTCGGCGTCTTGCTAGCCCAATCGGCGCAGCACAACTATGACCTGCGGGTGAAGCGTGTGGAGTTGGAACAGCAGGGTTTGAAGGTTGATCTCGCCAAGAACGAACGGCATCCCACCTTCACCGTCGGTCCGGTGATTCAGGATCAACTTCCTGGTGGACGTCAAACCTTGATCGGCATCAACGTCAGCATGCCGCTACCATTTTGGAACACCGGCAAAGATAAAGTCGCCACCGCGGATGCGCGCCGTATGCAAGCTGAGGCGATGCTGAATAATCTGCTGCGCGAAACCGAGCGCAAAGTCACCGAAGCCATGATCATCCTGCAAACGCAGCGCCAACGCCTCGATCTTTGGCCTGCTGAACTCATGAAGATCTTCAGCGACGCCGCAGCACTGGCGGATCAACATTACCGGCTCGGTGCTGTGCAAGTCTCCAGCTATCTCGATATGCAGGACCGCTATTTGCAAGCTCTCGAAGCCATCAACGCCACCAAAATCGAGGCACTGCAAGCGGCGCTCGATCTGGAGCAGTTCATCGGCTCTTCGCAGCCCTTGGTGAAGACTGCCGCCGAAGAAAATGCCAAGCCTTGAGCCATGCTGAACTTCATTTTAGAAACCGTCCTGCGTCAGCGAGCGGCTGTGCTCGTCGGCGTGCTGGTGCTCATCGCTGCTGGCGTGTGGTCCGCGCTGAAGTTGCCCATGGATGCGCTGCCAGACATCACCAATGTCCAGGTGCAGGTGAATACCGGAGTGCCCGCGCTCGCACCCGAGGAGGTGGAGCAGCAGGTCACTTTCCCCATTGAAAAGCATCTCATGGGCCTGCCGGGTCTCATTGAATTCCGCTCACTCTCAAAGTCGGGTCTTTCTCAGGTGACGCTGGTCTTTGCCGATGGCACCGAGATCTACCGCGCACGCCAGATGGTGAGCGAGCGACTTGCTGATGTGGGGGAAGAGATTCCACGCGGTCTTGCACCACGTCTCTCACCGGTTGCCACAGGTTTGGGCGAAATTTTTTATTACACGCTCGATTACACGCAGGAGGCTAAGCGGCCCGCCAGTCGCCGTGATCAACTCATGGAATTGCGTTTGCTGCATGATCTCACCATCAAGCCGTTGCTGCTGCAAACGCCCGGCATTGCCTCACTCAACACGACAGGTGGTTATGAAAAGCAGATCGTGATTCAGCCCGATCCTGTGAAACTCATGAATGCAGGCGTCACTCTGCCTGAGTTGGCCGCCAAGATCGCTGAGAACACACGCAATGCCGGTGGCGGCTCCGTGGAGATCAAAGGTGAGCAATTCACCGTGCGTGCGAATAGTCGCGTCACCACAGCGGCAGAGATCGCCCAACTGCCGCTGAAGTTTGGCGCAGGCGTGAAGCCACTTGTGGTCAGCGATCTCGCGGAAGTAGGCATTGGCGCAGGCAGCCGCACCGGAGCAGGCACCGTGGATGGCGATGAAGCGCTGGTCTGTGCTGTCATCATGCTTGCCGGTGAGAACACGCGAGTCGTCTCACACGCCGTCGCTGACAAGCTGACGGAGATTCAAGCCAATCTGCCGCCCGGCTTGATGCTGCGCACGCTTTACGACCGCTCACACCTCGTGAATCGCACGCTGCACACCGTGCGGAACAATCTGGCAGAAGGCGCACTGCTTGTGATCGTGGTGCTGTTTTTGCTCCTGGGAAATCTGCGCGGTGCCGTCATCGTGGCCTTTGCCATTCCACTCTCCATGCTTTGCGCCGTGGTGGGCATGACGTATTTCGAGATTCCTGGCAATCTCATGAGCCTGGGAGCCATCGACTTCGGTCTCATCATCGATGGAGCCGTCGTGATGGTCGAAAACATCGTGCGTCATCTTGGCGAAAAGCAGCACGCGCTCGGCCGCAAGCTCAACCGCAGCGAGCGCCTCGATGAAGTGCTGCGATCCGCAAAAGAAGTCGCCAGCCCGATGTTTTTCGGCGTCATCATCATCACCCTTGTCTATGTGCCCATCCTCGCCTTGCAGGGCATTGAAGGGAAAATGTTTCAACCCATGGCTATCGTGGTTATGCTGGCTCTCGGCGGTGCGCTCGTGCTCGCACTCACGCTGATGCCTGTGCTCTGCGCCCTGCTTCTCGGTGGTGACATGCGCGAGCGCGACAACCTGCTCGTGCGTTGGTGCAAGCGGTTGTATGCACCCATGCTTGGCTTTGGCCTGCGGCATAAGTGGCTGGCGCTATTGCTTACGCTGGGTCTGTTTGGCAGCGCCATCGCCCTATTCGACAAACTCGGTGCCGAACTCCTGCCCGAACTCGATGAAGGTGACTTCACCGTCTTCATGGTCAGGCCAGTGAGCACGGGCTTGTCCGTCTCCATCGACACGCAGTGCCAGACCGAGCGCATCCTGCGTGAAACCTTTCCTGAAATCACCCACAGCTTCTCACGCATCGGCACGGATGAAGTTGGGACCGATCCCATGGGCGTGAATGTCAGTGATGCCTATCTCATGCTGCGACCGCATGAACAGTGGCGGAAAGAACATGGACAAACCATCAGCCGCGACCGTTTGGCCGATCTCATGAGCGAAGAACTCACCAAGCGCATTCCTGGACAGAGCTATCTCTTCTCACAGCCAATCCAGATGCGCTTCAATGAAGTTCTCGAAGGCACGCGGGCCGATGTCGCCGTAAAAATTTATGGCGAAGACTTCGCTAAGCTCGAAGAGACCGCCGAAGAGATCAGTGAACTCCTTGAGGTCATCCCCGGTGCTGCCGATGTCGAATTTGAAGCCGTCGGTCAGGCACCGAGCCTCGAAATCACGCCCAACGCCGAAGCCTTGCATCGCCACAACCTGCACGCCGAAGACGTGAACCTTGCGGTCGAAATCGCCATCGCTGGAAGCGAAGTGGGGCAAATCAGCGAAGGCAACCTCCGCCATCCCATCGTCGTTCGACTCGCAGAAAAAGACCGCACCAGCCTAAAATCCATCGAGAGCCTTCCTGTCGGCTCTACCAGCGGCAGCCTGCTTACTTTGGGCAAGGTGGCCACGCTCAAGACCGTGCCGCAAACCAGCATCATCGCCCGCGAAAACACCCGCCGCCGAGTCGGCCTGCTCGTGAATGTGCGCGACCGTGATCTCGCCAGTTTTGTTGCCGAAGCCACGGCTGCCATCCAAGAAAAGATCGAGCTGCCACCAGGCTTCGAGATCGAGTTCGGTGGCCAGTTTCAAAACTACCTCGCCGCTCGCCAACGACTGACCATCGTTGTGCCACTGGCGCTCGCACTGATCTTGGCGCTCATCTATCTGAGCTTTGGTTCCTTCAAACAAGCCGCGCTCATCTTTCTCTGCGTGCCACTGGCTGTCACCGGCGGCGTGGCAGCACTCTGGTGGCGTGAGATGCCCTTCACCATCAGCGCTGGCATCGGCTTCATTGCACTCAGCGGCATCGCGGTGCTCAATGGCATCATGTTGATCAGCTTCATCAATCAATTGCGCTTAGACGGCAAAACACTGCGTGACGCCATCACCGAAGGCACGCTCACTCGCCTACGTCCCAAGCTCATGACCGCGCTTGTCGCCGCCCTCGGCCTCCTGCCCATGGCGCTCGCCACCGGGGCTGGTGCTGAAGTCCAGCGCCCGCTCGCTACTGTCATCATCGGTGGCATCCTTACCTCCACATTTCTGACGCTGCTGGTCGTGCCTGTGTTATATGAGTGGATTGAGCGGAGCAAGTCATCTTCATGAACACACCCACCACTTCCCGCTTCAAGATGCCCCGAACCGTGTGGGCACTCGGTTGGGTGAGTTTTTTTACCGATGTCTCCACCGAGATCATCTATCCGCTGTTGCCGGTGTTCCTCACGGTCACGCTCGGTGCCAGCATGGCCTTTGTTGGACTGATCGAAGGTGTGGCCGAATCCACCGCCAGTTTGTTGAAGATCGCCAGCGGCTGGTGGTCAGACCGGGTGCGCAAGCGCAAGCCACTCATGATTGCCGGCTACGGCCTCAGCGCACTGACGCGTCCGCTCATTGCCCTGGCTACCACCGGTGGGCATGTGTTCGCCGCCCGCTTCATCGACCGCATCGGCAAAGGCATCCGCACCTCACCACGCGATGCCTTGCTCGCTGCCTCCGTGCCATCGGACCAACGCGGCGCCGCCTTTGGCGTGCAGCGCATGATGGACAACGCGGGAGCTGTCGTCGGTCCGCTCATTGCGTGGAGCTTGCTGCATTGGTTTACCGGCGACTTTCGCGTGCTGTTCTGGATCGCCGTCATTCCCATGTTCGGGGCGATGATTGCTTTGATTTTTGGAGCCAAAGAGCAGGCTCAGATTTCACCCGAGGTCAAACCTGCCGCCGCCATTGCTTTCAACATTACGCCGGCATTCAAGAGCTACCTCGGTACCGTGTTCCTCTTCACTCTGGGGAATTCGAGTGATGCCTTCCTGCTGCTGCGCGCACAAGCCGTGGGTGTTCCCATCAGCAGTCTCCCCTTGCTCTGGATGGCGCTGCATCTGGTGAAGTCTGCCAGCAGCTACCCTGCGGGCGTGCTCAGCGACCGCATCGGTCGGCGCGGCCTCATTGTCGGCGGCTGGTGCGTGTATGCGCTGGTCTATCTCGGTTTCGGCTTTGCCAGCCAGGCCTGGCACATCTGGGCGCTGTTTCTCGTCTATGGCATCTTCTACGGCATGACAGAATCCACCGAGCGCGCTTTGGTGGCCGACTTCTACCCCGATGCCCAGCGCGGCCGTGCCTTTGGCAGTTTCAATTTCATCACCGGCATCGGTGCCCTGCCTGCCAGTCTGCTCATGGGCTGGCTGTGGACCGCGTTCGGGACTGTTGTCGCCTTCGGCACAGGAGCAGGACTGGCCCTGTGTGCCGTCGCTTGGTTTCTCTTCATGGTGAAGCCGTTGACCGCTGCTCGCTAAGAAGTAATGACAGCTATTTCATGATACTTCCCGCGTTAGGCTGGCATTAATGGCCTGCGTCCACATGAAGCTGACTTTCTCAACCATCCTTGCTCTGCCAGTGCTGCTAAGCTGCTGCGTGACCTTCCAATCACGCCCGATCTCGGCGGAGAAAACCAGCGCAGACTTCGTTGGGCGTTCTTTAAGCGATCCGGGCCTGCGCAGCTTCCTCGCGGAACAAAAAGCGAGTGGTGGCACCTGGACCGTGGATCGCCTCGCGCTTGCGGCTGCGTATTTTCATCCCGATGTGGCTTTAGCACGTGCAGAAGCCGAGGAAGCCGCTGCAGGCATCAAAACAGCCAGCATGCGGCCGAATCCGGTCTTCACCTTCGGGCCCCAGTTCGCCAGCAATCGCGTCAACACGATCACCCCGTGGTTCATGGCGGGCGCTCTCAGCATTCCCATTGAAACCGCCGGCAAACGCAGTCGCCGCACGGAACAAGCCCTCGCCGCCGCTGAAGCAGCACGCTGGCGTGTGTCATCGCGCGCCTGGGCGGCCCGTTCACGCGTGCGCATCGCAATGCTGGAACTCCACAGCGCCCGCGAAAACATCCGATTGCTCGAAACGGAACAAAAACTTCACGATGAAGCCATCAAAAAACTCACCGCGCAGATGGAGGCCGGTGATGTCTCGCCATTCGAACTCACGCAGGCGCATCTCATGCTCAATCGCACGCGTCTCGCGCTCCAAGATGCCCAGCGTCTCGCCGCCACGGGTGAAGCCAAACTCGCCGCTGCCGTTGGTGTGCCTCTGAATGCAGTCCGTGCGGTGAATCTCGACTTCGCGTCCTTTCATCGCCTGCCAGATCCGAGCAACAGCCGCAAGCGTGCTTTGACTCAGCGTGCCGATCTGATGGCCTTGCTCGCTGATTATGCCGCGTCGGAATCCGCGCTGCGATTGGAAATCGCCAAGCAATATCCTGATGTCCGTCTGGGGCCTGGCTTTGATTACAATCAGGGACAAAACCGCTGGCAGCTCGGCGTGAGCTTGGACCTCCCCATCAATCGCAACGCCGGCCCCATTGCCCAAGCCGAAGCCAAACGCAAAACGGCCGAAGCTAAATTCCTCGCCCAGCAAACCACGATCCAAGGTGAACTCGACATCGCGCTCGCAGGGTATCAAGCCTCACGCGCCAAAGCCACGACTGCTGGGATGCTCGCGCAAGAAGCCGCCGATGCCTCCAACACGACAAAGCGCATGGTTGAAGGCGGACAGCTCTCCGCGCTCGAATTCACCCGCCGACAAATCGAAGCCAGCACCGCCAATGTAGCGCTCATGGCAGCAAACATCGAGACACAAACCGCCGCTGGAGCGCTCGAAGATGCCATGCAGGCCACACTACGTTGATTCCATCATGAAACGTCTCCTTCTTCTCTTCATCGCCACGCAACTCCACGCCGCTGACTCCGGCGGCTCCGCGCCAGCCACGATCACCAAGGAAGGCGATCTCGTCATCCTCACGCTCAGACCTGAAGCCGAGCAAAGCCTGCGCCTAAAAACCGTCGCCGTCGAAAAGCGCACCGTTCCTGCCACGCGACTTTTCTCCGGCGAAGTCGTCACGCCGCTCGCTGCGGAAGGAAAACCTATCGCCCCCGTGCTCGGTGGCACCTTGGATGAAGTGCTGCGCCTCGCTGACCTCCAGGCCGCTGCTGATGGCCGCATCCTGCAAGCCCAAGTCCAAATCGACGCCGCCAAGATCGCCGTCGAACGCGCACAAAAAATGCTCAGCGCCGAAGCCGGTAGCGCACGCAATGTTGACGAAGCCAAGACCGCGCTCCAACTCGCCGAAGCCGCCATGACCACCGCCAAAGCGCAGCGTGGTTTACTCGGCGGCACGCTCGGTCAAAACACCCGCAAGTGGGCCCGAGTCGCCATCTACAGCGGCGAGTCTGAGTTGCTCGATGCCAAGGCCGAAGCCCACATCGGCAAGCTTGCGGCCAAACCCGTCAGCGGTCCGCCCACTGCCAACGCTTTGACCAACACCATCGACTGGTATTACGAACTGCCCACCGACACCAAGCTCCGCGCTGGTGAACGCGTCGCCGTCGAAATCCCCACTCTCGAAAGCAAACTCGAAGCCCTCGTCATCCCCTTTAATGCGGTGCTCCACGACATCAACGGCGGCCAGTGGGTCTATGCGCAGACCGCCGAGCACGTTTACACACGCAAGCGCATCCAAGTCGCCCGCCTCGCCGATAGAGACGCCATTTTGACCACCGGCCCAGCAGTCGGCACCAAGATCGTCACGGACGGCAGCGCTGAGTTGTTTGGCACAGAATTCATGACGGGAAAATAACGCCATGCTGAACTCCATCGTCTCCTGGGCGCTGAACATGCGCGTGCTCGTGGTCGCTGCGGCGGCAGCGTTGCTCGTCATTGGCATCAACGCCACGCGGCATGCGCCGCTGGATGTGTTTCCTGAGTTCGCGCCGCCGCTGGTGGAGGTGCAGACAGAAGCGCCGGGACTTTCAACGGAGGAGGTCGATGCGCTGGTCACGGTGCCGCTGGAGAACTCGCTCAACGGCCTGCCGTTCCTCAAAACACTGCGCTCGAAGTCGGTGCTGGGTTTGTCGTCGGTGGTGATGATCTTCGACACGGGCGCGGACATTCTCAAAGCGCGGCAACTCGTGCAGGAGCGGCTGAATCTCGCGCAAAACCGACTGCCCGCAGTCGTGAAGCCGCCGGTGCTGATGGCTCCGTATTCGTCGTTGAGCCGTGTGTTGAAGGTCGGACTTACTTCAAAGACATTGACGCAGATGGAGATGAGCGAACTGGCTCGCTGGACGATGCGGCCGCGACTCATGTCGGTCAAAGGCGTGGCGAATGTCGCGATCTGGGGTCAGCGGGACAAGCAGTTCCAAGTGCTCGTTGATCCGCAAAAGCTCCGTGCGGCAGGAGTGACGCTGGATGCGATCACGAAGGCAGCTGGCGATGCCGCAGTCATTAGCGCGGGTGGTTTTATCGATACGCCAAATCAACGTCTCAGCGTGGCGCAGCTTGCGCTCATCACGACGTCTGAGGACTTGGCGCGGACGGTCGTGGAGTTTCGCAATGGAGCACCGATCCGTCTGGGCGATGTCGCGGAGGTGAAAATTGGTCATCCAGCGCCGATTGGTGATGCGGTGATCAACGATGGCGATGGAATCCTGCTCATCGTGGAGAAGCAGCCGTGGGGAAACACGCTCGATGTCACGAAGGGCGTCGAAAAGATGCTCGAAGAGCTCAAACCGGCGCTGCCGGGCATGACGATCGACAGCACCATCTTCCGGCCTGCGAGCTTCATCGAGATTTCCATCCATCATCTCACGGAGGCGCTGTGGCTTGGCTGCTTGCTCGTGGTGGTCGTGCTGGCGTTGTTCCTTGGCGATTGGCGCACGACGGTCATCAGCATCACGGCGATCCCGCTTTCGCTCGCCATGGCGCTGCTGCTGCTTGCGTGGAGTGGCCAGACGATCAACACGATGATCCTCGCAGGCCTCATCATCGCCCTCGGCGAAGTCGTCGATGATGCGATCATCGACGTGGAGAACATTCTGCGTCGTTTGAGGCAAAACCCGACGAAATCGCGATTCGCCGTTGTTTTGGAGGCCTCGCTCGAAGTTCGCAGCGCAGTCGTCTATGCCAGCGTGATCATCGTTTTGGTGTTTGTGCCGGTTTTCTTCCTTCCAGGGCTCGCGGGCACGTTTTTCAGGCCTTTGGCGCTGAGTTACATCTTGGCGATCACGGCATCGTTGCTCGTCGCATTGACCGTCACGCCCGCTTTGAGCCTCATGCTGCTCAAAGTGAAGCCTGGTGTGCATCGAGACGCTTTTTTGGCTCGCGGCATGAAGGCGCTCTATCGCGGCGTGCTGCCCTTTTTTGCCCGTAGTGCTTGGCTGGCCGTGTTGGTGCTCATCGCGGCTTTTGCGGGCACGGGCTGGGTTTGGCACACGCAGATGAAGGAGGAATTTCTGCCGAACTTCAAAGAACGCGACTTCTTGATGCACTGGCTCGAAAAGCCAAACACGAGTGTCGAAGCCAGCAAGCGCATCACCATCGCTGCGGCGACGGATTTGATGAAAGTGCCCGGCGTGCGCAACCAAGGCTCACACATCGGCCGTGCAGAAGTCGCAGATGAGGTCGTGGGGCCGGACTTCACCGAATTGTGGATCAGCATCGACCCTGAGGCCGATTACGACGCCACGATCAAGAAGGTGCAAGGCGTCGTCGATGGCTATCCGGGTCTCACGCGTGACCTGCTGACGTTTTTGCGCGAGCGAATCAAAGAAGTGCTCACTGGAGCCAGTGCGAGCGTCGTGGTGCGCATCTTCGGTCCCGACCTCGACACACTGCGCACACACGCCGCCGAAGTCAGCGCTGCCGTGAAGGACATTCCAGGCATCAGTGCCCTCAAAGTCGAGTCGCTAAGTCTCGTGCCACAAATCACCGTCAAAGTGAAGCCGGAAGCCGCCGCACTGCATGGCCTCACCGCCGGACAAATCCGCCAAGCCGTGACTACGCTTATTAGTGGTCGGAAAGTCGGTGAAGTGTATCAAGACCAGCGCGTGCATGAAGTGCAGGTTTGGAGCGTGCCGAGTGCTCGCGCCGATTTCACCACGCTGCGTGAGCTTCTCATCGCAACGCCCAGCGGCGGTCACACCCGCCTCGCGGATGTCGCGGAGGTCGTCATCGTGCCGACACCGAACGCGATCAAACGCGAGGGTGCCTCCCGCCGCATCGACGTGACCTGCAACGTCACAGGCCGCGCTTTGGGCGATGTGGTTCCCGAGATCGAAGCCGCCATCGCCAAGCTCACCTTCAAACCCGGCCACCATCCCGAAATCCTCGGCGAATGGGCCGAGCGACAAGCCGCGCAGAGCCAACTCGGCTGGCTGGCCCTCGGATCACTCGCAGGCATTCTCGTTTTGCTCCTCGCCGATTTCCAAAGCATCCGCCTCACCTTGCTCGTGGCCCTCACGCTGCCCTTTGCGCTCATCGGCGGGGTGTTGGCCGCATGGTTCGGTGGCGGCGTGCTCTCGCTCGGTTCGCTCGTCGGCTTCGTCACCGTGCTCGGCATCGCCGCACGCAATGGCATCCTGCTCGTCAGCCATTACCGACATCTCGAAAAGGAAGAAGGCCACGCCTTCAGCCTCGCGACGGTTTTGCAAGGCAGTGAAGAACGCCTCGTGCCCATCCTCATGACCGCCGCCACCGCCGCACTCGCCCTGCTACCGCTCGTGCTCAAAGGCGATGTTCCTGGCAACGAAATCGAGCGCCCGATGGCGCTGGTCATCCTCGGAGGCCTAGTGACGAGCACGTTGCTGAATTTGTTCCTGCTGCCAGCACTGTATGCGCGGTTTGGCAAGTCATCGCGATGACACCCACTCGCCGATGCCTTTGGCGTCTTGATCGGTAACGCTGACATCACGCAAACACTCTTCAGCAGTGAATTCACCACGTTTGGCGATGCGTCCGGCCTTCCAGACGTGAACGCCAGTTGGATATGGGCCGACTTTGCGCGGATCGCTCCAGGTATGGATGCCGAGGGTGTTCGGATTGACCGCAGCGGCGATGTGCATAGGGCCGCTATCGACACTGATGCAGAATTTGGCCTGCCGCATGACCCAGATGAGTTCTGGGAGCGTGGTGCGAAGGCTCCAGTCGTGAATATGGCTGCCGGTTGGGCGAGTTGTGTCGTCCGTCATGCCGACGAGGACAACGGGATGCGGTGCCAAGGCATCGCAGAGAGCCTGCAACGCCGAATTGGAGAGTGATTTGCCTTCGCCACGCGACCAAGGATGCAGAGCGATGAAATGCGGCAGCGATTCCGGCCAGCCAGCGGGCGGTGTGCCATGTGTGAGTTCAAACGTGATGTCCTTCGAGTCGATCTGGATGCCCAAAGCACGCGGAAGTTCCAGGTAGCGGTCCACGGCATGTGCTCCGGCATTGACGGACACAGTGTGGTTGTAAAACCAGTGCGCGCCTTCACGCGCATCCGAAAGGCCGATGACGCACTGCGACCCACGCCAACTGCTGGAGAGTCCACTGCGGAGCAGGCCTTGGAAATCGAGCACGATCTCAGGTTCTTCACGTGGCAGGCACATCCAAGTGCGTCGCCAGTTCCAGAAGCGCAACAGACCGGCGAGACCACGAAACGTTTTACGAGGAAACGGGATGACTTCGTCGATGAGCGGACTGCCTTGCAGGATGGGCATCCATTCGGTGTTGGCGAGCCAGCGGATCTTGAGATGCGGCTGCGCTTCCCGCAGCGCCTTCACTGCCGGCAAAGTGTGCACGATGTCGCCCAGCGAGCTTGGTTTGACGATAAGCGCGGATATGAAGTCGCGCATGCTGGGGAGCTGGCGCTTCGTGGCGCTCATTTGCCCAAGGCAAGGCGGTCGGCGAGCAGAGAAGGCAAACCAGCTGCGCGGATTTTTGCCTGCGCCGTTTCAATATCGTATTCGAGGCGGCGGATCGTGATCGTCTGCGCCTGAACGTCATAGATGGCGTAGGCGGCACGCCAGTCGCCGTCACGCGGCTGGCCAACGCTGCCGACATTGACGAAATACTTCACACCACGCTGCAGGGTGACATCCGTGCCGCGAGCGGCACGAACGGCATCGTCCTTTTCAAAGATACGCGGCACATGAGTGTGCCCGTAAAAGCAGACCTGAGTGAACTGATAGCTAAAGCTGGCCATCGCGTCGAAGCGATTGGTCACGTAACCCCAGTTCCCGGGAGAATCGAGGGTGGCGTGGACGATGGTAAAATCGCGAACTTGGCGGACGAGTTTGAGGTCGCGCAGCCACTGGCGCTGTTCCTCGCTGAGCTGCTGGCGGGTCCAGAGCAGCGCATTTTGGGCCAGCGGGTTCAATTCTTCCAGATTGCTCTCACTGGCGGCACCTTCGTCATGATTTCCGCGCACCACCGGGCAGCCCATATCCTGCACAGTTTTCAAACACTCGACCGGATTGGCCGCGTAGCCGACGATATCGCCAAGGCAAACGTAATTGGCACAACCCTGCTCCTGAGCGTCCCACAGGACGGTCTGCAGGGCTTCAAGATTGGCATGAATGTCTCCGAAAATGGCAAATTTCATCGTCTCAGGTTGGCGGCGATTCGGCCCACCTTCGGGACATGAGCAGGGAAATCAAGCACTTCGGCATCCAAACCCTCATTGCGAGGTCTTCGTAAGCCCGGCGCCGTTTTTTGAAAAGCAAACGGGGCGGATCACCCGATCCGCCCCGTCGCTTGATAGAGTCCAACAGCCAGAAGGAACCACAATTTGAAATGTTTGACTGAACCGTCTCCAGTTCGATGTCTGGTGGTATTCTTCCACAACCTCAAAACAAAGCGTCAGGCGCTCGTAAATGAGTTGTAAGGAGGGTGTGAGATTGCCTCAGCACTGGCGTCATTTCAGTTCCGCCAGTCTTTCGTAATACCGAAACTCCAGTCCTTCAGATTGACCGACGATTTCCTTGAGCTGGAAGTGATTCTCGAAGGGCGGCAGGAGGACATCACCTTCGTATGGCTCGGCAATCCAAGTTAGATAAAGGCCTTCGCACTGCGGTAGCAGCTCCTCAAAAACGCGGGCACCGCCGATGACGAAGACGGTTTCAGCTTCACCGCAAACTTTGGGCAAGTCCGCAGCGTTGCGAATAATGGTCACGCCTTCACGCTCAGGCATCGTCGTGCTCAACACGATGTTCTGGCGACCGGGAAGCGGCCTACCGATGGAATCAAAGGTGGCTCGGCCCATGAGGATGGGATGACCGATGGTGGTGCGCTTGAAGAACTTCAGATCCTCCGGGAAATGCCACGGCAGCTTGCCCGCGCGTCCGATGACGCGATTGCTGGACATGGCGA
>Ga0114970_10001020_pt1 | contig 20959 bp, 26 predicted proteins | sample M_140205_XF_Meta_FD_87030 | JGI IMG/M metagenome (GOLD analysis project Ga0114970, IMG submission 87030) | Freshwater microbial communities from Lake Montjoie, Canada to study carbon cycling - M_140205_XF_MetaG | ecosystem: Environmental > Aquatic > Freshwater > Lake | place: Lake Montjoie...
AGAATCCTCGTTGCATTCAATGCTTCAGGTTTTGAGCCTAACTTTGTTTGAAACAACGTCGCTGTTAGACTTGCTAAAGTCAATCGAGCCAGAACCTAATGATCCGGAAAACCTTCAAATGGAACTATTTGAAGAAATCTCCGGACACTAGTGATCGGGTGCAGACAAAATAGCATTGATTGGATACTCAGGTGGCGGGACGTTAGCAACGCTAATTGCAACGCAAAGATCCGATGTCGAGTGTATTGTGACGTTAGCATCACCGTTGGATATCCAAGCTTGGACTCATATTCAAGGTCTAAAGCCATTGATCGGCTCTCTCAATCCAGCAGACTTCTCACAAAATCTATTAAGTACCAGACAAAATCATTACATAGGAGCGGAAGATAAGGTGGTTCCAGTAGGATCTTTAGGACGATATAAACTGACATCTCCTCACCAGATTTACACTATTCTCGATGGTGTTGGCCATACGATTGGATGGTCCGATCAATTTGAAAAAATCAAAAAGGAAAGTTGTCTATCGAAATTGAATAGACCTTAAAATTAAAGAATTAGAACTAAAATCCGATATATCTTCATTAAACCAACTTCTATTGGCACTAAAAAGTAAACGCTAAATTGCCTAACATAACATGAACAAAGAGGTCAGTGGATCATTTTCAGTTGATATAGAGCACATGCATCAAATGGGCGTTATCGATCCATATTCAAATAAATCATTAGAGATTTATAAATCAGGAAAATTAACCAGCAATGAACGCTTATATTTTAGTCTTTGGGGCTCTAACGCACTAAATTCAGTGTCCTTTAATGCAAAGCAAAGGATCATTTCGTCTGGTGATGAAGTTCATAACGCATTTTTCATCGTTTCTGGTTCACTTTTAGGCATTGATGGTGAAAAAATATACAGGCTTGGACCTGGAAGTGTGATTGGCTTGGCTGAGGGTATGCTTAACATGCCCATTAAGATGACGGTTGTTTGTGTTACTTCTGTTCAAGCGCGAACTATAGCCTTGCATAAAGTTGATAAAATCATCCCGAAACTACCTGATGCAGCAAAAGGTTTTTTTAAAACAGCGATTAATCGAATAATGGGCAAATAAAAATTGAGACGCCTTCAATGACTGAATTTGAAACGATTACTTTTGAATCTGGACAACGCATTTTTAATGCGGGAGATAACGCGGACAAACTGTACATCATCAAATCGGGTGTTGTGGAGCTAATCGGTGGCAATGGTCAAGTATTTGCACAAGTCGGCGAGGGTCAATCTTTTGGTGAGCAAGCTATTTTGTCTGGCGGAATTAGGGCAGCAGGCGCCCAGGCACAAGGCCAAGTTGAATGTGACTACATAGAAGCAGATAATGCTAATATTCTCTTAAAAAGCTACTCGCCTTTGTTGGTACCCATTTTTGAAGCGCTACTCCTTCAACAAAGTATGCAAAATGCTCTTCGACATGGATAAGATTTGATGACGCAGTCCGAAAGTCAACCATCGAATTTAAGTTTTTTAAATCTTGAAAATTTTAATTGGCAACAATGCTTAACTGAATCTTTATTTTTTTTAAGAAATTCGTGGAAACAAAACTGGCTAGGTCTAGAAAAAGTTGTTCAACTGACTCAAGCTTTTCTTGAGTCGCAAAATGCATATTCGAATCAAAAGTCTGCAGATGCCATAATAATGCTTGACATTGCAGCTCATGTTGCAAAACTGATAGAACAAGAAGCACTACAAGAGGGTGCAAAAGTTGAGAACCCATACCATAACAGGCTACATTTTTCGCAAGTCATGGCAAGTGTTGCAGTACAACTTGCAATTCTCAAAAACGAAACACCCGATATCAATAATGAATGGAGCGCTTGCTTGCTACTCTGTGCAGTGGCGCATGATTACAAGCATCCAGGAGCAGTTAACCAGCAAGCTCAAGAAATTGAATTCCAGTCATATCAGGCATTAATACCAATCTTAGTCAACTTTGGCTTACAACAAAAATGGCAAGATGTGATAAAAAAAGTAATCCTCAATACCGATGTCCCCACCTCTCAAATCGCTCATTCAATAGTTAAAGATAAACCTTTTGAATGGAATGTGGATTGGGCAAGTGTTTTACTCATTGAGTCCGATAATATGGCAAGCAGCCATCCAATGCTGGGATCTGAATTAGGGCAGGAATTAGAAAAGGAATGGCTTTTATTGGACAGTCCTCCATCTTTTAAAGTATCGACCAAGGAGGGAAGGACTCGTTATCTACAGTCTCTCATTTTTTCAACTCCATCTAGTCATATTCTGGGACTTCCAAGCTTGGTTAAAAAAGAGCTCAAAGCTCTTGCTACTTAAATTGAGCCTGCCGTCTTTCAATCACTTCGCCCAGGAGTAATAAGAAAGAGTCTTTTTGAATTAGACGCGGCAAAACATCCTTATTGAAATTAGAATTGCCCACAACAGATAACCCTAAGGAGACTGCCGTGAGTTTTGTCACCACCGAAAATATCACCCAACAAGTGTTGGATGTTTTTGCAAAAACACCCGAACCCCGCCTGCGAGAAATCACCATGGCATTGGCCAAACATTTTCATGCCTTCATTCGTGAAATCGAACCCACCGATGAAGAATTTGAAAAGGCCTGCGAGTTTGTCGTGGGCTTGGGTAAAGCCACCAGCGAAGCCAAGAACGAAGCCATCTTGGCTTCCGATATTTTAGGCGCATCCACACTCATCACCTTAATCAACGATCAAAAGCGCGCAGTCAAGTCTGGCAAATATAAAACTGAAGCGGCACTATTGGGTCCGTTTTGGCGCGCCAATGCACCCGAATATCCATTAGGCGCCAATATTGCACGTGGCGAAGAAGGCAAAGATGAAAGTCAATTGCTCAAAGTCACTGGCACTGTACGCGATTCACAAGGCCATCCGATTGCAAATGCAACGGTTGATGTATGGCATTCATCGCCCGTTGGTTTGTATGAAAACCAAGACGAACACCAACCCGATATGAATTTGCGTGGCCAATTTAAAACAGACGCGCAAGGCAACTACCACTTCAAATCGGTTCGACCTGCAGGATACCCCGTACCCACCGATGGACCTTGCGGCGATTTATTGCGTGCACAAGATCGTCATCCTTTTCGTCCCGCACATTTGCATTACATGGTGTCCAAGCCTGGTTATCAAGTGTTGATCACACAAGTGTTTGCCGATGATGACGAACGTTTGCACTCCGATGTTACTTTTTCGGTAGTGGAGAGTTTGGTTGGACAATTTAGAAAAACAAAAGTAGCTGGTGATAAAGGCTATGTTGTGCACTACGACATGGTTTTGCAAGAAGGCGAAATGGTTTTTCCAACACCACCGATTCCATAAATCATGTCTTTTCAAGCTTTGACTCGATTAGACGGCCGCGTCGCCGTCATCACCGGTGGCAAAGGCGCCATCGGAATGGCTACTGCCAAACGCTTGGCACTTTTGGGCGCGCGTATTGTGTCACTCGATAGACGCGACACACCAGCGGTTCAACAATTGCTCGACGCATTGCCCGCTGCTCAATCGGGCAAACATATGGCGATTGCGGCGTCCATCACGGACACAGCTTCCTTAAAAAATGCAGCTCAAGAAATTGAACAGCAGATGAAGCGTTGCGACATCTTGATCAACAGCGCAGGCTTTACCAAAGCCGTCGCACATGATGATTTAGAAGCACTCAGCGATGAATTGTTTGATGACATCTTAAAAACAAATTTACGCGGCGTTTTTTCAACCATTCGTGCGTTCACACCTTTACTCAAAGCCAGTGGTGATGGATTGATTGTGAACGTGTCTTCAATAGCAGGACTGAGGGGCACAGGTAGCAACGTGGCTTATGCGGCGGCCAAAGCAGGTGTCGATATCTTGACCCAATCAATGGCCAAAGCATTGGCACCTCAGATCCGAGTAATTTCAGTCTTGCCTGGTGTTGTTGATACCTCCTTTGTTCCAGGACGCGGCACAGACTTTAACGACAAAGCAGCCGCCACCTGTGCACTCAAACGCGTCGGTCACGTCGACGATATCGCTTCGGCTATTGAAGCGTGCGCAACAACGCTTCGATTTGCAACGGGTTCACGTTTTGTGATTGACGGTGGACGCAGTTTATAAATGTTAAGTTTAAAAAAGAAATAGAAATGTCAGCAGAGAAAACAAAAGCCTTGCACGTTGCAAGTAAAGCTAATGGCATCAACAATTTGATTTTAGATTTAATCGATCAAGCGATGCCTTCGCACACGCCCGATCAAGTAGTCGTTCGTGTGATGGCAGCCGCCATTAATCCAAGCGACGTCAAAGCCACATTGGGCATCATGCCGCATGCGGTTTTTCCGCGCACACCAGGCAGAGATTTTGCAGGTCTGATTGAGTCGGGGCCTACACAATTGATCGGACAAAAAGTATGGGGCTCTGGTGGTGATATTGGCATCACTCGCGATGGCAGTCATGCAAATTTTTTGGTGTTGCCTGTTCTTGCCGTGCATCAAAGTCCATCTAACTTAAGTATGGAAGAAGCTGGCTCTGTAGGCGTTCCATTTGTAACAGCGTGTGAAGGCTTTCATCGCGCGGGTGGCGTACATCAAGGGCAAACCGTGGTGGTGCTAGGCGCCAATGGAAAAGTAGGCCAAGCAGCAGTGCAAATTGCCGCTCGCGCAGGCGCACGTGTGATTGCGGTTCAAAGAAAAGACGAGTTGATTGGATTTTCCTGCGCCAAAGTAGATATCGTTAATTCTGCAACCACTGACGCTACCCAACGCATCTTAGAGATCACCAACGGCAAAGGCTCTGATTTGGTTTTTAATACAGTGGATAAAGTGTATTGGGAAACTGCCAATGCAGTGATGGGAAAAGGCGCGACTCAAATTTTTATTATTGCTACCAAAGGCGATACTGTACCCTTTGATGTGTTTAAATTTTATCGAAGCATGCACAATTTTGTAGGAGTTGATACATTAGCACTGGATTGCGTTTACTCCACGCAATTACTTTCTGAACTGAAGACTGGGTTTGAAGACGGAACGCTTCAACCCTATCCCGTTTCACCTGCTGACGTTTTACCATTTGCAAAAGCCTACCAAGGATATGCCAATGTTCTGGCAGGTGCCAACAATCGAACTGTTTTAAAACCATCTGCGCAATCTTGATTTTTCAATTAAAAACTTAAGGAGACTTTCATGAATCGTCGTTTTATTTTGAGTGCCATCACAATGTCTATATTTGCATTGAATGCACAAGCGCAAACCACCGATTGGCCCAAACAAGCGATTAAGTTTGTTGTGCCGTTTACGGCAGGCAGTGGAACCGATATCGTGGCACGCGCAGTGGCTGAACGCCTCACCGCATCCATTGGTCAAACCGTAACCATCGAAAATAAACCTGGTGCGGGCGGCACCATCGCTGCCAATCAAGTCGCCAAGTCCACACCCGATGGATACACCTTATTGGTTCATTCATCAGGCCATGTGGTCAATCCCGCTATTTATCCTAATTTGCCCTACGACACCATCAAAGATTTAACAGGCATCACCACATTAGCCAGTTTGCCCAATGTGTTGGTTGTATCTCCCAACAAAGGGATTAAAGATGTCAAAGATTTAATTGCCAAAGTAAAAGAAAAACCAGGCACATTCAATTACGCATCTGCAGGAACAGGTTCAGCCACACACATCAATGCAGAAAAATTTCGCGTGAGTGCGGGTATCAATGCCGTGCACGTTCCATTCAAAGGAACACCCGAAGCACTCACTGAAACCATCAGCGGTCGCATCGATTGGTTTTTTGCGCCAATTGTGTCTGCACTTCCTTTAGTGAAAGACGGCAAACTACAAGCCTTGGCCGTTGGTACGCCCCAGCGTTCTGATGATTTGCCACAAGTACCCACCACTGTTGAAGCAGGCGTGCCCAACTCCGAATACACGTTTTGGGTAGGCATGTTAGCTCCCAGCCAAACACCCAAAGCCGTGGTGGACAAACTCAATGCAGAGGTCGTCAAAATTTTAAATTCCAAAGAATTCAAAATACGACTCGACAGTATTGGCGCCTCACCCATGCCCATGAGCACCGCTCAATTTCAAAACTTCATTCGCACAGAAACTGACACCATCGCCAAATTGGTTCAGGCTGCGGGCATTAAAGCCAACTAAAAAGTATTCACTTTTCTTTTCTTTACAGATGCCACTCCAGTGGTGGCAATTGGGGTCGAATCCGATTGGAGACCATCGCTCTAGGTGAGCGATGAGATTGGGTGATCCTGAGGAAAATGAATGAGTGAGATGCGTTCCATTGTGGATGAGTATTTAGACGAGACTTATGATCACGTCGATGGAATGCTGTTTCTGTATCTTGTAGTTGCCACCCTCATCACACCTTTTATTCCTTATATCCCGCCCAGGCTGACTGCGATTCATCTGATGGTTCAGTTTTCATTTATCGCAGTGGGTGGATTTTTTTTCTATCGCTGGACAAAAGCGATTTGGAAAATGATTAAAGACCAAGAAGAAAAGGAGAAAGCAAAATGAAGGCTTCATTTTTAAAATCTCTTTTGTTGGTAATCGCAACCCTTTGTACAACGCCTGCTTGGTCCATTTGGTATTTTTTAGGTATTCAAAACGGAGTTGTAACCGACATTGATACCGACACTGTTCGAACCGTGGGTAACAACCGAAGCCTGTGGATTTTGCAAAACTATCCCATGACGAATGTGTATGGGGCGAAATCCATGGCCATTCAACTCGAAATTGATTGCAAAGCCGATTTGATTCGATATACAAAAATCATTGGCTATACCGGCGAAATTCAAACGGGTTATACAAAAGTCATGGCCAATGTACCTGGTGCATGGGACAAAATTTTGTATGGCTCCTTGCATAAAAGTATTCAACACGAAGCTTGCCTCAAAAAATTACCCATTAACAAAGTTTATACAACCAAATGGGAAACAAGCAAAAAACTCTGATCTGTTTTTTCTTTCTGGTGTTGCAGACCAGTCTGACTTACGCACAATTAGGCGGCGCTTCGTTGCTTGGCAATGATCGGTTAACGCGTCTAAACAATCAATCGATTACCTCAAACAATGGTCAGTCCTATTTAATCAATAGCTATCAAACCCCAGAAAAAACAATCATCCGCGAATACATCAACACAAGTAATCGAGTGTTTGCAGTGGCTTGGAATTCATCGGGGCCTGCACCGCTTCAACTCATTCTTGGCAATTATTTCGATCGATATGTAGCTGCAACCTCCATGCCCTTGACTGGTCGCGCTCCACTGAGGCTTCAAGATGCGGACTTGGTCATTCAAACAGGGGGGCAAATGCGATCTTATTTTGGATACGCTTATCTGCCCTTGCAACGACCTGCTGGTTTTACAGTTGAAGCACTGCAATGAAAAGAAACCATTGGCTCTTTAACCTCCTCACTGCATTTATTTTTTTATTGAATGCTTGCGGTGGCGGTGGTAGCAGCGAACCTTCTGCACAAAGACTTTCAATGAAAGATATTGCCGTGGGTTTTAATGAGATGGGCGTGATTGTTGAAAAATGGGATGGCAACCCCTCCTATCCGAATCAACCTTTTACCAATGTCACGGTTTGCATACCCAACACAAGCATCTGCGAAACCATCGAACACGTGCTGATTGATACAGGGTCTTATGGTTTGAGAATTTTTTCTTCTGCCATCAGCACTTCTTTTTCTCAAATTCAAGTGAGCGGTCAACCGTTGGCTGAATGCTCTCCTTTTGTCAGCGGCTATACCTGGGGGACAGTCAATTCTGTTGATTTGCTCATGGGTCAACAAATTGCACCTTCTGTACCCATTCAAATCATCGATCACAACTATGCAACCATACCGCCTGGGTGCTCGGGTAGTGGCTCGGCCATCGATGAAGTTTCGAAGTTGGGCGCCAATGGAATTTTGGGTGTTGGAGCATTTGCACACGACTGTGGAAGTTTATGCACAACATCACCCAACAATTCCTATTACTACACATGTGCAGATAACCCCTGCGTTGGCTCAACAGCCTCTTATTCGCAGCAAGTCATTAACCCTATTGCAAAATTACCATCGCACAACAATGGTTTGATTGTTCAGCTACCTTCTGTGAACTCTTTAGGCGCCGCCAATCTTTCAGGAAAAATGATTCTTGGCGTCAATACCGCCAACAATAATCAAATCAGTACCGAGTCGATTTTTGAATTAAATAGTTTTGCAGAATTTTTTACTGTGTATAAAGGCGCAAGAATTCGCAGTTACATGGATACGGGCTCTAATGGTATATTTTTTAATGATGCAATCACCCGATGCACGGGGCCTTCAGGGTTTACTGGTTTTTATTGTCCCAACACAACGATGAACTTAACGGCCACCATTCGTTCTTATTTGGGAGTTAGCAAAACCATTGATTTTTCCGTTGCACAACCTCAAAGCATGTCTTATCCCGTTCAACCATCTTTGGCGGGTATATCTTCGAGTTCGTTTATATGGGGCTTGCCTTTCTTTTATGGAAGAAAAGTTTTTATAGCCACCGAAGGAATGGGGGTACCTAACGCCCCCTTTATTGCTTTTTAAATCAGTTGAACGCCCGTTTTGCTTTGAAGCATTTCGGTTGTGAGACCGGGCGCCATCTCAATAACTTTAAGACCTTGCGGTGTGACATCCATGACAGCCAAGTCGGTGATGATGCGATCGACAACACCCACACCAGTTAGTGGCAATGTGCATTGCTTGAGGATTTTTAAATCTTCGGTGCCGTCTTTTTTGCGAGCCACGTGTTCCATCAATACGATGACACGTTTTACGCCTGCGACCAAATCCATAGCGCCGCCCATACCCTTGACCATCTTGCCAGGAATCATCCAATTAGCCAGATCACCTTTTTCGCTCACTTGCATGGCGCCCAAAATCGATAGATTGATTTTTCCACCACGAATCATGGCAAAACTATCGTGACTGCCAAAGATGGATGAGCCCGCGATGGTGGTAACGGTTTGTTTGCCCGCATTGATTAGGTCAGCGTCAACCTCATCTTCTGTTGGAAAAGGACCGATGCCCAACATACCGTTTTCGGATTGCAACCAAACTTCAATGTTGGATGGCACGTGGTTGGCAACCAAGGTTGGAATACCAATTCCTAAATTGACGTAAAAGCCGTCTTCTAATTCTTTTGCCGCACGAGCGGCCATTTGATCTTGACTCCAAGGCATGATTAGACTCCTGCTTTCTCTGTGATAGTGCGTTTTTCAATGCGTTTTTCGGGCTGTGGGTTATGCACAATGCGGTGCACATAAATGCCAGGCAAATGAATATCATCGGGCGCTAGTTCGCCGACTTCCACAACTTTTTCAACTTCAACAATACAAATTTTGCCAGCCATTGCAGCAGTTGGGTTGAAGTTGCGGGCTGTTAAACGAAAACGAAGATTGCCTGATTTATCTGCAATATCTGCTTTGATTAATGCAACATCAGGAAAAAGCGCTTCTTCCATGACATAAGTTTCACCTTTAAAATCACGCAATTCTTTGCCTTCAGCGACCATGGTGCCAACACCAGTTTTGGTAAAGAACGCTGGAATTCCAGCGCCGCCTGCGCGAAGTTTTTCGGCAAGCGTTCCTTGTGGTGTGAAATCGAGCTCTAACTCGCCCGCTAAAAATTGACGCTCAAATTCTTTGTTTTCTCCAACATATGAAGAAATCATTTTTTTGATTTGTCGCGTTTCTAGCAATTTGCCCAAACCAAAACCATCGACTCCCGCATTGTTTGAAATGACAGTGAGGTTTTTGACGCCACTGTCGCGCAAGGCTTCAATGAGCGCTTCGGGAATGCCGCACAAGCCAAAGCCGCCTACTGCCATCAACTGGCCATCCGCAACAACGCCCTTGAGAGCCGCCGCCGCACTGGGGTAAGTTTTATTCACACTTTTCTCCTAAAAATAATCTTTGTAAGATGGAGCATATTCTCTTACATTTTTTGGAGTATCTGCCATGAATCGTTACCCGACCCCTGAAATAAATAATTTACCCGAAGATATTCGGATTCGAATTCTCGAAGCTCAAGAAAAAGCAGGCTTCGTTCCACAGGTTTTTTTAACTTTGGCACGCAGACCTGCAGAATGGCGCGCATTTTTTGCCTACCACGACGCATTGATGCTCAAAGAGGATTCGAACTTGAGCAAAGGCGATCGAGAAATGATTGTGACCACCACCAGTGCAACCAACAATTGTTTGTACTGCGTCATTGCTCACGGTGCGATATTGCGAATCTATGAAAAGAAACCCTTGGTCGCCGATCAAGTAGCCATCAATTACTTAAAAGCTGATATCACACCCAGACAAAAAGCGATGCTCAATTTTGCGATGAAAGTTTGTTTGCACAGCGACCAAATCGACGAAAAAGATTTTGTGCCATTACACGAGTATGGGTTTAATGACGAAGACATTTGGGACATCGCAAGCATCACGGCATTTTTTGGCATGTCCAATAGAATTGCAAGTTTCTCGAACATGATGCCCAACCCAGAATTTTATTTAATGGGAAGAACACCCAAAAAAACATAATTTAAAAACAAATTGAACTTTTTTACAAAAGAAACACTAAGGAGAGTCATCAATAAAAATAGAGAATATTAAAAATGAATGAATTCTCTAAAAATTCCGTCATAAAAAAGGCTTTTGAAAAATTCAAAGAAGAAGAAAATAAAAAAATCTGCTATTGCGAAATTTTTAAATCTCTTTTATTTCTCCAAAATTTTCCTCATATAGTCAGGTATGGGTTTTGATTTTTGTGCAACAAAGTCAACCCATACCGTGGTTGCGCCACCTGCGGCGAAAATTACATCGGGCGCGTCACTTTTAGCCATCGTGACCCATGTTTCAAATGAACTTGAACCTGGTTCGCTCACATACATTTGGGTGAGCACATCGCAAGGGTATTCAAACTGTTTGTAAAAATTACAAAACGCATTGGCAATGACCATACCCTCACCTTGTGGATTGGGCGGAAAACCAATGCTATGGAACCAATCGATGCGCGCAACTTCCATGTAGCGAAAATAAGCGGCGTTATTGAGATGCCCCATTGCATCCATATCACCCCAGCGCATGGTAATCGTTGCCTCATAGACTAATTTTTTGTTTTCTGGTATCAAAATTTTCATAAGTGTGGGCTTTTTCTTTTCGGGAAAGTGAAATCCAATGCGGGTTTAAAATCATTGGCTAATCAAACATTCTAGTGAGAAATCAGTATGTCGCCACAAGAAATCATCGAACAGTTCGGGCCACGTGAATCCATGCCCTACGACGTGGTGGTCGTGGGAGGAGGTCCTGCTGGATTATCGACTGCAATTCGTCTCAAGCAACGCGCCCAAGAAAAGGGCCAAGAGATCTCTGTGGTGGTACTCGAAAAAGGCTCAGAGCCTGGCGCTCATATTCTGTCTGGTGCCATCATGGACCCGATTTCCATCACCGAATTGTTTCCCAATTGGAGAGAGCTCGGCGCACCACTCAATCAACCCATCACCGAAGATGTTTTTTTAATGACATCACAAAACGGATCGATGCGCGTTCCTAATTTTTTATTACCACCTTGCTTTAATAATCACGGGAACTACATCGTGAGCCTCGCCAACGTCACGCGGTGGTTGGCTCAGCAAGCAGAAAATCTAGGCGTTGAAATTTTTCCTGGATTCGCGGCGGCTGAAGTTTTATTCAACGATGACGGCTCGGTTAAAGGTGTAGCAACGGGCAATATGGGCATTGGTAAAGACGCTCAACCCACAGACGCATTTCAATTGGGTATGGAGTTGCACGGCAAATACACCATCTTTGCTGAAGGTTCACGTGGTCATTTGGGCAAACAACTCATCGCTCATTTCAAATTAGACGCTGGCAAAGATCCTCAAAGTTATGGCATCGGTATCAAAGAGTTGTGGGAGATTGATCCACAACTTCACAAAGCAGGCATGGCATTGCACAGTGCAGGGTGGCCTTTGGAAGAAGACACCTATGGTGGATCGTTTTTGTATCACTTAGAAAACAACCAAGTGGCCGTTGGTTTTGTAGTGGGCTTGGATTACAGCAATCCTTGGTTGAGTCCGTTTGAAGAATTTCAACGCTTTAAAACACATCCCGATATTCGCGCCATCTTCGAAGGCAACCCAGACAAAGGCATTGCAGCGGGCAAACGCATTGCATATGGTGCGCGCGCCATCACTGCTGGCGGTTTGCTGAGTTTGCCGCAAACGGTTTTTCCAGGCGGTGCTCTGGTTGGATGCGACGCGGGTTATCTCAACGCGAGTCGCATCAAAGGCAGTCATGCAGCGATTAAGACAGGAATGCTCGCGGCCGACGCCGCGTTTGATGCAATTGTTGCGGGCAGACAAAGCGATGAATTACACGACTATCCAAAAGCTTTTGAGGGCAGTTGGCTTTATGAAGAACTTCACAAAGCCCGCAACTTCAAGCAATGGTTTAAAAAAGGCCGTACCGTTGGTACATTGATGACGGGCATCGAACAATTTGTGTTGCGCGGTCACATTCCATGGACGATTCATCGCCATGCACCCGATCACATGTATCTCAAACCTGCGGATGAATGCGAGCAAATCGTTTATCCCAAACCCGATGGAAAAATCACTTTCGATCGTTTGTCGAGTATTTTTATCAGCAACACCAATCACGAAGAAAATCAACCCGTACATCTCACACTCAAAGATGCGCAAGTACCTGTGATGCTCAATCTTTCTAAATATGCAGGACCCGAAAGTCGCTACTGCCCTGCAGGTGTGTATGAGTTTGTTAAGAATGATGACAACAGCGATCGCTTGCAAATCAATGCACAAAATTGCGTGCATTGCAAAACTTGCGACATCAAGGATCCATCGCAAAACATTGTGTGGGTCACGCCCGAGGGCGGTGGTGGGCCCAATTACGGCAGCATGTAAAAAATTTATTTTTCCATTCTTATTGGCTGCAATCTGAATGTAGAATATTTATATCAGGAGAGAGTCGCACAACGACCGCCGAAGGCTGAACGCTTAGGCAAAAGGACTGATATTTTTTAATTCTGTTGGAGAGAGATACCCCCCAGAGAGTATCCACCGAAGGGGCAAGTCGCTGATTTTTCAGCTTTGAATCTCTCAGGTAAAGCGGACAACAGGGTTCCCAGTGGCAAGAGGGTTGGCGCTGATACACATGGAGCCCTCGCTTGTCTGACACCGCCCTTCTTCAAACACCACTGCATCATTTACACACCCAATTGGGCGCTCGCATGGTTGCATTTGCGGATTACAGCATGTCCGTTCAATACCCACTGGGCCTCATGGCTGAACACAAACACACGCGCAACGATGCTGGTTTATTTGATGTCTCTCACATGGGTCAACTTCGATTGCACGGAAAAAATGCAGCGACTACACTTGAAACACTGGTCTCCATGGACGTTGTTGGTTTAGGCGTTGGCAAACAACGCTACGGTTTGTTACTCAACGAACAAGGCGGCATCATGGACGATTTGATGTTTGTCAATCAAGGAGATGATATTTTTATTGTCGTTAACAGTGCTTGCAAAGCGCAAGACATGGCACACATTCAATCGCACATCGGTCATTTATGCGGTGTGATCCCAATGCCAGAGCGTGCCTTGTTGGCGTTACAAGGACCGCAATCGGCCATCGCATTATCCGAATTCATACCTAATGTATCGCGTTTGGTTTTTATGACGGGCGCCCATTTTCAATGGCGTTCTTGTGATTTGTTTATCACGCGAAGCGGTTACACGGGTGAAGATGGGTTTGAAATTTCGATTGATGAACAACATGCATCTGATTTTGTTCAAGCGTTGATTGAGTTACAGCAAGTAAAAGCCATTGGTTTGGGTGCGCGCAACTCTTTATGGCTCGAAACAAGTTTGTGTTTGTATGGCAATGACATTGATACGCTCACCACACCCGTTGAGGCACAACTGCAATGGGCTTTACAAAAAGTACGTCGCTCAGGTGGCGAGCTTGAGGGCGGCTATTTAGGTGCGCAAAAGGTGTTGGCACAACTTGATGCTGCAAGCGCCCTGCAAGGCCAACGCGTGGGTCTTGTTTCACAAGAGCGTATTCCTGTTCGAGAACACGTCGAATTGCAAGAACTGCATGGCAATCGCATTGGCGAAATCACCAGCGGCCTGTTAGAACCTACCGTGGATACACCCATCGCCATGGGTTATGTCACACCATCTCAATCACAATTGGGAAATACCGTGTACGCGATGGTGCGAGGCAAAGCGGTCAACATGGTGGTAAGCACCATGCCGTTTTAACCCACTCGGTATTTCAGAGACTGATTCAATTTTTTTATTGCAAAGGAAAATAGATGTCCATTAAATACACACAAGAACACGAATGGTTGCTCATCGATGGCACACACGCTACGGTTGGCATCACACACCATGCACAAGATGCACTCGGAGACGTGGTGTTTGTGGAGTTACCCGAAGTAGGTGCCACGTTTGAGCAAGGCGCTGTGGCGGGTGTTGTCGAATCGGTCAAAGCCGCTGCCGATGTTTACATGCCCATCAGTGGTGAGGTAACCGAAGTGAACGAAGCCTTAAGAGACGATCCTTCGCTAGCTAACACAGACCCTTTAGGTGCGGGATGGTTTTTCAAAATCACGCTATCCAATCCAGAACAACTCGCCGATTTGATGGACGAAGTCAGCTATCAAAAACTCATCGCTTAACCCTTTGATTGATTGAAAGACTTTCACATGTTGATACCCTCTGCAAAACCGTTGCAAGAATTAGAAAACTCAAATTAATTCAAAGCGCGACACATTGGACTGAGTGCCGACGATGAAGCGCAGATGCTTGGCATTGTTGGACAAGCTTCACGTTGTGCATTGATAGAAAAAATTGTGCCCGCCAATATTGCCAGATCGATGGGTATGCAATTGTCCGAGCCGATTACAGAGGCGCAAGCGTTGGCGCAGTTAAAAGAAATAGCGTCACACAATCAGGTTCTAAAAAGTTTTATTAGTCAAGGCTATTACGGCACACACACGCCAACGGTTATCTTGCGCAATATTTTAGAAAACCCAGCTTGGTACACCGCATACACACCGTATCAAGCAGAGATCAGTCAAGGGCGCATGGAGGCATTGGTTAATTTTCAAACGATGGTGTGCGATTTAACGGCAATGCCGATTAGCGAATAGCCTTACCCAATCGAGCCATCCCCTCATTGATTTTGGCTTCATCGGCGGTTGCAAAACTCAATCGCAAGGTGCTGTGGTCGGGCTTGTCCGCAAAAAACGGTACGCCTGGCACAAAGGCCACGCCTTGATCGATGGCGAGTTTGGCAAACGCAGTGCCATCCTGTATGGCGCCATTTTTTCCTGTTAATCGCGCCCAAAAAAACAATCCACCTTGCGGTTGCGTGTAACTGATGGCGTCGCCCAATTCGCGTTGCAAAGCTTTATGCATAGCATTGGCGCGTTTGGCATAAACGTCTCGCACGTGATCCAAAGTTGCTGGCATGCGCCCTGATAGCAAATATTGATTGGCCGTGGCTTGTGCAAATGTCGATGTGTGTGCATCGCTGAATTGTTTACACATGGTGGCCTTGGCCAACAACTCTGCAGGTGCAATCATCCAACCCACACGCAAACCAGGGCTCAACACTTTACTTAAACTGCCGCAATACACCAAATAATCTCTGCTGCCTGGCACTTGATCACTCAATGACAACATGGTGGGGGGTGGCGCCGATCCAAAATACAAATCGCCATACGGATCGTCTTCAACAATTAATATTTTGTATTGAACTGCGAGTTTTAAAATTTTTAAACGTCGCTCTAAACCGAGTGTGGCGCCACTGGGGTTACCAAAAGTTGGAATTAAATAAACCAATTTGGGATTGTGCTCGGTAATCATTTGTTCGAGCACATCGACTTTGACACCATGTTCGTCAATCGGCACGCCCATCACCTGCGGTCCATACAACCGAAAGCATTGAATGGTGGCCAAAAAAGTAGGCGCTTCAACCAACACCTTGTCGGTGGGGTCGAGCATGGTTTTGCCGATCAAATCAAGCGCTTGCTGACTTCCCGTGGTCACAATCAATCCATCGGACTTTAAATCTTTGACACCCTTGTCGGCCATGAACTGTGCAATGGCCTCACGCAGGGGGTTAAAACCCTCTGTGGCGCCGTATTGAAGGGCCGCACCTGAGTCGTCCTTAAGGGCCTTGGCGCTGGCTTGGGCGATGCCTTCGACGTCGAACATGGCGCTATCGGGGAAGCCTCCCGCAAAGCTGATGATGCCGGGTTTACCCAGTAATTTGAAAAGCTCGCGAATGGCGGAGGTTTCGACGTTGCCCAATCGTTGTGAAAAAGGAAGACTCATGATTTTTTGCTAGAAGTATGGTGACATTCCTGATATGGTAACGCCTCATGAACTCCAAACAAATTGAAGGCTTTTTTGCCACCCTACAGCTGGCTAATTCCCAACCCAATACAGAATTGGAATACACCACCGTATTTGAGCTGCTTAGCGCTGTGTTGTTAAGTGCGCAAGCCACCGATGTGAGCGTCAACAAAGCGACAAGAAAATTGTTTCCAATTGCCAATACGCCACAAGCGATATTAAATTTAGGTATCGATCGCTTGGAGTTGCACATCAAAACCATTGGACTTTACAAAAGCAAAGCCAAGCATTGGATGCAAACCTGCCAAATATTGATTGATCAACACCAATCGCAAGTGCCGCGAACGCGCGAAGCTTTAGAGGATTTGCCAGGAGTGGGTAGAAAAACCGCTAATGTGGTGCTCAACGTTGCATTTGGTGAACCCACGATGGCAGTAGATACGCATATTTTTAGGGTGGGTAATCGAACGGGTTTGGCGCCAGGAAAAACGCCTTACGATGTTGAGATGAAATTGCTCAAACGCATTCCAAAAAAATATTTGGTCGACGCTCATCACTGGTTGATTTTGCTTGGGCGATACGTGTGCCAAGCACGCAAGCCCCAATGCTGGCAATGTCATGTGAGTGCGTATTGCAGTTATAAGCCCAAAGAGGAGCAGCCCAGTGCCTGAAGAGCTCGAACTCAAACCCAACTTTCATGCCCGCGGTGAATTACCCGTGGGTGCTTATGAGCCTGGTGATGAATTTTATGAATGCTTATTGGATGCGCACGAAGGTATGACTGAAGAACAAAGTCAAATGTTCAATGCGCGATTGATTTTGGTATTGGCTAATCAGATCGGCGATTTATCCGTTCTCAAACAAGCCATCGCAGTTTCACGTGAAGATATCTTCAATTCAAAAACCTAATTCTTGAAGAATCGCTGCAGTGTGTTGACCCACATGGGGTATCGCATCCATGCGCGCTTCAAAACCGTCGTGTTGTCCTGGTGGCAACAAAGCGGGCAAGGGTCCAACTGATGAGCCCACTTCTCGCCAACGATTGCGCGCTTGCAATTGCGGATGCGTCCACAGATCTGAAATTTGATTGACCTTGGCGTTGGCAATTTGTGCTTTTTCAAGCCGCTCTAAAACTTGTAGCGTGGTGAGCTTAGCAAAAACTTGCAAAATAATTTGTTTGAGTTCTTGTCGATTGGCGTTTCGCAAAGTGCCGGTGTTAAATCTGGAGTCCGTTGCAAGATTAGATTGCTCCAACACATGCTCACAAAACAAAGCCCATTCGCGTTCGTTTTGAATACCGAGCATCACTTCTTGATGGTCGCCCACAGCAAACGGGCCGTAGGGATAAATGGTGGCGTGCGACGCTGAACTTCTAGGCGGTGGTGGCGCGCCGTCCATGGCGTAATACATCGGAAAACCCATCCACTCGGTGAGTGACTCCAACATTGACACATCGATATGCGCGCCCTCGCCTGTTTTATCGCGTTGAATAATGGCCGCCAAAATATTGCTATACGCATACATACCAGCAGAAATATCAGCAATGGAATTGCCTGATTTAACAGGTGTATCGGGTGTGCCAGTGACGCTCAAATAAGCGGCCTCACTTTGAATTAATAAATCGTATGCTTTTTTGTCTCGGTAAGGACCGTCTTGCCCATAACCAGAAATATCACAAATGATTAAACGGGGGTATTTTTTCCTGAGCGTGTTTGTATCTATTCCCATTCGTGCGGTGGCCCCTGGTGCCAAATTTTGAACCAACACATCGGCACGCGCGATTAAACGATCGAGTACTTGTAAATCGTGCGTATCTTTTAAATCCAAACACAAACTTTCTTTGGATCGATTGACCCACACAAAGTGTGACGCCAAACCACGCGCGCGTTCGTCGTATGCGCGCGCAAAATCACCCACCACAGGTCGCTCAACTTTGATCACGCGCGCACCCATATCGGCCAAATGACGCGTGCACAAAGGCGCGGCGATGGCGTGCTCCAACGCAACAACCGTGATGTGATCCAAGGGACGTGTAGTTTGTGATTGACTCATACCAATTGCGCTGTTGCTTGCATGGTGATGAAGCCTTGCTCGTCTTGCGCCCACAACTCGATGTTGTCATCTTTTTGAATGGCACTGACACGGACAGTAAGTGGCTTGTCACATAAAAAAGTAGGTCGCACGGCTTTGAAAGAGAAACTGCGCAATGCTTTTGAATTGTTGCGCACGATTAAATCGGTGAGCAAGGTTGCAATGAGTGGACCGTGAACGATTAAACCAGGATAGTTTTCAACTTGCGTGACGTAATTTTTATCGTAGTGAATGCGGTGTCCGTTAAAGGTAAGTGCCGAGTAACGAAATAAGACCACTTCATCGATTAGTACATCTCTGAAATACGTGCATACCGTGGGCGCAGGCACTAGAGTGGGCACTGGATCGGTGGCGAGTGCAGGTGGACGATAAACGATGTCGTGTTCTTCGGTGAGACACAAACCGTTATTGTTGTGAATGTTGTGTTGTACGGTAACAAAAATCAAGTCGCCGCTTTTGCCTGACTTATGGGTGACCGATTTGATTTCTGAAATGCGTTTGACGTCTTCACCCACACAAACATTTTGATGCCAATGTAATCGGCCGCCTGCCCACATGCGGCGAGGTAATGGAACGGGTGGCAAAAAACCACCTTTGTGCGGATGGCCATCTTGCGCAATGTCACGTTGCAAATGAATCGGTAAAAAATACAACCAGTGTGTAAGAGGTGGCAGCGCAGTCGATACATCAGGCGCAGGATCGTCACGATCTAGCGTTGCAGACCAAGCGCTGAGGGGCGTTGCAGAAATCTTGTCGTGCAAGACTTGCTGTTTTCCAATCCAAGTTTGGAGATGCGATACGGTGGTAGCGTCGATGGAAGTCATCGCAAGAGTTTATCTCTGAATCGCGTTTTTGATAAGTGCCAGCGTTTGTCCGTTATGCGACACGATTTGAATGCGCCCATCAAACACCCCGGTCATAGCTTGGTGAGTGACCGTGTCTTGACTACTGCCATGATGAACGATGATGCCGTTTTGCATCACCACCACTTCATCAGCCAGCAATGACAGCGTTAAATCGTGCAACACGCTCACCACAGTTGCACCATGTTTTACAACATCTTGAACACTGCTGATCCAATCGGCTTGATGCGGCACATCCAAGTTTGAAATAGGCTCGTCCATTAAAAACACCGATGCGTCGCTGGCCCAAACACGCGCCAATAAAACGCGTTGACGCTCGCCACCCGACAGTTGCCCAAGGGGGCGTTCGCGCCAATCCCATGCGTGCATTTTTTTTAATGCATCACTCACGTGTTGATGGTCTTTGGGGTTCGCACCTTGCAACCACGATTGATGCGGCAATCGACCCAGCATCACCACGTCATACACAGTTAAATCATCGTTGCTTGATTCGTCTTGACCTAGCCACGCGCGATGCTGCGCTAAATTTTTAGAATGCCATTGACTCAACGATAAGTCTGCCATCAGCACTTGGCCTTTGTAATCAATTAAACCTGAGAGGGCTTTGAGTAAAGTTGATTTTCCACAACCATTGGGGCCGACCACACAGGTCCATCGACCTTGGCGAATATTTAAATTCAAATCATGCAAAATTTTTTGCTGATGAATATGAACTTGCAATTGTTGACATTGAAGTGCGATGTGGTTCATGAGTGACTGCGCTCCCCGTTCATCGATTGCATGCGCCACAACAAATAGCCACCACCCAATACCGCTGTGAGCACACCCACTGGTAATTCTTGTGGTGCCCACAAACCACGTGCCAATACATCGGCAGCGCACAACAAGGCACCCCCCATAGCCGCTGACAGCAACAAACTGTGGCGATGCGTGACTTGTACGCGAGAGCGCACCAAATGCGGCGCAACCAATCCAACAAAGGCAATTAATCCCACTTGTGCAACGGCGCAAGCAGTGGCCAATGACATCACCGCAATCAAAATCATTCGCATCGGTTTCAAAGATAAACCCAAACTGCGCGCTGTTGTCTCACCCAATCCGAGTGCGTCCAATACTTTACTCGTAAGCAATGAAATCAAACAACAAAAGAATAAAACCAAGCTCATCAATACACAAGCCGATGGATTGAGTGACGCCGTACTACCCAATAAAAAAGATTGCATCGATGGCAATGCTTGCGGCACCATCGCCATCATCAACGACGTGATCGCACCCAACACAACGCCTACCACCACGCCCGCTAAGATCAACCGCATGGTTTGATGCACGCCTCGCGCCAACATCAACGTGAATAAAACAGACAACCACGCGCCCAAAAATGCAGCGCTAGTAAGACTCAAACGCAATGCCCACCAATTACTAACGTCAATCAAACCAGGTAAAGCCGATGCGCCCGTAGCGCCCAAGACCAAGACAGTGGCGACTCCCAAAGCGGCACCCGACGCGCTACCTAATAAATACGGATCGGCTAATGGGTTGCGAAACAAGCCTTGAGCAATTGCACCTGACAGGCCAAGCAAT
>Ga0114970_10001022_pt1 | contig 20954 bp, 25 predicted proteins | sample M_140205_XF_Meta_FD_87030 | JGI IMG/M metagenome (GOLD analysis project Ga0114970, IMG submission 87030) | Freshwater microbial communities from Lake Montjoie, Canada to study carbon cycling - M_140205_XF_MetaG | ecosystem: Environmental > Aquatic > Freshwater > Lake | place: Lake Montjoie...
CCGCTGCCGAAGGCCATCTCCCGGTAGTGGACGCGCTCGTCCAGGCGAAAGCCGATCTCACCGTGCGCTCGAAAGGCGGCTTCACGGCTCTCCTGTTCGCGGTCCGCGAAGGTCGTGCGCCGGAGGTAAAGTCCCTCTTGGCTGCCGGTGCCGATCGCAACGAAGCCATCACAGCGGCCGGTCGCCGCCTCGCAACTCCAGCGCTGGTTCTCGCCGTCACCAACGCTCACTACGAACTTGCGTCACAGCTTCTCGAGGCCGGTGCCGACCCCAACGCAGGTGCCAATGGCTGGACGGCCCTCCACATGATCACCACCGTTCGCAAACCCGGTGTCGGCAGCAATGACCCCGCCCCCGAAGGCTCCGGCAACCTGGACAGCCTGGAAATCATCCGCCGCCTCGTCGCCAAAGGCGCCAATGTCAACGCACGTGCCGCAAAGGGCCGCGGTATCGGCCTCACCAGTCTGAACACCGAAGGTGCCACGCCTTTCCTCCTGGCCGCCCGTACGGGCGACGCAGAAATGATGCGCCTGCTCGTCAAACTCGGAGCTGACCCCCTCATCCCCACCACCGATGGCTCCACGCCGCTGATGGTAGCCGCCGGCGTCGGAACGCGTTCGCCCGATGAAGACGCGGGATCGGAGCAGGAGGCCCTCGAAGCCGTCAAACTCGCGCTCGAACTGGGTGGCGACGCCAACGCCGTCGATAAGAATGGCGAAACCGCGACGCACGGCGCGGCCTACAAATGGGTCCCCAGTGTAGCCCAATTTCTGGGTGACCACGGCGCAAAACCCCAAATCTGGAACCAGAAAAACAGCCACGGCTGGACGGCACTCCGCATCGCCGATGGCGTCCACCGCGGCATGAACCTGCGCCGCTCACCCGAAACTGCTGCGATTCTGCGCAAGTTCCTAACGGCTGTCGGCATGTCCACCGAAGTGGAACCCGAAACCGGCATCAGCGGCGCGACAAGGTAGCTACTTAACCCAAAGGCGGATAGCAGTCGTCGTCCGCCTGCTACCGACCGTTAGTACCAACGGCGCAGAGGTGGTCCCCGTCGGAAGCGTACCAGTCACTCGGGCGTTCACCTGCACCACCCCAACGGTGCCCGGAGCCACTCCCGAGAACAGGATCTCGGAATCCTCACCCGCCATCGTGAGGGATACCGGCAGCACGGTCTGAGCCAGGCCCGAAGCCGGACGACCGGTTTCCGCCGCAGGTGTCAGCTGCCCTGCCCCGGAAACGTAGAGCATGACGATCGAGCCCATTGGAGCCGGAGCAGTTCTTGAATTGAGCGTGCCAGCCTGGTTCGCGGCCAGGGCCTCAATCAGGCTGGCCGTTGTATTGAAGATGCCGGGAAGAGCATCCACCACCGGGACCGAGATCTCGTTCGACGGGATGCCACGGTTGGTCGCCTGGATTTTGGTAGTGGTCTTACCCGCCACTTCGTACGGAACCTGAACGGTGATCTGGTAGTAGTCGCCCACGTAGATGGGAGCCGGAATGCCATCGAACCGAACTTCGACTCCGGCGAGCGAAGTCATCAGCTTCCCCGAGTCATCGACCCTGCCCGGAGCTGCAATCTCAGGCCCCACAGCCTGACCGTAGAGCACCAGCACCTCACCAGTTGCCACCGCGCCGGATGCACCGCCGGCGATGTTACCCAGCTGGTCAGCCGTCAGGGATCCAAACCCGAACGGATCACCAGTGACCCACTTGGATCAGCATGGCCCCGATGCCCTGTCCGGAGGGCTGGCCACACGTCCAGGGCTTGGTCAGCGTTATCGGGTTGTAGCTGTCGTAGTAGGAGATCAGCTGGCCCGGCTCGAACGAGGCCACCGTGTACGACAGCGGCTTGAAGAGCATGTAGCCCAGCAGTTGCGACACGGCTACTATCACGAATCGCCGTTACCCGATCCTTTTCCAGACCGGCGAACCTGCCCTCGGCCCCGCAACCTTCCCGCATCGTATCTCCACTTCCGAAAACCCGATGGCGGTGCTGGCACACCAAGAACAGGATTCGACCCATATTTCCGGAGCGGCCTTCACGGCAGGGATTACCCCTCGCTGGATCACGCTGGAAGCCTCCGGTTTCCACGGCCAGGAACCCGACGAAAAGCGCTGGGGCATCGAAGGCGGTGGCATCGATTCGTTCGCCACCCGACTCTCCATCACCCCCGCCGCGAACTGGAGTGGCCAGGTTTCCATCGGGCGGATCAATAACCGTGAGGTCTCGCATCCGCTGCAGGACACGCTGCGAACTACTGCCTCCGTCACCTACGTGAAGCCGCTGGCACGAGGCCATTGGGCCAGCTCGGTAATCTGGGGTCGGAACAATGATCTGGAGTACACCGCGCAGCCCGGCCTGGTCACCCTCCCCGGCTTCCGGCCCCGCCATATAGTGAGCGTGCCGACACGGGTCCCGCGCCAGATCTACAGTTCCTATCTGGCCGAATCGACAATCCGCTGGAAGACGCGCAACTGGACATGGGGCCGCATCGAACTGGTGGACAAACCCTCCACGTTGCTCTACGAAGAATCGCCTTTGTTGCTGCTGGCAGACGAGCGCCGCTTCGCCCGAATTCAGGCCTATACAGCCGGCTACGAGCGAGAACTCCCCACCCCGATTCATTGGCTCGCGCCCGCCATAGGAGGCCAGTTCACAGTTCACCACGTTCCGCCTCAACTGGCCCCTGTCTACGGAGAGAATCCCGTGGGGGCCCAGCTTTTCCTCCGCTTCCGGGTTGGTCAGGGGCCCAAATAAAAAGCCCCGGAACGCTTTCGCGCCCGGGGGCTTTTTACTGGGACGAGCTTTTACGAGAACGACTTACGGCTTGATCAGAACGCCAGTTTGAGCGCGAACTGAATCTGCCGTGCCTGCGAAGCCAGGCTGGTGATAGCACCGAAGTTGCCTGCCAACACGTTGGCGGAAGGCGCACCGAGGTTGGTCTTGTTGAACAGGTTGAAGAACTCGGCGCGGAATTCAACTCGCATCCCTTCCTTCGGGAGGGCGAACTCTTTGTGGGCGCCCATGTCGAAGTTGAAGATGCCACGCGTTACGGCCACGTTGCGGCCCAGGTTCCCAAAGGGGTTCGAGGGGTCGTTTGGCGTTGCCGTGTTGGGAGCGATAACCGCAGCCTTGTTGAAATAGTTGGTGGGGCTGCGTTCCGGGGAGTAGAGGCTTCCGCCCACGTAGTTCGGGCGGAAGGTGGGCGCTGTCGAGACCTGGAAAGCAGCCGGAACAGCGTAGCTGAGATTGATCGGCTGCCCGGCGGTTGCCGTGTTGATGCCGGTCAAACGCCAGCCGCCCACAACAGCGTTGGCGATTGAGTTGATACCGGAACCAAAGCGGCGCCCCTTGCCGAAGGGAACTTCCCAAACGGCGGTGGAGGTGTTGTTGAAGGGCTGGTTATAACTGCCCAGGCCCTTCTCACCCGCCATGTTGCGGTAGTTGAGCCGGGAATTGTCGTTATTGAACGCTTCGAGATGACCGGCAGCGTTATCAATCGCTTTGGACCAGGTGAAGCTGTTCAGGAGGTACAAACCACCGCTGTAGCGCTTTTCTACCTTGGCCTGCAATGAATGGTAAGTGGAGTGACCACCACCGAAGGAGATCTGGATGAAGTCATAGCCCGAAATCGGGCGGCGGGAAATCAACGAGGCATTCTGCCCGGCAAGGTTCGGACGAGCCTGGTTATAGTCGCCCAGAACCATCAGGCCTGTGCCTTTGTTGCCGACATACGCAACGTCGAGAACCAGGTTATTGGCCAGCTGGTGCTGCACGGTGAGGTGCCACGCCTGCACGTACGACGTGCGGTAATCAGCAGGTGTGTAGTTGGTCCGGGTAGTGGCTGTGGAGAAGCTCGCCGGGTCGGCCAGGCCTTTCGGATAGCCCTGCTGTGTGAGGCGGAAGCAACCGAGGTAGTTGTCGCCGGTACAAAGGGTGCCGCCGGGATTGCTCTGGTTGATGGTGAGGTTGACGATTGCCGGGCCGTTGTAGCCGAGCAGGTTTTCACCCCCCATCCGATTGAAGTGGACGAAGCTCACGCCGTAGCCGGTCCGAACAACAGTCTTCGGCATCACCTGCCACGCAATTCCGAGGCGGGGAGCGAAGTTATTGCGGTCCGGATTGACGAGGCTGCGGTTATAGAGGCTACCCGATTTCGCCTGGATCAGTTTGCTGGTGGCCGGGTCAAAGTTGGCGATGCGGTTCTTCTCTTCCCACTGCGGGGTCGCAAATTCATAGCGGACACCAACGTTGAGAGTCAGTTTCCGGGATACCTTGAAGTCGTCCTGCACGTAACCGAAGTGCATTCTCTGGCGGTAGTTCAGCACGATTTCGTTGTTGAGGCTGTAGGCCGAACGGAGGCCCATGAAGAAGTCGGCCAGGTTGTAAAGGTTGCTGGAGCCGGAAGTGGTCGGGCGTGTGAACTGACCACCGTAGCTGTCTGAGCCGTACTGGGGGCTGAAGTCAAAGATATCCGTATTAATGGACTGGTACTCATAACCCGCTTTGATGGAATGGCGACCAGCGATCTTCGAGTAGTTGCCCTTGGGATTGAGCGTGAAGGGGTTTTGGAACTGGGGGTTGGAACCTTGCCGACCCATCGTGGTGAAGCCGCTGATGCCCTGCGTAGTGAGGCCTCCACCGATAACAGGCGAGTTTGGCAGGCCGGGAATACCGTATTCGGCGAGCATGTTGCCACGCTCGGAACCAAGGGCAAATTTGCCTCCTTCCACCCAGCTTGCGGCGAAGCGGAAGTCGATGAGCGAAGTGGGTGACACGTTGTAGTTCAGACCACCAACAACCTGGCGGTTGAGGATACGGACGTTGCCATTGGCATCGCCGCCGGAAAGACCGGGGATTACGTGGTTTTCCGTGCGGGTGAGCAGGCGATCACTGTAACGGCCGAAGAAGTTCAGGTCGGACTTGGCGAAGTAATCGATGCGAAGATCACCTTTATCATCCTGCCAGGGTGTGGGCGTGAGGTAATCCCAGTTGTTAGAAGGTAAGGCGCCGACGGCAGTTGGGCGGGTGGGTGTGGGCAGATCGCCGAGGACCTTGCGGGCAAAGGCGGTTTGAGCGCTGACCGGAATCACGCCATCGGTATAGACATCACCGTTCAGGGGATTCCGGACGGGCACGCCAATGCGACCCTGCCGTTGTTCCATGGAGGGCATGCTGGCGAACTGCAGGGTGCGTTCCACTTTGCGCAGACCCTCGTAATCAGCGAAGAAAAAGAGTTTGTCTTTAATGATCTTGCCACCGAAAGCAGCCCCGAACTGGTTTTGCACGAGAACCGGCTTCACCCCCGTGGAGGGTCTGAAGAAGCCGACGGCATTGAGCTGTGTATTGCGGACGAACTCCCAAACCGCCCCGTGATACTGGTTGGTACCGCTGCGGACGGAGGCGTTAATGACAGCGCCACCGGCGCGACCGAATTCTGCGGAGAAGTTGTCGGTCTGGACGCGGAACTCTTCCACAGCGTCCGGATTCAGCTGGACAATCTGGTTGGAGAAACCCTGGTTGGACGTGCCGTAAGCGTTGTTGTCCACGCCATCCACCATGAAGTTGTTGTGCGAACTGCGCAGGCCGTTCACGTTGAACGAGGCGTCGCGGTTCGCGATGTTGGACTTGCGGACACCGGGCGAGAGCAGGGCGAGGTCGGCGTAAGCGCGGCCATTCAGGGGGAGGTTGACGATCTCGGCGCGGCGAATCACCTGGCCGCGATCACTCGTGTCGGCTTCGAGGGCTGCTGCGGCGGCGGAAACCACCACGCTGTCGGTAACTCCGCCGACTTCGAGGTTGAGGTTCACACGCTGGCGGGCGCCAACGGTCAGATCAAACACAGAGGAAGCGGCGGTCTTGAACCCCTGCTTTTCTGCAGAAACTTTGTAGGCGCCGATGCGCAGATTCAGGAACGCATAGTCACCGGAGGCGTCGGAGGAAACTTCCTGCCGGATGCCGGTGCGCGTGTTTTCGATGGCGATTTTCGCGCCGGGGACGGCGGAACCACTGGGATCTGAGATGCTGCCGATGACGGATGCGGAATCGGATTGGGCGAATGTTGCTGCAATGGCGCACAAAAATAGTGCGAGTAGACGTGTCTTCATGAAACTCCTGTTGATTTGAACCAACACTACATTTTATCGCGCAAAACGTGCATGCGGAATCAACAGAGGGTTACAGTCTGGACAAAAAACGGCAAAGCTTCTGACCCAATAAGGGAATTGGGGAAGGGGACAATCTGTTAGGAAGGTGGTGCCCCCGGCAGGCTTCGAACATGCGACCTTCTGGTGCTTAGCAACTTGCACGGAGCTACACGACAATTCGGTCAGCGCACCCGGAGCGGCACATCAAAATAGTATTCTTGTCCGCGAAGAGGCTGTACAGGCGGCGAGAAGGCAGCGGCTTCCGGTGAAGCGAACTCAACCTTAAACGCGCGCCTCATCCTCGTCACACTGGCTACTCTGGCTCGACAGGTGATTTCCGGAACGGAACTTCCCCACGGGCAGCGATGGATATACACGTACTCTTTGGCGATTTGCGAGACATTGCAAAGTGTGGCGACGTCGTTGTTCGTCAAAATGGAGTTAACCAGCCTGCCATCCGGGTCCCAGTCGTTTTTTTCCGTCTGTCGACCACTCGGGTGCCGCAGAACGAGATACAAAGGCATCAGGCCATTGTGGCATGGGCGGCAAGCCACTCGGCTGTTCCTTCATTCAGCAGGGTGGTTCGAAGCGATTACCTGACTCTCGCGTGACGCTGATTTCTGGCGGAGACGGAGAGGCCTGCGAGGATATTGCGGTCGCAGATCCGTTAGATTGCGGTGGTCGATTGGAAAAGGAAGGAAGGTGGTGCGCCCGGCATGATTCGAACATGCGACCTTCTGGTTCGTAGCCAGACGCTCTATCCAGCTGAGCTACGGGCGCGCAACAAACCCAGTATAACGCACACCTTCTTACCGAATCGAAAGCGGGAGAGTCCCGCCTTAAACAACAGGTGTTTTTGAGGCTTTCATCTCGGCGAGAACGCTGCCAATCAGATCCTTGGCATCCTCAATAGACTTCGAAATAGCCCGGATATCCATGGCTGGGAGGTTGGGCTGGCGGGCACTGCGGCAATAGACGCCGTGCTGGCCCACCAGAACGAGGGCATCGGTAAGCACGTCGAGCGTGACCGCAAGGCGGCCACGCTCGATTCCCAGCATGAATTCGTGTTTTTCCAGCTCTTCGCGCCGCTCGTCAAAAACGGGGCGTTCGTGCGAACCCGGGCGTGCCATTTAGAACGGTACGTCGTCGTCGGTGATGCCCTGCGGGTAATCATCCTGTTGCGCAGGAGGTGCTGAACGCTGTTGGGCGCTGCGGGGCATGGACACCGGGCGGGACGAAGCCTGCGAATACTCATCGCCGCCGCTACGTTCACCACCAGCGCCGCCGGCATTGCCACCCAGCAGGATCACTTCGTCGGCAACCACTTCGGTGGCATAAACCTTCTTGCCGTCCTTATCTTCATAGCTGCGGGTGTGGATGCGGCCTTCCACGTAAACCTGCTTGCCTTTGGTGAGGTAGGTTCCGAGGTTTTCCTGGCGCCACAACGTGACGTTGGTCCAGTCGGTCTCCTCTTTCCATTCTCCGCTCGTCTGGTCTTTCCAACGGCGGCTGGTGGCGACTGCAAACCGCGTGACAGCGGCGCCGCCGGGCGTGAACTTGGTTTCTGCATCGCGCCCGAGATTTCCCACCAGGATCGCTTTATTTACGCTTCTTGCCATAACAGACTGAACTTTACCACAGAGACGGGACGTGGTTAGAGGATACCTTCCGCGCGGAGATCTTCCAGGAGATCCGACCCGGAATTGGCGGGGTAACCGAAGGTCCACCACGCTCCCGGCGGGTCGCTGGACCAGACTTCGAGATCCATCCGGGTGAGGAGATTGCGGAACCGGGCATCCTCGTTGACAGCGGCCGCATCAAGGCCGGTGAGGCAGATCAGACTTCGCAGATCCAGATCATTCCGATAGTCATCCAGGCCAAAGGAGTAGCCGGCTTCCGCCTGCTCGACAAACGCAGCCCAGGCGGCGAGAAGGCCGGCAGCACCACCGTCAACGAGCCGGGATGGCACGCCGCGACCGACGAGTATGTCAGCGACCTGTTTTTCCGTTGGCAAGGTCATGATTATGGGACTGGCGTTGAAAGTAGCGGACGCCATCATTCGGGATGAAAAAGGTGCGAATCGTGCCGTCGGCGTCGTAGGCTACGAAATTGTTGTTGCGGAGGTCGAACTTGGCGCCGCCACCCGTCTTGCGTTTGGATTCCAGGACGGACTTGCCGGGGCGGGTATCGCGAAGTTGCTGGGCAGCCTTCAGATACTCATCCTGGGTGATACCGGCAAAGTCCTTGCCGTGTTTGGCAAAATGCTCTTCAAGCAAATGCTGGGAACGGAAGCCGCGCCCACCCGCAAGAGCGAGGAGCGCGGAAACCAGGAGACCGGCAATAAGGGCAAGAAACCTATTGTTTGGCAATGATCTTGTCTTTGATCTTTTCGTACACACCGTCAGGAACGACACCTTTACTCTTCAGCTGAGTTTTGTTGGCATAAGGCCGACCCTTGACGATGGCGGCGGAGTACGCGTCGCCAATGCCGGGGATGGACTTCAGCTCGGCAGGAGTCGCGCGGTTGATGTCAATGAGGGCGCCGGCTTTGTCAGCAGCTTTGTCGGCAGCTTTGGTTGCCGTCTTGTCTGCAGCTTTGCCGGCTGCTTTGGCTGCCTTGTCAACAGCCTTGGCGGGAGCCTGGGCGCAGACCGCTCCGGTCATCAGAACGAAGGCGGCAAGTAGGGTGAAATATCGAATGATTCGCATAGCGTCTTAAGATGATAACCTGATTGGCCGGGGGGCGAAAGGGCTACTCATCAACCTTGTCATTTTGATTTGCGATACTGGTACTGTATGTCCACCAAGAGCTTGATCCGGAGATTGGCCTTTCCCGCGATGTTCGCGGCCCTGGTCTCATTGCCCGGCGGTGCAACCGCAGCCGACCGCACTACAGACGTTAAGGTGATTGAAGAAATCGTCGCCAAGGTCAACGGCGAGATCATCACTCGCGGAGAACTGGCTGCGACGAAGGCTCTCATCCAGGCCGAAGCGGCCAAGCAGGGCCTGACAGGGGCTGCGCTCGACGAGGCGGTCACCAGAGTCTCGTCCGACGCCCTCCGTGACCAGATCGATCAGTTGCTGTTGGTGCAAAAGGGCAAGGACATGAATATTAATGTCGATGCCGACGTCAACCGCTGGATTGCGGACATGCAGCGCACCAGTGGCCAGGCCGAAACGGACAAGTTCCACGCGTGGGTCCGGGAGCAGTCGGGCGAAAGCATTGAAGATCTGAAACTGAAGTACAAGAACAGCCTGCTGACGCGGCGTGTGGTGGGCGAAGAAGTCTACCGGAACGTGACGATCCCCAAAGGGGAGATGCAGAAGTACTACGAAGAGCACAAGGCTGAGTTTGTCCGCCAGGAGACGGTGACTGTAAGGGAAATTCTGGTTTCCACCGGTGACAAGTCACCGGCCAAAATTGCGGCTGCCGAGAAAAAGGCCAAAGAGATTGTGGACCGAGCCCGCAAGAACGAAAAGTTTTCCGAACTGGCCCGACAGTACTCCGACGCAGAAACCGCTAAAGAAGACGGCATGCTGGGAACCTTTACCAAAGGCCAGCTCAACGAAACCATCGAAAAGACGGTCTTCCCGCAGAAGAAGGGCTACGTAACGGACCCGATCCTGGTGGGCAACGGCTTTGAAATCCTGCGCGTGGAAGACCGCACAGTGGAAGGTCAGGCCGCATTTGAAGAAGTCCAGAATGAGATCAACAACCGCCTGGCCGAGCCCAAAGTCCAGCCCAAGCTGCGCGAACTGCTGACGAGCCTGCGCTCCACGGCCTTCCTGCAGATCAAGCCGGGCTACGTGGACAGCGGCGCGGCGCCGGGAAAAGACACGACCTGGAAGGATCCTGCGCAGTTGAAGCCACAGACCACCACGAAGGAAGCGGTGGCGAATCAGCGGCGTTTCAAGAAGTTCCTGAAGGTGGTCCCGTACGGACGTACCGGCGTGAAGGATACCAGCGAAGCGGCGGCCCCCACGGTGACGCCGGTTCAGCAAACGCCGATCCAGAACGCAGACAGCTCACCCAGGAAGAAATGAAGTCGCCGTTTGTCCGGGACCTGAAACCAAACGACCTGACGACCGGTATTTTTCTGGTCCAGTCGAAAGAGATTCGCCAGAAAAAGACAGGCGACCCCTACCTTTCGCTCATCCTGTCTGATCGCAGCGGGGACATGGAAGCCAAGATGTGGGATGGCGTGGCCGAAGTGATGGGAACGTTTGAGCGCGACGACTTCGTGAAGGTTCGTGGTATCGCGCAGTTGTACAACAACCGCCTCCAGTTCACCATCCAAAAGGTCCGCCCGGTGGAGATGGGTGAGGTGGACCCTGCGGACTTTTTCCCGGCTTCCCTGCGCGACCCCGAGGAGATGTGGGCAGAGCTACGGGGGATTGTGTCCGGCCTGACGAATCATGACATTCGGCAGTTGCTGAATCTGGTTCTGGACGACCCCGAGATCGCACCGAAGTTCAAGTTTGCGCCCGCAGCCAAATCTATTCACCATGCTTTCCGGAGCGGCTTACTGGAGCACGTGCTTTCGCTGGCTGGTCTGGCGAAAGCGGTGGCACAGCACTACAAGACCCTGGACCTGGATCTGCTTTTGGCTGGCGTCGTCCTGCATGACATTGGCAAGATCTACGAATTAAGCTTTGATCGTGCGTTCGGCTACACGGTGGAAGGGCAGTTGCTGGGACATATCTCGATCGCCATCCGGATGCTGGGCGACAAGTTCCGCGAGTTGCCCAATTTCCCGCCCCAACTGCGGAATCTGATTGAGCACCTGGTGCTGAGCCATCACGGCAAGTACGAGTTTGGATCACCGCGGTTGCCTGTGTTTACCGAAGCCATCGTGCTGCATTACATAGACGATCTGGATTCCAAGGTGGAGTGTATGCGGGTTCTGGTGGACAAGGAACCTCTGGCCGAGGGCCTGTTTACCGCTTACAGTCCGTCCATGGAACGTTCGGCGTTGCGCAAAGACCGGTACTGGAATCCGGAAGGTGATTCGACTCCGTCACCGTCTGCTCCTGCTCCTGCTCCTGCTCCTGCTCCGGCGATTGCGGCTGCGCCGGCTCCACATCCTGCGAAAGATTCGGTTTTCAGCTCAAAACTGCAACTGGCACTGGGCAAGGAATAAAGATGGCACGCGAAAAAGAGCTCCCGCCTCCTCTCGAAATGGCCTGTCTGAATGCGCTCTGGCAACTGGGCGAAGGCAATGTGGAAGAGGTTCGGGGTAAGGTAACCGTGGAAAAGCCCCTGGCGTACACAACGGTTCTGACCCTGCTGGAGCGACTTTCAAAGCGCGGAGCCGTTTCGCGACGAAAGGAAGGGCGGGGCTTCCGCTATCGGGCGACTGCGGACCGTGAAAAACTGCGGCGTATCGCGGTCCGGCAACTGCTGGACAATCACTTCAGCGGCGATGCGGCGGCTCTGCAGGTATTCGTGCAGACGCCTCCAGCCGAGACCGAAACTTTGTCTATACCTCTGGTGCCGTGAAGATACTGGTTCGCGCCACCAACTGGATTGGCGATGCAGTGATGTCTCTGGCGACCGTACGTGCGCTGCGAGACCGATATCCGGACGCCGAAATCAGTGTTCTGGCCCGCGCGTGGGTCTCAGACCTTTATTGGGGCGAGACCTCCATTGATCGGGTGATTCCTTTGCGGGGCAGCGCCGGGCGAAGAGATTTTTCAGCCAAATGGCGGCAGGCCGGAGAGCTGCGCAAAGAAGGGTTCGAGCTGGCAGTGCTGCTGCCCAATTCCTTTGAGAGCGCTGCGCTGGTTTTCGCCAGCGGTATTCCGCGACGTATCGGGTACGCTCGGGACGGGAGAAGTCTGCTACTGACCGACGCCATTCCTGTCCCGAAGCCAGGTGCCATCCCCCGGCATGAGAAGTACTACTATCCCGAGTTGCTGCGGCGCGCCGGAATCCTGGAGTCATTGCCGGATATTCCGGAGATCCATTTCGAGGGTATAGCGGCCTCGCAGGTCCGGGGGCGGAAATTATTGGCAACCAAAGGGTTTGGCGACAACGTGGTCGGCGTGAGTCCGGGGGCGGCTTTTGGGGGGGCCAAGCGGTGGCTTCCTGAGAGATTCGCTGAAGCGGCACGAACCATAGCAGCGCGGCTGGGTGCGAACGTTCTGGTGTTTGGTTCAGCCGCCGAGGAGGCAATGTGCCAGCAAGTTGCAGAGCTTTCGGGAGGACGAAATCTGGCGGGCAAGACCACCCTGCGCGAATTCATCGACCTGACGGCTGCCTGTCGGCTCTTCCTCACCAATGATTCGGGTGCCATGCATATCGCGGCGGCGCTCCGGGTGCCCTCCATTACGGTCTTCGGGCCCACTGACGAGACGGGGACGGGCCCCTGCAGCACGACAGCGCACCTGATTCGTGAGCCGGTGGAATGCGCGCCATGTAAAAAGCGGGAGTGCCCTATCGATCATCGGTGCATGACCAGGGTTGGGACTGAACGGGTTGTCGAGACGGCGTTCCACATACTGAGCCTCTAACAGACCGGAAGCAGGCGTTTTTCACAGGTGTTAGACTACGGGGTTGAAAGAAATTCTCATTGTCCGGCTTGGTGCGATGGGGGACATTATCCACTCGTTGCCGGGAGCCGCATCGCTTAAGCACAGTTTCCCTGCTGCGCGGGTCACGTGGGTGATCGATCCGAAGTGGCGTCCGCTTCTGGAAGGCAATGGTTTTGTGGACCGCTTTATTGATTTCCATCGCCACGATTACCGTTCGTGGTGGAAGACAAAAAGGGAGTTGCAGGCTACCCATTACGACCTGGCGGTGGATTTTCAGGGGCTGATTAAGTCAGCAGTCATTGGACACCTGGCCCGGCCGGAGAAGTTTACAGGCTTCGGCTCCGGTGTGATCCGGGAACGAGCCGCGGGATTGTTTTATTCATCCCGGATTGACAGTACTGCTGTCCATGTCGTTGACCAGGCTCTGGACCTTGCTGCAGGCGCGGGAGCGAGACAACTGGTGAGGCATTTCCCACTGGCGCAGGGTACCCCGGAGAGTGAATTGCCGTCTGAACTTTTCGTACTGGCGAGTCCTCTGGCCGGGTGGCAATCAAAACAGTGGCCTTTGGAGTACTGGGAAAAACTGGCGCAACTGGTGCGGCAGCGACTGGGCATGCCGCTGGTGCTGAACGGTGCGCCGGGCAGCGTCCCGAGGGTACCCGGCACGCTCGCTCACGAGAGCGGGATTGCAGGTCTGATCGATGCAACCAGACGCGCCGCGTTAGTGGTCGGTGTGGATAGCGGGCCGCTCCATCTGGCGGCAGCCCTTGGCAAAGCCGGGGCGGCGATCTTCGGGCCGACGAACCCGGCGCGAAACGGGCCTGTTGGCGGGGATTTTGAGGTTTTCCGGACACCCGGTGTCGAGACAACACACCGTCGGGGAACCGTTATCGATGCGTCGATGCTGGCGATTACCCCGGAACAGGTTCTGCGGGCACTGGAAGCGCGGATCGGATGCCACGCCTGATGGCCGTCCGAAAACATTGGTTTCCCAAACCTTATGCGGATCTGGTGGCGCGCCTGCGGGTGCCGACCGGATTTGTGATGGTTGCCGCCTTCGGCTATTTTTCAGTCCCGACCCCGGAGTCACTCGCACTTGGGCTTGGGATCTCACTCGGAGGCCTGGCGTTGCGCGCCTGGGCAGCCGGACACCTGCGTAAGAATCAAAAGCTGGCGACTTCCGGACCGTACTCGTTCACTCGAAATCCGCTGTACCTGGGAACGCTGATCACGGCGTTGGGGTTGGCGGCAGCAGGCGACAGCGTGGGGCTGGGCATTCTGTTTGCCACCCTGTTCACACTGGTGTATCTGCCCGCCATTGAGCTGGAAGAACAACATCTGACAGCGATTCTGCCGGACTATGCCGCTTACGCGGAGAAGGTGCCTTTGCTGGTGCCCACGGTTCCGCTGGAGGGACTGGGGCCGGATTCATTCTCCTTTGCGCAATACCGCAAGAACCGGGAGTACGAAGCCCTGGGCGGCTGGCTTTTGGCAGTGGTCTGGCTGGTTACCCGTACGTTTTGGCACTGGTAATAAAGTGATGGGCGGCCTTTGGGACTACTTTCGTTCCAGCCGCTTATGGCGGGCCCTTCGGCGGGTCACACTTTTTCGCAGCTGCCTCTATTTCCTGATTGAGTTGCGGCGCACGTGGATGTCCCCGGCAACGGTGGACTCCGATTTCGAGCGCGCCAGTGATCCCTGGAACTACGAGACGAATCCTCTGGAGCTGGACCGTTTTCGGCGACAATTGGCCCTGCTTACCTCTGTTGGGGAGGATTTTGGACGGACTCTGGAGATCGGCTGCGCGGAAGGTCGGTTTACTGAGTCACTGGAGCCGCTATCCGGGGAACTGGTGGTGCTGGATCTGTCGATAGTTGCACTGGAACGGGCTAAGGCGCGCAAGATGTGGGGAACAAATGTGAGTTTCGGTCAGGCGGATCTGCGACTTGATCCGATTGGGCGGGACTTCGATCTGATTGTGGTGGCGGGAGTCCTTGAGTATTTCCCGAAGGGCAACACGCTCCGGCAGGTGATCAAAAAGCTGGCCGCAGCGCTGGCACCCGGTGGCTGTCTGCTGGTGGAGTCAACCCGCGCGGCGCAACCGGCGGAAGAAGCATGGTGGTGGCCAATGATGCCGCGGGGGCGGCGCATCAATGAACTAGCTGGACGGGAGGCTTCCCTGCGGGAGGTTGCTTCGGACGTGACGGCGGATTTTTGTATGACGTTGTACCGGAAGCGGCCATGAAAATCTCGGTGGTGGTTGCGACTCACCACAGACCCCACGCTCTGCAACGGTGCCTCACAGCCTTGGCCGCACAGGATTTACCGGCAGAGGATCTTGAGGTAATTGTCGTCGCGGATGGCCCGGAGCTTGTTCCGGAGCTGGAGTTGCCGTTCGCCTTCCGCTGGCTGGAACTGGATCGAAATCAGGGGCAATCGGCGGCCCGCAATGCTGGGGCACGAGCGGCTTGCACTGATTGGTTACTGTTCCTGGACGACGACATAGTGGCGGAACCGGGTCTGGTTCGATGCCACTTGGAATGCCAGGCTCCCCGGCGAGTGGTCTTCGGCAAGAGTGTGGACTCAGCCCAGATCGGTTACTACGGCCGGCTCGATCAGGATGCAACGCCGCGATGGCCGGACGACGCGTGGTTTGGGCCGAATTGCTCGATAGAGCGGAGTCTCTTTGAGGCAGCAGGTGGTTTCGACGAGACCGCTTTTCCGCGCTGCGGGGAGGACATTGACCTGGGTTTTCGCCTCTGGGCCCGAGGGACAGAGTTCGTGTACTCCCGGGAGGCGATAGCAGTCCATGAGGATAGAAAGGGGTGGCTGGCCCGACTGCGGGCTGAGGCTGCACATGGCGCAGCAGCCGTCGCCCTTTGTCGACGCTATCCGAAGTACCGGCGGCATGTTCCGTTAAGGGTACAGCGCCGAGCCTGGTGGAAGCGGCTTGCGGCGGAACTACCTTGCTGGGGAGGCTCGGGCCGGGCAGCGTGGATTGCCGGGTGCAAAAACGAAGCCGGCGGCTGGCAGAACCTGCGACGGATGATGGGGGCGGAAGTGGCGGTCCTGATGTACCACCACATCGGAGAACCGGCGGAAGACCCGTCACTTCGGTCGCTGACCGTCTCCAGGAAACAGTTCCGACGACATTTAGCCTGGCTGGCCCGGCATCGCCATACAACCATTACACCGTCTGACTGGCTTGCCTGGCTGGACGAAGGACAACCGCTACCGGAACGGCCCGTGATGATCACATTTGATGATGGCCTTGCGGATTTGCAGTGGGCATTTTCTGAAGCCGGTTCAACAGGGGCCGTGTTTGCTATCACCGATCTTGTCCGGACCGCAGGCAGATGGGAAGGCAGAAAGGTAGCTGACCAGACCTGCCTGGCCACGTGGGCGGCTAAGGGAATTGAAATCGGTGGACACACCCGCACGCACCCGGACTTGCGAGGATTGCATGGAGAGGAATTGGCGGGTGAGCTGGCAGGATGTCGAGACGATCTCCGGGAGTTTGGCATGACCCCGGTCGCCTTTGCGTATCCATATGGCGAGTACAACGATGAGGTTGTGGACGCCGTCGCGAGGGTGTTTCCGTTGGCTTTCACGTGCGAAGAGGGTCTGAATGACCTTTACACTTCGCCCCATCTCCTGCGGCGAACCATGGTCCACCCGGGAGACACCATGCTGGACTTCCATTTTCGTGTCCGAATGGGCCGGAGTCCTCTGAATGAGTTGCGGACGTGGCTGCGATTGCGCTCCCGGTTTCGGGGCCTGGCGCGGCGGCTGGGGTTTTCGGCATGAGACGCGTGGAAGTACTGCATCTGCTGGGCACCGCAGCTGAAGAGGGGACCAGCATTGCGCGGATCGTGAAGACGCTGGCAGCAGAGCTGGATCCGGCGAAGTTTCGGCTCCAGGCATGGTTTCTGGGCGATGATGGCCCTCTGCGGCAGGAGCTGGAAGGGGTCGGGCTTGTGACTCGCGTGTTTGGCTGGACGCGGGGGGCCAAAGATCCCCTGGGCGCGCTGCGGTTTCGCGCAGCACTCGCGGCGGGGAGTTTCGACATCGTGCACCAGCACTTTGGGGCGCGTTCGGTCCGGTGGCTGATCAGGCGGACGTCCCGGGCAGCGTTGGTGGTAAATCTGCACGGAGCGGCAGCTGACCCCAGGGTTGCGGTGGTCGGTTCAGATGGTGTATTGGCATGCTCACGTTGGGTTGCGGACCAGGTGGATGTGGCTTGCGAAGTCGTTTACCCCGGCGTGACTCTTCCTGCGAAAGCCACTGTGCCCCGCGCAGAACCCCTGATTATCGGGATGGCATCGCGCCTGGTCGCGGGGAAGGGGCTCTTCGAAATGCTGTTGGCTATGAAGCACCTGGTGGAACTCGGGGCAGGTGCCTGTCTGGAAATTGCCGGCGACGGCCCGTTGCGTGAAGAACTGAGCCGACAGATTCGTGAACTGGAACTGCAGGAACGGGTCCGGCTGTTGGGGTGGCAGGCGAATATGGGGCCGCTGTTTCAGCGGTGGAGCCTGTTTGCCATGCCCTCCGTGAATGAAGGGTTCGGGATGGCGGCGCTGGAGGCGATGGCGCACGGTCTGCCGGTGGTGGGGATGCGGTCAGGAGCGCTCCCTGAGTTGATTGTGGACCAGGAAACAGGTTTACTGGCGGAAGTTACGGAACCAGGCTCGCTGGTGAGCCACCTTGCCAGACTGCTGGAGAATGCCGAACTAAGGACGCGACTGGGAGCTGCAAGCCAGGAGAGCGTTGCTCAGCGTTTCAGCCCCCGAGAAATGGCAATAAGGACGGGAGCGTTCTATGAATCGCTACTCGGGCTCGCGCCCGGCAGCGGTCAACTCCAGCGCCAGTAGGGGTTGGGCCTCTGCCTTCATCTGCAGGGCGATTACCAGATAGAGAAGGGGCCCGGCCAGAACTGCGAGGGGAGTCCACCATCGCCTGCCAAGGGGCTGTCCGTTGGCTGGCTGGCGCCAACTGCGCCGTCTGCCTGCGAGCGCCCCCAGACAGTACTTCACGACCCGCCATCGGTACGGAGTTTCGACCACGAGAAGTGTAAAGTAGGCGACCGAACAGGCGGCGTCGCGGAAGTTCGCGCGGAAAGCGGCGGTCCCGGTCTTTCTGGGGTGGCGGACCACGGAATGCGGCGTGTAGGCGATGCTATGCCCGCCCTGAACAACGGAATAAAACGCGTAGTTCTCTTCGCAGGCAGGCAGCAGGACACCGCGACCGAGGCGTTCGTCGAAAAGGGCAGGCCCCACAGTTCGGCGAAAGGCCATGTTGCCGCCGCTGCCAACACCGCCGAAATTCGCGATCTCAAACCAGTCCGGGTGGGCCGGAGTCAGGGTGAAGCGGGCGGTACCAAATTCGGGTCCTGGCATCAGGATATTGCCCGTTACCGCCATCACACTGGCCTCGGAGAATTCGGCGAGCAGGAATTGAAGCCAGTCCGGATGCGCGATACAATCATCGTCGAGAAAGGCGATAACGGACCTGGTGCAATTCCGGATGCCCGTGTTTCGCGCCCGAGAAAGGCCGGGCAGGGGCTCCACGACAAGGCGGGCACCAAAGCGCTCGGCAAGCTCCTGATTGGTCGTATCAACCGGCGCACTGTCCACCACCAGAATCTCAGCGGGGGCATGCGTCTGGAGGAGAAGGCTCTCCAGACACCGGGTCAATTGCAGGGGACGGTTGCGCGTGCAGACCACCACCGTGCAGTCGAGGACCGGGACCATTCTCCTATTGTGAACCACGCCAAGCGCGTCGAGTGTAACAATCGGCAACTGCCATCAGCGACAATAGGCATATGCCCTACTCAGAGATACTCATCGCACCCATGCGCCAGGACCTGGCCCGCTACGGCGTCGAAGAAACTCGTACGCCTCAGGACGTGGATCGCGTTCTGGCCGAACCCGGTACGCTGCTTATGATTACGAACTCGGTTTGCGGTTGCGCGGCCGGCAAGGCTCGGCCTGGTATCGGCATGGCTCTGCAGAGCGCGATCCGCCCCGACAAGACGGCGACGGTTTTCGCCGGCGCTGATGAAGCAGCCGTTGCGCACCTCCGGTCGATCCTGAGTGACGTGCCACCCAGTTCGCCGCAGATTGCGCTGTTCAAGGACGGCAAGCCGGTCTTCATCGTGCATCGCCGTGATGTGGAGATGCGTGATCCGTACCAGATCGCGAACCTGCTGACGGAAGCCTTCAAGCAGCACTGCGCACCGCAAACCACCAACGCATAAAATGCCACTCGCGCCTGATGCCTGTAGCAATCTGGACGAAATTCGCACCGGGATGGACGCCATCGATCGGGAGATCGTGGCGCTCATTGCCCGGCGTGTGGACTATGTGCGGAATGCGGCTAAGTTCAAGACCAGTTCGGCGAACGTAGCGGCCCCGGACCGCGTGGCAGCGGTTCTGAAAACCCGCCGCGAATGGGCTGAAGCTGCGGGCCTGAGCGGTGAGGTCATCGAAGGCCTCTACCGCGACCTGGTCAGCTACAGCGTGAGTGAAGAACACAAACGCTGGCTGGAATTGAATCCGCAGGGTTAGAACTTGTAGGGTGCGGAGGGCGGAATCGGCAGGGTGCTGCCACCCGCGTCCACGTTGATCACCGTTCCGGTTACCTGCGGAGATTCGTCCGACAACAGATAGATGGAGGCGTAGGCGGAGTCTGACGGCAACTGGTGCCGCCCGAGCGCCAGCTTTTCGCCCGCCGCGAGCAGCCTTTCGAGGGAAATGCCGTTGCCGCCATGGAGCGCGATCTCGCCTTCGGTCAGAACCCAGCCCGGAATCAGGTAATTCACCCGAATGCGGTCCGGGGCTAAGGCGCCGGCCAGAGTTTTGGTTAGCGTCATCAGGCCACCCTTGGCTGCCGAATAGGCGACCAGGTTCGGGAGCCCCTGAATGCCGTTGATGGAGCCCATGTTCACAATGCTGCCGCCGCCCACCGTGCGCATGTGCGGCACGGCGTACTTGCAGCAGTAGAAGGGACCACGCAGATTTACCTGCTGAATCGCTTCCCAGAGATCGGTGGTCGTTTCTTCGAGGGTGGCGCGGGGGTACCAGCCCGCGTTGTTGAGCAGCCCGTCGATGCGGCCAAAAAGCCGCACCGTCTCGGCCATCAGGTTGGCGCAATCCGACTCGCTGGTCACGTCAGCCTTGATAAACGTGGCCTTGTCGCCAGCGGCCACAATCTTCGCCGCTGCAGCCTCGCCATCCGCTTCCTTCACGTCGGAGAGAACGACCTCTGCCCCTTCTTCGGCCAGCATGCGGGCACATTCGAACCCGATGCCCTGTGCGGCGCCGGTGACGACGATTACTTTTCCTTCAACTCTGCCTTTGCGCATGGTTAGTCCTTAATCTCGAAAGCGGCTTCGACTTCGACTGCGACGCCGGTAGGGAGGGAGGAAAAGCCCAGTGCGGAGCGGGCATGATAACCATCGGTCGTCTTGCCGAAGACCTCGTGAATTAAATCGGAAGCACCGTTGATCACCAAGTGGTGTTCAATGAAGTCCGGCGCGGAGTTCACGCAGCCGAAGAGCTTCAGGACACGGAGTCCGTCAAGCGTCCCGTGGACGTTCCAGACCGAATTCAGGATCTTCGCCACGCAGTCGCGGGCGGCGGCATAGCCCTCTTCCGTGGTCAGGCCAGCGCCCAGCTTGCCCTTCAGGGTGCTCACGTGCCCGGAAGTCATGAGCTGATTCCCCGACTTCACACAGAGGTTCAGGTAGGTGACGGACTGCTTCTCAAACTTGATGCCAAGCTGCTCGGCGATTTGTTGCGGTGTCATAAAGGTTATCCCTAAATTCTAAATGACAATCCCCCGCCCCGCGTGCTATCGTCAATCGACGATAGACTATGGATTGTACCGAGCCTGAATTCTGCTGTCCTCCGGCCGCCCCGGTGGGCGAAGCGACAACGGTTAGTCTGGAAGGTCCGGAAGCGGATGAGCAACTGGCGCGACTGGCGAAAGCGATCGGACACCCGGCCCGAATCCACATCCTTCGGCTGCTATCCCGCAAGGAGGCCCGCGTCTGTAGCCAGATTGTGGACGAACTTCCGCTCGCCCAGTCCACTGTCTCCGAACACCTCCGCATTCTGAAAGACGCGGGCCTCTTGCGCAGCAATGGAGACGGTCCGCGAGTCGGCTACTGCATCGACTTCAACGGCCTCCGTCGTCTCAAAGCTCTCATTGCGATTATTTAAAGCTTGCCATCATTTAGAGGATTTCTACCTATGCTCCGTAATACA
>Ga0114970_10001023_pt1 | contig 20937 bp, 21 predicted proteins | sample M_140205_XF_Meta_FD_87030 | JGI IMG/M metagenome (GOLD analysis project Ga0114970, IMG submission 87030) | Freshwater microbial communities from Lake Montjoie, Canada to study carbon cycling - M_140205_XF_MetaG | ecosystem: Environmental > Aquatic > Freshwater > Lake | place: Lake Montjoie...
CCCGTTTAGCCTGCCTCGGTCGCCGTTTCCGGGTCTGGCAGGCCGATCATGTGGAATCCAGCGTCGACATGCACCACCTCGCCTGTGGTCGAGCGACCCAGGTCAGACAGCAGCCACAGCGCCGCCCCAGCCACGCCCTCCATCGAGGTGTCCTCCTTCAAGGCGCTGAACGCGCGGCCCTGGCTCAACATGCCCCGGCCACCGCTGATCCCCGCAAGCGATAGCGTTCGCATCGCGCCGGCGCTGATCGCATTGACGCGAATACCCTTGGGGCCCAGGTCGCGGGCGATATAGCGGGTCGCCGCCTCCAGCGCTGCCTTGGCCACGCCCATGGTATTGTAGTTGGGGATGGTCCGCTCGCTACCCAGGTAGGTCATGGTGATCATCGAACCGGCTGGCCCCATCAGGCGGGAAGCCCGCTTAGCGACATCGACCCAGCTGTATGCCGAGACGTTCATGGCGGTCAGGAAGCCTTCGCGGGTGGTGTTATCGACGAAGGAGCCCATCAGCTCCTCCTTGTTGGCAAAGGCCACCGAGTGAACAACGAAGTCCAGCCGGCCAAACAGCGCCTCGACCTGAGCGAACGCCGCGTCCATCGAAGCGTCGTCGGTGACATCGGCAGGAATAAGGGCCTTGACCCCAATGCTCTCCGCTAGCGGGCGGACCCGCCGCTCCAGCCCCTCGCCCATGTAGGTGAAGGCCATCTCGGCACCCTGAGCCGCAAGACCCGAGGCGATACCCCAGGCGATGGAGTTCTTGTTGGCAACGCCCATCACCAGGCCGCGCTTGCCGCGCATCAGATCGCCCTTAGGCAGGTCGTAGTCGTCGGACATGGACTTCCTCCGGTGAACTCGGGAGAGGTTTTGGCGGTTGATCCGCTTCGATGCAACCCGCGCCGTTAACCCCGGCAAACGGCAACCGTAGGCTGATCAGGGACCACAGAGCGAACGCACAGTTTTTCGAGGCCTAGGGTTTCCGTCTCGCGGCGGCCATTAGGCGGGGAAATGTAAGGCTCAGACCCGGCTCATGATCAAGCAGCCGTTCGTGCCGCCAAAGCCAAAGCCATTCGACATCACCGTTTCGACCGAACGATCCGCGCGCGCGCGAAGGATCGGTAGGTCGGCGAACTCGGGGTCGATTTCCCCGATATGAGCGCTTTCGGCCAAGAAACCGTCCCGCATCATCAGCAGGCAGTAGATCGCCTCCTGCGCCCCGGCCGCACCCAGACTGTGACCGGTCAGGGACTTGGTGGAAGAAATTGGCGGAATGTGAGCGCCGAACACAGCGCGCACCGCGCCCATCTCGCGGCTGTCGCCCACGGGCGTCGAGGTGCCATGCGGGTTCAGATAGTCGATGGTCCGATTGCCAGCGCTTTCAAGGGCCAGGCGCATGCAGCGCTCGGCGCCTTCGCCCGATGGGGCCACCATGTCGAAGCCGTCGCTGTTGGCCGCATAGCCTGTGATCTCAGCGTAGATGGTCGCGCCCCGCGCCTTGGCGTGTTCGTAGTCCTCGACCACAACCACCCCAGCCCCACCGGCAATCACGAAGCCGTCGCGGTCCTTGTCGTAGGCGCGGGAGGCAACGGCCGGGGTGGAATTGAAGTTGCTCGACATCGCGCCCATGGCGTCGAACAAATTCGACAGGGACCAGTCCAGCTCTTCGGTGCCGCCGGCGAAGATCACATCCTGTTTGCCGAGCTGAATCTGCTCATAGGCGCTGCCGATACAATGGGTGGAGGTGGCGCAGGCCGAGGATATCGAAAAATTCAAGCCGCGGATCTTGAACCAAGTCGCCAGCACGGCCGAGGGGCCGCTGCTCATGGCCTTGGGCACGGCAAACGGGCCAACCCGCTTGGGGCCCTTTTCGCGCGTAATGTCCGCAGCCGTGACAATAGCCGAGGTCGACGGCCCACCGGCACCGACGATCAGGCCGGTACGCTCATGGCTGACCTGTTCGGGCGTAAGGCCGGAATCGGCAATGGCCTGTTCCATGGCAATGTGGGCGTAGGCTGTGCCGGGAGCCAGGAAGCGGGCGGCGCGGCGGTCGACCAGGGCCTCCCAGTCAATGTTCGGCTTGGCGTGGACCTGGGACCGGAATCCGAGCGCGGCATATTCCGGTGCGGCTGAAATTCCTGAACGCGCGGCTCGGAGCGACTCGCTCACCGCGTCGGCGGTATTGCCGATGGATGAGACGATCCCGATGCCGGTGATAACGACGCGGCGCATTGCCTGTATCCTGCTCCCAGTTTCGCCGAGCGATGGTGCCCCTTGAGCGCGGGGTCCTCAGCTTAGTGAATGTCTTCAGCCTTAAATATGCCAACGCGAAGGTCCTTGGCTTCATAGATGGGGCGGCCATCCGCTTCCATCACACCGTCACCGATGCCCAACACGAGTTTTCGCATGATCACCCGCTTTAAATCGATCTTGTAGACGACCTTTTTGACATCTGGCGTAACCTGTCCTGAGAATTTCACCTCCCCGACACCGAGCGCCCGGCCGCGGCCGGGTGCACCTGACCAGCCGAGGAAAAACCCGACCAGCTGCCACATGGCGTCCAGCCCAAGGCATCCCGGCATCACCGGATCACCGATAAAGTGGCAGACGAAAAACCACAGCTCCGGCGTGATATCGAGTTCGGCCTCGAGATAGCCCTTGCCGTATTGGCCGCTCTCCGAATCGATCCGGATAATGCGGTCGAACATCAGCATCGGCGGGGCCGGAAGCTGAGCATTACCCGGACCAAACATCTCTCCGCGGCCGCAGGCGAGCAGGTCCTGGAAGTCGTAAGAATTCTTCATGCGGCGACCGAGTAGCACAGGCGGCAAGGCCGCCTCAATGACCCCACGACGCAGATAGCGTTTTAACTGAGCCGCTCATTACCGGCATTGTGCAGCATCTGCAGTGCCCCAGACCTCAGCCTGCGGTGTCCAGCCGTAGCGTTTCTGGCCCCGTACGCGACACCAGCCGTTCTTGCACTTATCCAACGCCGCCATGCTGCGGGGGGCCAGAATCGCAACCACCGGCGAGCCGGGATCGGGCCTGGCGTGCAGGGCCAGCGACTGGGCCGACATGCGAATCACGCTGCGATGGCCGTCGGTCGTGCGTCGGTGCACCCAGGCACCGCCGCCCTCGGGATCGCAGACCTTGCGCCACTCCGCCGTCTCGGCAACCACCTGCACTGGCAGACCGCGCACACGATAGACCCAGCGCGCGGCATAGTCGTCACCTGGGCCCGAGCGGGCGTTTACCTCGTTGAATTTCAGGGTCACATAGCGTGGCACCGGTAGGCCCGACGGCGTCTGGCGATCCGCCGCCACGGCGCAAGCGGCCATACCAACCATCCAGACGAGCACCACCAGCGCCGCCTTGGGACCTATTCCCCTTGATAGAGGCTGACCCTTTGATAGAGGTGGATGGGTCATGGCCGCCCCCAAAACTAAAGTCATCGTCACCCGGCGTTTGCCCGATCTGATTGAGATTCGGATGCGCGCGCTATTCGACACCCAGCTTAGTGTGGATGACAAGCCTTTCACATCAGAAGACCTCGTCGTCGCTTTGCAGCAGGCCGACGTTCTGGCGCCCACCATCACCGACAGGATCGACAAGACCCTGATCGACCAAGCCGGGCCACAGCTGAAGCTGATCGCCAATTTTGGGGCCGGCATCAACCATATCGACGTGGCCGCCGCCAATGCGCGGGGCATCATGGTGACCAATACGCCCGGCGCCCTGACCGATGACACCGCCGACATCGCCATGGGGCTAATCCTGGCGGTCATGCGCCGCATGGTAGAGGGCGAGACCGTGTTGCGTGCCGGCGAATTCCATGGCTGGAGCCCCACCTGGATGACTGGCCAAAAGCTCGGCGGAAAACGGCTGGGAATCATCGGCATGGGTAGGATCGGCCAGGCCCTTGCAAAGCGCGCCCACGCCTTTGGCATGCCGGTGCACTACCATAACCGCAGGCCCATCAGCGGCGGCATCGCCGGGGCGCAGGGTGCCACCTATTGGGAAGATCTCGACCAGATGCTGGCGCAAATGGACGTGATCAGCCTCAACTGCCCCTACACACCGGCGACCTACCACCTGCTATCGGCGCAGCGGCTCAAGCTGCTGCGGCCCGAGGCTATCGTCATCAACACGGCACGCGGCGAGATCATCGACGAGGCTGCTCTGGCCAATATGCTGGCCGCGGGTGAACTGGCCGGTGCAGGGCTCGACGTCTACGAACACGAGCCGAGGGTGAATCCAACGCTGATGAAGCTGCGAAATGTCGTGCTTCTGCCGCACCTCGGCAGTGCCACCGTGGAAACCCGCGTGGCCATGGGCGAAAAAGTGCTGGTCAATATCAAGGCGTTCTTAGATGGCCACAGCCCGCCGGACCGGGTCCTGCCCTCTTTGCTTTAGCGCGCAAGCTCGATTTCATCGCCGACGGGTTTATGCCGCGTGTGATCGCCGGAATTATCGCCCCAGCCGAGGGCTCTTAAGGCGGCGCTTGTTGACGTGGTCGGTGGGTGCCTCGGCCTTGTCGGCGATTTCCTCGGGGAACTCGCCCTTAAAGTAAAATCGCTGCCAGGCCTCCTTCACCGCTTCGGGGTCACGCTTGAAAATGCGCTTGTTGAACTCGGCGCGCTGCTTGTGCCAGGCACCATACTGACCATCGAGTTCAGGGTTAGAGTTCAGCGAGCGGATCACCGGCTGGACGCTCTCAAGGATCTTGTCCTGCACGAGTGTGATGAAACAAAACGGCTCGTTCTTCTCGAAGCGGATCTTGCCGGGGCGGGTGAAAAGCCAGTTCATGGTAAAGGGAAAAGGCAGCCAGTCGGTCTCGACCAGGCCGCTCAGGGCCTGGATGCCGTCCTTGATATGGTTGGGCGATCCCATCACCCACATCGACCAGCCTGGCGGGGTCTTGAACAAATAGCCCGTATGCAGGGTCAGCACCCCATGGCTGAAGTGCGACTTGGCGAATTCGTGGAAGTCAGGGTGCGGCACGTCAGGCGTGAGCTTGATCGACTCCTGATAGATATTGCCGTCCCATTCGGCCGTAAAGCCCATGGGGCATAACAGTTCCCAGCCAGTGGTGTTGGCCATGGAAAGCGGCAGGCAGCGGTAAGGGTGCCGCTCCATGAAATGGTCCATCCAGGCCCGCGATGGGCGGCCGGCGACGATCTCCGCCATCCGGTTACTGGTCGGGTAGCACTCCAAGTCCATGGTCGGTCTCCGCTGGCGGCTAAAAAGCTCTAAACGGCGCAGGCCTGTGGCGCTAGTAGAGTGGAACCATGAAGCACCGCGAAGACCTGTTCGCCTATCTCAAGGCCATCGGCGTGTCGCACACCACGCTTGACCACCCAGCGGCGTTTACGGTCAAGGAAGGCGCGGAGATCAAGGCGGCGCTGCCCGGCGGCCATACCAAAAACCTGTTCTTGAAAGACGCTAAGGATAATCTCTGGCTGATCTCGGCCCTGGGCGAGACCACAATTGACCTCAAGCGGCTGCATCCGGTGATCGGGTCAGCCCGCCTGTCATTCGGTTCGCCAATCTTGATGCAAGAGACCCTGGGGGTAACGCCGGGGTCCGTCACGGCGCTGGGCCTGATCAATGATTCCGACAGGCGGGTGCGGTTCGTGCTCGACGCGGCATTAGCCCGCGCCGATCCGGTGAATTTCCATCCCCTGACCAATACCGCCACCACTGCCCTGAGCCAGGCGGGCTTTCGCACCTTCCTCGCATCAATTGGCATTACGCCGCTCGTGGTCGATTTCTCGTCGATGACCGTCGAAGATTAGGCTCACGCGGTTGCGGGCGACGTCGCTTGCGACCATCTTCAAGCTTGAGCGTTTGTACCCCCTAAGATGGAACGACAATGAGTCTGATCGGCGAGACCCTTAGCGCCCCGGCCGGCACCCCGAAGGATTGGATTAAGGTCGGCACAGACGCTGGCTTTATGGCCGACGTGATCGAGATGTCGCGAACCGTGCCGGTGATCGTCGACTTCTGGGCGACTTGGTGCGGCCCGTGCAAACAACTGTCGCCTATCCTGGAAAAGGCGGTGATGGACGCCAAGGGTGCCGTACGGCTGGTAAAAATCGATGTCGACAAGCAACCCGCCTACGCTGGCCAGCTGCGCGTTCAGTCGATTCCCGCCGTCTACGCCTTTGTCGATGGCCAGCCCGTTGATGGCTTCCAGGGCGCCCAGCCAGAAAGCCAGATCAAGGCCTTTATCGGCCGGCTGACCGGGCCGAAGGTCAGCGAGGTAGATGAACTGCTGGCCCAGGCTAAGGAGTCCATGGACATCGGGGACCTTGGCGGTGCGGCCCAGGGCTATGCGGCGGTGTTGGGTCTAGAGCCCAAGAATCTGAAGGCCATAGGCGGCATGGCCCGCTGCTACCTTCTCGGGGGCGACAGCGAGCGCGCGGCGGACGTGGCGGCCATGGCGCCGTCAGAGGCTAGCGACCCTGACCTCGACAGCGTGCGCGCCGCCTTGGCCCTGGCGGCCAACGCCAATGCTGAGACCCTGCCCCTTGAAGTGGCCATAGCGAAGAGCCCCAACGATCACGACGCACGCTTCGCCCTCGCCGGTGCCCTGGCGGCGGCGGGCGACCTGGAAGGCGCCGCCGACCACCTGCTTGAAATCATCGCCCGCGACCGGACCTGGAACGAGGAGGCAGCGCGCAAACAGCTGCTGACCGTGTTCGAGGCCGCCGGACCGGGGTCCGAAGTCGCCAAGGCGGGGCGGCGGAAACTCTCGTCCATCCTTTTCAGCTAGGGTCACCCCATGCCTACCGCCTATCGTAAGGCCGCCGACTTGCCGCTGGTTATTCCAGTCTTCCCGATCGATGGGGCCATGCTGCTTCCGGGTGGCCAGCTGCCACTCAATGTTTTCGAGCCGCGCTATCTCAACATGCTGGACGACGCCATGGCGGGTGACCAGATCATCGGCATGGTCCAAACCAGGTCTGGCGGCAATGCGGCCCGACCCGCCTTGGCGTCGATCGGCTGCGCTGGGCGTGTGACCAGTTTTTCTGAGGCGCCCGACGGCCGCTACATGATCACCCTGACCGGGGTGTGCCGGTTCGCCGTGAAGGATGAACTGCCGGTGCAGGGGCCCTATCGGCAGGTCAGGGCCAATTTCATGCCGTTTGAGGACGACCTCGTCGGGGACGACGCCGACCTGCCAGAGGGCGAACGGCAACAGTTCCTCGTCGCCCTACGTCATTATTTGGAGCATCGCGGACTGGCGATCGACTGGGAATCGGCCAAGGCCGCGCCGACCGAGGCCCTGGTCAATAGCCTGGCCATGGCCCTGCCTTTCGAACCGGCCGAGAAACAGGCCCTGCTCGAGACCGTGACCCTGTCTGACCGCTGCGCCACCCTGGTTGCTCTGCTGGAGTTCGGGGCCGCTGACGATTCCGATGACGCGCCGCTGTTCATACAGTAGGAGGTCACCATGAACGCTGCCCCGCCCGGCCCATCGGTTGATCCGCGCCTTTTAGAAATCCTGGTCTGCCCGGTGACGCGCAGCCAGCTGCGATACGACCGCGAGCGCCAGGAACTGGTCAGCGCCTCGGCCCGCCTGGCCTACCCGATCCGGGATGGCGTGCCCGTCATGCTGGTGGACGAAGCGCGGACGCTGGACGAAGGCGAGAGCTAAGGCCTTCAGCCCCCCCTTGGCGATTAAAGGGGTTCCCCGCGCAGCAACCGGGGCAGGTCCCCCGTCGCGCCGCCGGCGTCCTGCATGAAGAACCGACGCGCCGGACCGATGCGGTTGACCACGGCCATGGCGGCACCCCGCGCCAGCCGCAGAATAGGGTCGTCGTTGGCAAACAAGCGCGTAAAGAGGTCGGTCGCCGCCGCCAAGGCCACGGTGTCGAAACGGCGCCAGCGGGCATAACGCTCCAGCACGGCCAAGTTTCCAATGTCTTCGCCCTGACGCGACGCCTCGACAAGCACCTGCGCCAGGGCCGCCGCGCCCTTGAGGCCAAGGTTCAGACCCTGGCCGGCGATGGGGTGAATGCCATGGGCCGCGTCGCCCAGCAGGGCGGCACGTGGCGCTGTCATGCGCTCGGCCAGACTGAGCGACAGCGGATAGGTAAAGCTTGGACCGATCCGCTCGACCCGGCCCAGGAACTCGCCGAACCGGCGGGCCAGATGGGCATGGAACATGGCGTCGCTGGCCGCCTGAAGCGCCACCGCATTCGCTGTCGTCTCGGTCCAGACCAGGCTGGCGCGGTTTTCTGTCAGCGGCAGGATGGCGAATGGGCCGCTGGGCAGGAAATATTCGTGGGCGACGCCGTGGTGCGGGTGTTCCAGCTGCACCGTCGCCACAATGCCTGACTGCTTATAGGGCCAGGCCACCTCGCCGATGCCGGCGGCCTTACGCACAACCGACCCGCGGCCCTCGGCACCGACCAGGAGCGGCGCGGTCAGAATACGGCCGTCCTCCAGGGTCACCCAGGCAGCAGCGCCTTCGAACACCACCGAGGCGACCTTGGCCGGTGCCAGCACGGGAATGCGTGCCTTGGTCACCGCCGCGGCAAGGGCGGCGCGGGAGTGGCGATTTTCAATCAAGTAACCCAGCGGCTCGCCGCCGGAACTATCGCCGATCTCGGCGGCCTCGAAGCGAAGAAAGGCACCCACGGGGGGCCGTGCCGCCGCTCCGGGTGCCATGGCATCTGTGACCAGGATTTGCTCAATGCGCTGGGCCTTGGGCTCCAGGGCCTCACTCACACCCAGAACCCGCCACTGGCGGAAGGATGAGTAGGCGATCGCCGAACTGCGTCCGTCAAATGTGGGCTGGACCTGATCGTCAAACGGCAGCGGATCGATCAGCACAGGTCGCAAGCCGCCGTGCGCCAGGGCCAGGGCCAGGGTGGCACCGGCCATGCCCGCCCCGGCGATGATGACGTCGATTTGAGCGGGAACTTCGGGCGCGGCCATAGCAGCGATATGGCCCCCAGAACGGTGTTCTGTCCACCGCAACGCAAGCCTTCGCGCCCGCCATCGTAAACGCCTCTTAACCATTCTCCCGCTACGGTGAAGAGCTAGGCTTTAAACTTTAGGCTTTTAGAACCTGATGGCGCGCGCGGCGAGGCGTACAACGACGGAACTGCTTTGGGATGCGGCGCGGGTCAGCTGGGCCCTGCCCGGCGCGGCGCGGTTCCGGGGCGGCATCCTGACGGCCGCCGGCATGTTTCTGATGCTGATCATCGCCACCTACAATGCCGCAGACCCGAGCTGGAATGCGGCGGCGACCGTGCCGGTACAAAACGCCCTCGGTGAACCTGGCGCGATAATCGGTGATGCTGTGATGCAGTCCCTGGGTCTGGGGGCCTGGGCGGGCGCCCTGTTGATGGCGGTTTTCGGCCTGACACGCGTCGCGCAGCGCGATCCTAACGCCGCTCGCAAAGATACCCGCCGCCGAGCCCTGGCCGCCGTTTTTGGTCTATTCGCCCTGTCAGCCTTGTTCGCCGCGCCACGTCCACCGGTGACCTGGCCTTTGGCCAGTGGCCTGGGCGGATTCTGGGGTGATGCCATCCTGCGGATGGGTGCCGCCGTTCTGACCTTTGCGCGCCTACCCGGAGCGCGCCTGATCGCCGCAGCAGTCTATGGCGTATTGGCGTTCGTAGCGCTGTCCTACGGGCTCGGCCTTAGCCGTATCGACGCTTCGGCCTCGACCGACTGGATCAGAGGCGTGCTGCGACTGGCACCTGGACCCGCGCCTATCGCCAGGACCAAGAGGAATCGTGCCGCCAGTCGCGACATGGCCGACATCCCGCTGGACGCTCCCGCACCGGTGCCCGCTTCCGCCGCCCCCGTTCAGGTGCGCCAGCCCAAGAACTCGAAAAGTTCCGAGCGCGAGCGGCGCGAGCAGCAGAAGTCGTTCGATTTCGTCAATCCTAACGGCTTCGCCATGCCGGAGTTGTCGATGCTGGCCAAGCCTAAGCCCCGCGCTTCGTCGGTCGATGAAGGAGCCCTGCGCCAGAACGCCCAATTGCTAGAGGGCGTACTGGCAGAATACGGCGTGCGCGGAAACATCGACCAAATCCGGCCTGGCCCTGTCGTTACACTCTACGAATTGGTACCCGTTGCCGGCGTAAAGCACGCGCGTGTTGTGGCGCTCAGTGACGACATCGCCCGGTCGATGGGCGTGGCCGCATGCCGCATCGCCGTGGTGTCGGGTCGCAACGCCATCGGCATTGAACTGCCCAATGCCCGGCGCGAAACTGTCTATCTGCGCGACCTGCTGTCTTCGCCCGACTATGAGCGATCACAAGGCGTGCCAATGGCGCTGGGCGAAACCATTGGTGGCGAGCCCTATATCGCCGACCTGTCGAAAATGCCCCACCTGCTGATCGCCGGCACGACCGGCTCGGGCAAGTCGGTGGGGGTCAATGCGATGATCTTGTCGATCCTCTACCGGCTGAGCCCGGAAGAGTGCCGTTTCATCATGATCGACCCGAAGATGCTGGAACTCAGCGTCTACGACGGCATTCCGCACCTGCTTGCCCCGGTGGTTACCGATCCGAAGAAGGCCATCGTGGCCTTGAAATGGACTGTGCGGGAGATGGAAGACCGCTACCGCAAGATGTCGAAGATCGGCGTGCGCAATGTCGCCGGCTACAATGAGCGCGCGCGCGAGGCCGAGGCCAAGGGTGAGCACTTTGAACGCACCGTGCAGACCGGCTTTGATGACGCCGGCCGCGCCGTCTACGAGAGCGAGAAGATTCGCCCCGATCCCATGCCCTACCTGGTGGTGGTGATCGACGAAGTGGCCGACCTGATGATGGTGGCCGGCAAGGATATCGAGGGCGCGGTGCAGCGGCTGGCCCAGATGGCCCGCGCCGCCGGCATCCACCTGATCATGGCTACACAGCGCCCGTCAGTTGATGTGATCACCGGCACGATCAAGGCCAATTTCCCGACCCGGATTAGCTTCCAGGTTACCAGCAAGATCGACGCCCGCACCATTCTCGGCGAACAGGGTGCAGAGCAACTGCTGGGCCAAGGCGACATGCTCTACATGGCCGGTGGCGGGCGGGTAACGCGCCTGCACGGTCCGTTTGTGTCCGACGGCGAGGTCGAGGCCGTCGCTGGGTTCCTGCGCGCCCAAGGCCAGCCGCAATACCTGGAAGCCGTCACCGCCAGCGAGGATGAGGACGGTTTCGATGGCGAAGGCGGCGGATCTGGCGGCGATGGCGAGGGCGATCTCTACGATCAGGCGGTGGCCGTGGTGACGCGGGATCGCAAGGCCAGCACCTCCTACATCCAGCGCCGGCTGCAGATCGGCTACAACCGCGCCGCCTCGCTGATGGAGCGCATGGAACAGCAGGGCGTTGTCGGGGCGGCCAATCATGCCGGGAAGCGCGAAATTCTGGCCGGACCTCCGCCCCCACCTTGACGCTGGGCCTTTTCGTTTCATGTTTGCGAAATAGTTGGGATCGGTCGGTTTTCAGATCAGCCTATGCCGATCGCCTAAACAAACGGCTCCTTGAGGGCGCCGCCTTCGCGCTCTAGGACTGCTGCTGATGAAATATGCAGCCCTCCTGCTCGCCCTGGCCCTGGTGCCGCTCGCCGCCACGGCGCAGACGCCACAAGCCCCTGCGCCCGCCATGGCAGCCGGCAAGCCTGCGTCGACGCCGCTGAGCCCCGACGACCAGGCCATCGTCGACCGGGCGGTAACCTATCTGGAGGGGCTGAGCGCCGCCACCGGTCGATTCGCCCAGACTGATGCGCGCGGCACGGAGACAGGGGGGACTATCAGCCTGCAGCGCCCTGGAAAGGCCCGCTTCGAATATGACCCGCCTTCCGGTCTACTGGTCGTGGCTGACGGAAGCCGGGTATCGGTACTCGACCGGCGGCTGAAGACGTTCGATTCTGCACCCGAAGGTGCGACGCCGCTGGGCCTTTTCCTGGCTGGCCGCATCAAGCTGAACGGCGGGGTGAGGGTCACCCGCGTAGCCCAGCGAACAGACGGATTTTCACTGACCGCTGAAGACCCACGCAAACTGACCCGCGGCTCGATAACCTTGAATTTCACCGACAGCCCCCTGACCCTAGCGGGCTGGACCCTGGTCGATCCGCGCGGCGGCATGACCCGCGTGCGGCTGATAGATTTCAAGCCGTCATCCCGTCTAGACCCGTCCCTGTTCGTTCTGCGAGACCCACGGCCCGCAATTCACACCCGCTAGGGCAGCAGAATCACTGTTACTATTTTGTTACGCACAAATCCGATTGTGATTTTATTTGACTTTTATTCTTGCCAGTGGCCTCTTGGTCACACGTTGGACGCGCAAGTCTCGCGCCGCCAAGTTCCGTTCGGGCAATCCCCTCTCGACACGGAGTAACGAAAACTTTAACGCCCGGGCCGGGTCTCCGCCCGGGCGTTTTTTCGTCCGCCGCTCCAGCAGAACTCGAGGAAACCCCATGCGCCTTCGGGTTGCCACTTGGAACGTCAACTCGGTGCGTTTGCGGGTCGAGCAAACCGGGCGACTGATGGACGAGCACGGTATCGACGTCCTGTGCATGCAAGAGATCAAGTGCCAAGAGCACGAGTTTCCGCGTGACGAATTCGCCGCTATCGGCCTGCCGCACTTAAAGATCGCCGGCCAGAAGGGCTGGCATGGTGTGGCCATTGCCTCGCGCCTGCCGCTCGATCCGGTGGCGCCCCTGGATGTCTGTCGCGAGGGCCATGCCCGCTGTGTGCAGGCGTCTGTCGCCGGGGTTGAAATCCAGAACTTCTACATTCCAGCCGGCGGCGATGTGGCCGATCGCGCGTTGAACAAGAAATTCGATCACAAACTGGACTTCTACGAGACGCTTACCGCTGAGATGGCGATACGCGATCCGAAAAAGCCGCTGATCGTCACGGGCGACCTGAATGTGGCCCCTGGCGAGTTTGATGTCTGGAACCACCGCCACATGAGCAAGATCGTCAGCCATACGCAGGTAGAGGTCGAGGCCTTCGCGGCGCTGATGGGATCGATGGGCTTTGCCAACCTGCTGCGCGAAGCCACACCCGAACCGGAGAAGCTCGCCAGCTGGTGGAGCTACCGCGCCGCCGACTTCCGTCAAAGCAATCGCGGCCTGCTGCTCGACCACATCCTGATCAGCCCGGGTCTAAACGACGCTGCCTTTGCCGGCGGCAAGCCACAGGCTCGAGTGCTGGACCATGTCCGAGCGTGGGAAAGGCCAAGTGATCACGCGCCGGTGATCGCGGATTTCGCGGTCTAGGCGCTAGGGCTCTAGCCGGTACCCGCCAGGTTCGGTGATCAACAGCTTGGCGCGCGCCGGGTCAGGCTCGATTTTCTGGCGCAGGCGATAGACGTGGGTCTCTAGGGTGTGGGTCGTGACCCCAGCGTTGTAGCCCCATACCTCGGCCAATAATTCCTCACGCGTGACCGGCTTTTCGCCGGCGCGGTAAAGATATTTCAGGATCGAGGTTTCCTTCTCGGTCAGGCGAACCTTGCCGCCGCTGTCGTCGAGCAGTTGTTTGGCGCTGGGTCGGAAAATATAGGGGCCAATGCGGAAAAGCGCATCTTCGCTAGCCTCGTGACTGCGCACCTGAGCCCGAATTCGGGCCAGCAGCACGCCGAAACGGAAGGGCTTGGTGACATAGTCGTTGGCACCGGCATCCAAGCCCAGGATGGCATCCGAATCACTTGCCGCAGCGGTCAGCATGATGATCGGCTGGGCGGCACCGCCCTTGCGCATCAGGCGGCACGCTTCACGACCATCCATGTCGGGCAGGTCAACATCGAGCAAAATGAGATCGGGGCGCAGCTCTCGCACCGCCCTGATGCCTTCTGCCGCGGTTCCGGCCTCCTTGGCATCGAACTCTTCGTGCAACTGCAACTGCTCCGCCAAGGCGCTGCGGAGGTCGGCGTCGTCGTCGATGATCAGGAGGGTCTTTCGCTGGGCCATGGCGAGAGCATGCCCTAAAGTGGGGGTGAGGGCCAAGCGGGGGAGACAAATGATCTTTGAGGCGCGCCTCGATGGCCGGTTCCTGATCGGGTCGCACGCGGTGCGGTGCGCCTTTGGGCGAAGCGGAGCGCTGCCGGCCGCCGATAAGCGCGAGGGCGATGGGGCAACGCCACTGGGGACCTGGCCCATCCGACGCTTGCTTTATCGGCCCGATCGATGCTTGCCGCACACCGCCCTGGAAACCGCACCGATCCGGCCCGACGACGGCTGGTGCGACGACCCCGGCGATGCCGCCTATAATCGCCCTGTGCGGCTGCCCTACCCCGCCAGGGCAGAGGCCATGTGGCGCGACGACCATCTGTACGACCTGGTGCTCGTCCTCGGCCACAACGACGACCCGCCCGTGGCGCAAATGGGCTCGGCCATCTTCCTGCACCTCGCGAAACCGGCCTATGCACCTACCGAGGGCTGCGTTGCGCTGGCGCGTGGCGATATGGAGCGGCTACTCGCTGAGGTACGTCCGGGCGATCGGATTCGGATCGTGGCGGTTCCCGAACAGGGCTGAGCCAACGCGCACACTGGTTGCACCGCAGCTCACGGCCTCCTCGAAGTCGGCGCTCATGCCCATCGACAGCTTGTCGATACCGTTGGCGGCAGCGATTTCGGCCAGCAGCATAAAATGCGGCCGAGGCGGTTCGTCAGCGGGCGGGATGGCCATCAGACCCTCGATCTCAAGCCCCAGACCTCGGCAAATCCTGATCAGGCCGTCGGCATGCTTGGGCAGGATTCCGGCCTTCTGCGGCTCAGACCCGGTATTGACCTGGACATAGAGGCGCGGCGTGAATCCCCCGCGAGAGGATTCTTCCGCGATGGTGGCGGCAATTTTTTCGCGGTCGACCGTCTCAATGACGCCGAAAAGGGCCAAGGCGGCCTTGACCTTATTGGTCTGCAGCGGGCCGATCAGGCGCAGTTCGATGTCGGGGTGGCGGAACCGTTCAATGCCCCAGCGCTCCTGCGCTTCCTGCACGCGGTTTTCGCCAAACACCGCTTGGCCCTCTTGCAAAACCGACTCTATCGCTTGCCAAGTCTGTTGCTTGCTGACCGCAACCAGAGTCACATCGGCGGGGTCACGCCCCGCCGCCAATGCGGCCCGTTCGATGCGGGTCAGAATAGCGGCGCGGGCGCTCATGGACGGATGATACTCTTGAACCAAGTGGAAGCGCTGCGGCGCGCGTCGCACAAGCTAAGGCCTTGCACGACCGGCGCAAAGAGGCTGCCCCGCCTATTGGCCCTTACCGACCCGAAACGAAGTGGGGATGTGCTTCGACTGGCGGCGGGCTTACCGAGCGGATCAGCCCTGGTTTTCCGGACGTTCGGGGTGGAGGGCGCTCTTAATGTGGCGCAGACCCTGCGGCGCCTCACATGGCGGCGCGGCGTGCTGCTGCTGATCAGTGCTGATGCGGGCTTAGCGCGCGCCGTGAAGGCGGACGGGGTGCACCTTCCGGAGCGATTTGTCAGGCGACTACCCAACCTGTCCGGTCGGGGCTTGTTGCTAACCGCGGCGGCGCACTCGCCCGCGGCCGCGCGGCGAGCCCTGGCCTTGGGGGCGGATGCGGTGGTGGTATCCGCCGTCATGCCCAGCCAGAGCCCGTCGGCGGGAAAGCCGATAGGATTGCTGCCTCTGGCGCTATTGGCGCGAAGCCTGGCCGGACCGGTCTATGCGCTAGGTGGAATTGACGGATCGAATGCGTGCAGGATCGCGGCGACAGGGGTCGCGGGCTTGGCGGCTGTCGGGGCTTTCGTCCGACCCTAGGGTCTAGAACTTGAAGGCGGTCTCGAGGCGCACGCGGGGCGTGGCTTCCGGGGGCTGGGCCTTGCTGATCAAGGCTTTGGGATCAGGCTGGCTCAGGCTGACCGCGCCGCCGACTTGCAGGGCGGGAGTGAGCTTGAAAAAGGCACCGGCGCGGACGTCTTCAAGCTGAACCTCGCGATCGACCGGTTGGTCGAAATCAAGCTTCAGGCCCCAGCGGCCCTTTGTTGCGTCGAACTGTAGAGTCTTCTTCGAAGATGGCCCGTACTGAACCGCATGGGTGTTGAAGTCACCGCGCACACGGAAGCCGTCGGTGGTCTTGGCGCCCAACTGAACTGGCTCAGCATGCGCGGCGAACCCCGATCCCAGAAGGATCAGAGCACTTGCCGCCAGCATGGACTTGGCCGTCCGCGTCACCCTTGTCTCCGATAAAGCGTCTCGTGGGCATCGAGGCCCACTTAAAATCGCGATGAGATAAGCAGCGCTGTTGCTCGAAGGTCAACCGCAGTATGGTCTTTTCGCGCCGGGGGGGCTGGATTCGACCCCAGCCTGTGGCGGCAAGGCCACGACGTCTGCCCCCTTTTGTGCCGCCTCCGTGCGGGTCTTACAGCGGCGGAAGGCGTTCGCCGTAACGCTGAAACGAGCCCCGGCCCGGGTGGGTGGGTAAAAAAGCGCCTTGGATGCGGACGGGGGCCTGATATAGACCCTTCGGCGCGGGCGAAACCTGAGCAGTGGAGCAAAGAATGGCGTTCGAGCGTAGGCGAACAGGGCGGATATTGCGGATCGCCGCCGTGGGCTTGGCCCTAGTGAGCGTTACAGCGTGCGCCAGCACCCGCAGCCGCCTATTCGGCGGCGGAAAGAATACGGTTGCCGCGACGGAGGCGCCCGCCGGCGCGATTGGCGTGAACGGCTATCTCTGGCGCGCCACCCTAGACACCCTGGCCTTCATGCCCCTGGCATCAGCCGATCCCTACGGCGGCGTTATCATCACCGACTGGTACGCCAACCCGCAGCTACCCAACGAGCGGTTCAAGGCAACGGCCTATATCCTCGACTCTCGCCTTCGGGCCGACGGCCTCAATGTCGCGGTCAACAAGCAGGTCAAGGACGCCGCTGGCGGCTGGGTCGACGCCCAGCTGGCCGACCAGACCGAGACCGACATTGAAAATGCCATCCTAACGCGCGCGCGCCAGCTGCGCCTTTCCAACATCGGGAACTAGCCCGCAACCACCATGGCGGCCTATGTTCCCAGCCAAGTCGAGCCCCGGTGGCGCGCCGCCTGGGAGCGGGCGGAATCATTCCGCACGTCGGCGGACTTTGCCTCAGATCCGCGTCCAAAATACTACGTCCTGGAGATGTTCCCCTATCCGTCGGGGCGCATCCACATGGGCCATGTGCGCAACTATGCGATGGGCGATGTGGTGGCCCGGTTCAAACGGGCACGCGGCTTTTCCGTGCTGCACCCCATGGGCTGGGACGCATTCGGCATGCCGGCCGAGAACGCCGCTATGGAACGCGCCGTCCATCCCAAGGGTTGGACCTACGACAATATCGCCGCCATGCGGGCCGAACTGAAGGCCTTAGGCCTATCTATCGACTGGTCCCGCGAATTCGCCACCTGCGACGCGGCCTATTACGGCAAGCAACAGGCCTGGTTCCTGAAGCTACTCGAGCGCGGCCTGGTCTATCGCCGGCAGGCGAGTGTGAACTGGGACCCGGTCGACATGACCGTCCTGGCCAATGAACAGGTCATAGACGGCCGCGGCTGGCGCTCTGGCGCTCTGGTCGAGAAGAAGAAGCTGACACAGTGGTTTCTTCGCATCACCTCTTACGCCGACGCTCTGATCGAGGGGCTGGGAGCACTGGACCGCTGGCCGGACAAGGTGCGGCTCATGCAGGAAAACTGGATTGGTCGCTCCAGGGGCCTACAGATGACCTTTGCCTTCGCGGGCACAGCTCCTGCGGGGTTCGATGCCGGCGTCGAGGTCTATACGACTCGGCCCGATACCCTGTTCGGCGCTTCGTTCCTGGCGATTGCCGCCGATCATCCCTTAGCCGAATCGCTGGCGAGCGATCAGAAGGTCGCGGCCTTCCTGGCCGAATGCAAAAAAGGCGGCTCTACCGCTGCGGATATCGAGACCGGCGAGAAGCTAGGGCTAGATACCGGCCTGACCGTAGCCCATCCGTTCAAGTCAGGTGCGACCCTGCCCGTTTGGATAGCCAATTTCGTGCTCATGGACTACGGCACCGGGGCCATTTTTGGTTGCCCAGCCCACGACCAGCGCGACCTAGATTTTGCCCGAAAATATGCTCTTCCGGTCACGCCTGTCGTGCTGCCGCCCGGCGCGGACCCAGTCGATTTCAGCGTCGGCAAGGAGGCCTATACCGGGCCTGGCACGATCTATAACTCTGATTTTCTTGATGGTTTGGCCATCGAGGCGGCCAAGGCCGAGGCTGTCGCCCGCATTGAAACCCTGGGCAAGGGCTTGGGGGCCACGGTCTATCGGCTGCGCGACTGGGGTGTAAGTCGCCAGCGCTACTGGGGCTGTCCGATTCCGGTGATCCATTGCACCGCTTGTGGCCCCGTGCCGGTACCGACAGACCAGCTGCCGGTGGTGCTGCCCGACGATGTGACCTTCGACAGCCCGGGCAATCCGCTGCTGCGCCACCCGACCTGGCGGCACGTCTCCTGCCCGTCGTGCGGCGGCAAGGCCGAGCGCGAAACCGACACGCTGGACACCTTCGTCGACAGTAGCTGGTACTTCGCTCGCTTCACCAATCCGGGCGCGGGCGCCGCCATCGACAAAGCCGCTGCCGATCACTGGCTGCCGGTCGATCAGTATATTGGCGGGGTCGAGCATGCGGTGCTGCACCTGCTGTATGCCCGCTTTATCACCCGCGCCCTGAGGGACGAGGGTATGCTGTCGGTGGAGGAGCCGTTCGCGGGCCTGTTCACCCAGGGCATGGTGACCCACGAGACCTATAAAACCGCCTCTGGCGACTGGGTGCAGCCCGATCAGGTTACCCTGGTGAACGACAGCGGTGTGCGCCGCGCTGTCTACACCGACACTGGCGAGGATCTGGTGGTGGGCGACATCGAGAAGATGTCGAAATCGAAGAAAAACGTAGTCGCGCCGGAGGCGATATTCTCGGCCTATGGCGTCGACGCCGCCCGCCTGTTCGTGATGTCCGACAGCCCGCCCGAGCGGGACGTGCAATGGACCACCGGCGGGGTCGAGGGCGCAAGCCGCTTCGTTCAGCGGGTCTGGGCCGAATTCGAGACCCCCGTCACAGCCGGCGGCTCGGACGACGACGCCCTGGCCCTGCGCCAGGCCGCGCACCGGCTGATCGAAGCCGTGACCGACGGTATTGAAGGCTTCCGCTTCAACTCGGCCGTCGCCAAGCTCTACGGCTTTCTCAATACCCTGAAGGCCAATAAGGCCGGTGGGGCGGCGCGCGCCGAGGCCCTATCGATCCTGGCGCGATTGATCGCCCCCTTCACACCGCATCTGGCCGAGCAATGCTGGGAAAAGCTGGGCGAAGCCGGCATGATCTGCGACGCGCGCTGGCCAGACGCCGATCCGGCCCTGACCGCCCAAGACGAGATTTTCCTGCCGGTTCAGGTCAACGGCAAGCGGCGCGGCGAAATCCGTGCGCCGGTCGGTGCTGCGCATGCTGATGTCGAAAAAATCGCCCTGGCGGACGCCAACGTTGCGGCGCACCTTGATGGCCTGACTGTTCGCAGGGTGATCGTGGTGCAGGATCGTATCGTCAACATCGTGGCCAACTAGATGAACCGACTGCGCGCGTCGCTGATCGGCCTGATGCTCCTCTCGCTGACAAGCTGCGGGTTCACACCGCTCTATGCCGTGCCCGAGGTCGCCTCGGGTCTATCCACCATCGCCATCAGCGCGCTGCAAGGACGCTCGGGGTTCTTGCTGCGCCAGTCTTTGGGCGACGCCTTCGCCCACGACGCCTCGGCCCCGACGGCCTATCGCCTGGCCCTGTCCTATAACGAGCAGAAAATCCCCCGCGGCGTGCGAGTCGACAACGTGGCCAATCGCTACGAGCTGGTGCTGACCGTCGGGTACATCCTGACCACCGCCTCCGGAACACCCGCTAAGACCGGAAGGGTGCAGGCCAGCGTAACCTATGATTCCGCCGAGCAGCCCTATGCGTCCATCGCCGCCGAACAAGACGGCCAGGAGCGCGCCGCCGCCGAAGCCGCGCGGCAGATTCAGATCGAACTGGCCACCTGGATGGCTAGCAATAAGCCCACCTAAATGATCCTGACGCGCCGCCCGGACATCGAACGGTTCCTCAAGGGCCCAGACGGCAGCGTGCGCGTGGCCCTGATCTACGGCCGCGACACGGGAATGGTGCGCGAGCGCGCCGATAGTCTGGCCCGCAAGATCGTGAAGGACCCGGACGACCCGTTCGACGTCTCCGCCCTGACGGGGTCCGACGCCGAAGACGAGGGAGCGTTGGAAGGCGCCCTGACCGCCCAATCCATGACCGGTGGCCGGCGGCTGGTGCGGCTGCGACTGTCCAGTGACAAGGCGGGACCAGACCGCGCCGCCGCCGCCGCCCTGACCGCCCACGCCAATGGTGAGCTTAATCCGCTGGCGTTTTTCCTAATTGAGGCCGGGGCGCTAGGGCGCGACAGCCAACTGCGCAAGGCGGCGGAGGCCAAGGGCTTCAATGAGACCTGCGTGGTCATGCCCGCCTATGAAGACGAGCCCGGCGATGTGGCGCGGCTGGTGCGCGAGGGCTTGGCTGCCGACAAGGTGTCGCTGACCAACGATGCCTTGGCCTTGCTGGTTGAGCGCCTGCCGCGCGACCGCGGCGTGGCACGGCAAGAAATAGAGCGCCTGGCGCTATTTCTGGGCCCGGGAAGCGGGGCACAGGGCGACGTCACCCTGCTGGCCGACTTTTTCGGGGTTGAGCCTGAAGCCTCCCTATTCGAAGCCGCCATCGACGCGTTCGGTGGCCAACTTGGCGCGGCTCAGGGCCACTTGCGGCGAGCCCGGGCGGAAGGCGAGGGGGGCCCGGCCACGGTGAGGGCGGCCGGCATGCATCTGACGAAGTTGCGCAAGGCCTTGACCCTGATGGCCAGCGGTACCGAGGCCAGTGCTGCCGCCAAATCGGTTGGGGTGTTCTGGAAGACCGAACGCGAGTTCCTGCGCCAGGCCCGCGCCTGGTCGC
>Ga0114970_10001024_pt1 | contig 20926 bp, 20 predicted proteins | sample M_140205_XF_Meta_FD_87030 | JGI IMG/M metagenome (GOLD analysis project Ga0114970, IMG submission 87030) | Freshwater microbial communities from Lake Montjoie, Canada to study carbon cycling - M_140205_XF_MetaG | ecosystem: Environmental > Aquatic > Freshwater > Lake | place: Lake Montjoie...
CCGGCGACGACCTCGCCGCCCGCAAGTGCGAGCTGCACCCCGTCGCCATCCTGCGAAAAGGACTCGACCCGGGCATTGGTGCGCAGTTCGATATTGGGCAAGGCCTGGCAGGCGTGCAAGAAGACATCGTGCAGGTCGGCCCGGTAGATGACGCCATAGGGATGTCCGTACACCGCGCGTGCCGCGTCGCCGAGCTGCACGCGCACGATCCGCTCGGCGCTGCGAATATCGTTCATCGACAGGCCGGTGGGAAAGAAGGCGACCCGGTTGACCGCGCCAGTCAACCCGAGGTGGTCGAACATCTTGAATATATTGGGGCCGAGCTGAATGCCGGCGCCAATTTCGCCAAAGGAACTTGACTGTTCCAGCACCGTGACCGCGTGACCGTCCTTAGCCAGCGTGTAGGCCGCTGCGAGTCCGCCGATGCCGCCGCCCGCTATCAGCAGGTTGTTTTTGGAAGCCATCTGGGTTCGCCTTGCTAGTTGGCTGTGCGCCCGCGCGTTGGGGAGCGCTTGGCCGGCTTAGGCCGACTTGGTCAGCAGTTCAAAATGTTCAACCTTCGGCGGACCGTCAAAAAAGGGACCCACGATGCCACGCCACTCGGGGAACAATGCCGACTCGCGAAATCCCACCGTGTGGTCCTCCAGCGTGTCCCAGAAAATTTGCAGCAGATAGCGCTGCGGACTCTCGATGCTCCGGTTGACCTTGAACCCCTGAAAACCCTTGGCGTTGCGCACGACGGTCTTCAAACCGCGTTCGATCGCTTCCTCAAAGGCGACGTTCTGTCCCGCGTGGATGCGGATGTCTGCGAGTTCAAGAATCATGCTGTGCGCTCCTGTGGCTTGGTTTGAATGTCAAAGACCTCGCTGCGGCCATCGGTGTGCCGGGCAAAGCGCCGGGCCTGCGTGCCATGGGTTGGCGCGCTGTCCGCCCACGGCCAGCCGCCAAATTGGGTTTGCCGATAGTCGGCAAAGGCCTGGTGGATCTCGGCCTGGCTATTCATCACAAAAGGCCCATGCTGCACAACAGGCTCGGCTATCGGCCTGCCCTGCAGCATCAACAATTCGCTGGCCGTGCTGCCATTGATGAGTTCCAGATCGCTGTCACAGCGCAGCTCCATCGCCGCATGCTGGCGAAGCGACTGCCCGCCTATCGCCAGTTCGGCGCCGCGGAAAAAATAAAGACTGCGTCGGGTCTGCGCCCCGGCTGCCGCCGGCAGCGTCCAGCGGCAACCGGGTGCCAGCGTGATGGTCCAGATGGCGACATCCGCGTGGGCCTGCGCCGCCCAGGAGTCTGGCGGCGGTGGCAGCGGCGATGCCCCGCCAAGCGCGCCGGCAATGCAGGCCACTTGCGCGCCGGCGCCGGACTGGTAGCGCGCAAGCTGCTCGGACCAAAACATGGTGAAGTGTGGTGCGACCATCTTGTGGCTGGCGGGCAAGTTCAGCCAGATCTGGAACAGTTCCAGAGGATTGGGCCGGGCCCGGTCGAGCAGCGGGAACATCTCGGCGTGGACGATGCCGCGTCCGGCGGTCAGCCACTGCACGTCGCCGCCGCCGAAACGCGCGGTGGCGCCCAGCGAATCGGAGTGGTCAATCAAGCCCTGGCGGACAATGGTGACGGTCTCGAAGCCGCGGTGCGGATGGGCTGGAAAGCCCGCAACGGTGGCGCCGTGGTACATGCGCCAGCCATCCTTGCCGGCAAAGTCCTGCCCGATGGTGCGGCCCGTCAGGGGCGCGTCAGGCCCCAAGTCTGCATTGCCGCGCGGGTAGGTGTCGTCGTGATACGCGCAAAACAGGAAGGGATCCATGGTGGGCCATTGCGTGCCAAGGCGCTGGCTGCTGATGATGGGGTGCTTGGCCATGGTGATGCGCCGCGTCTGACTCTTTTGAGGTGGTTGGCGCGCACGGCCAACCCGGGCGCAGGCTGCCAAGTTTAGCGCCCAGGCCGCGCCGTCCGCGATCCGGTTTATCCTTTGGGGATGAAGCTCTACAACTACTTCCGCTCCTCGGCGTCGTTTCGCGTTCGCATCGCCCTCGCGTACAAGGGGCTTGCCTACGACTATGTGCCGGTCCACCTGGCGCGCGGCGACCACAAACTGCCAGCATACGCCGGCATCGCGGCGGATGGGCTGGTCCCGTTGCTTGAGGTCGGCGAGGACCGCTTGAGCCAGTCGATGGCGATCATCGAGTACCTGGAGGAGACGCACCCGACCCCGTCGCTGCTGCCGGTGTCGGCGCTCGACCGGGCGCGGGTGCGTTCGCTGGCGCAAAGCATAGCCTGTGAAATCCACCCGCTGAATAACCTGCGCGTGCTGAAGTATCTGGTGCGGGAACTCAAGATCGACGAGGAGGCCAAGGGCCAGTGGTACCGGCATTGGGTCCGCGAAGGGCTGGAGAGTTTTGAGCGGCAATTGGCCCAACAGCGGCCGTCGCTTTACTGCTGGGGCGACGCGCCAACGCTTGCCGACGTGTGTCTGGTACCGCAAATCTTCAACGGAAAGCGCTTTGACGTTGATTTCGATGGTCTGCCACGCACCATGGCGGCTTTTGACGCCTGCATGCAGCTCCAGGCCTTTCAGGGCGCCCAGCCATCGGCCTGCCCCGACTTCGAGGCCTGAGTTGGCGTTTCACCCGGACTGGCTGATTCCGGATTGGCCCGCGCCGACGCGGGTGCGGTCGGTCTTCACCACCCGGGCCGGGGGTGTTTCCAGGGCGCCCTACGACAGCCTGAACCTGGGCCGACCGTCGGCGGATGCGCCGGGCGATGTGGACGTCAATCGGGCCAGGCTGCAGGTTGCGCTGGGGCACGCCCCGGTATTCCTGCAGCAGGTGCATGGCGCGCATAGCGCCGAACTACGGGCTCCGCCGGAACTTGACGCGATGCCGTCGATCCAGGCCGACGCCTGCGTCACTGTCCAGTCGGCGGTGGTGTGCGCTGTGCGCGTTGCCGACTGCTTGCCCGTTCTGTTCGCCGACAGCCAGGGAGCCGGGGTAGCGGCAGCCCATGCCGGCTGGCGCGGCCTTGCGGCGGGCGTTCTGGAGAACAATTTTCGCCACTTTGAGGCGCTCTGCATGCGCACCGGCGGGCCATCGCGCGGCACGGCTGCATCCGGGTTTGCTTCTCGCACGCTGGCCTGGCTGGGGCCCTGCATCGGGCCGCAGGCCTTCGAGGTCGGTTCGGATGTGCGCGAGGCCTTTGTCGCGCAGGACGCCAGCGCAACGCGATTTTTTCAGGCCAAGGCAGGCGATAAATGGCTGGCGGATCTGCCGGGCCTTGCGCGGGCGCGGTTGCGCGCTATCGGCGTTTCGTGCATCTACGGCAACGACGGCAGCAGCGCTTGGTGCACGGTTGCCAACCCCTTACGTTTTTTCTCGCACCGCCGCGACAGCGTCAGGCTCGGCGGCAGCGGCCGCATGGCCGCCTGTATCTGGATCGACTAGGGCCGCTTCGCGCATGCGGCGCGCGCGCCGGCGCGCCGGTGTTGCCATCAGGTACAGCACCAGGGCGACCGGTAGCAGGCCGTAGAGCACAAAGGTGATGGCGGCGCCAAGCAGGCTGCCGTTGCTGCTGCTGGCTTCGGCCAGCGCCATCATCAGCGTGACGTAGAGCCAGGCAATCGGTATTAGTAGCATCTATTGGCCCATTTAGGAGCTGTCAGTTCTGCGAAGGCTAATGCTGACACAATTCGACACGGTACAAGCTGCAAGGGCTTTGTAAGCCTCAGAAATGGACAGTGCCTGGAGATAGAGCGTGAAAGACGATATACAGCAGGCCTGGAGCGATTCGGCAAAACAGTTGCAGCAGGGTATGGCGGAGAACTGGGCCCGGGCGATGCGATCGCTGCAGCAGCTGGCGCAAGCGGGCAAGCCGGATCCGGTTGGGGCGGGCGTGCCGAAGATCGAATTCTCCCCAGCCAAGCTGCAGGAACTGCAGCAACAGTACCTGCGCGAATCAGCCGAGTTATGGGCCAACAGCCTCAGCGCGAAGCCGCAACAGACCGACAAGCGCTTCGCGGGCGCCGCCTGGACCGGCAGCCCGCTGGCGGCCTATTCGGCCGCCAGTTACCTGCTCAACGCGCGCACGCTGATGGGCCTGGCCGACGCGGCGCAGGCCGACGAGAAGACACGCGCCCGTCTGCGTTTTGCCGTGGAGCAATGGGTCGCGGCCAGCGCGCCCAGTAATTTCTTGGCATTCAACGTCGAGGCGCAGAAGCGGGCGATCGATACCAGGGGCGAGAGCATCGCCAAGGGCATCCAGAATTTGTTGCACGATGTGCAGCAGGGCCATGTCTCCTTGACAGACGAGAGCCAGTTTGAAGTCGGCCGCAATGTGGCGACTACCGAGGGCGCAGTCGTGTTCGAGAACGAGCTGTTCCAGCTGATCGAATACAAGCCCCTGACTGCAACGGTTTTTGAAATCCCCTTTTTGCTGGTGCCGCCTTGCATCAACAAGTTTTACATCCTGGATTTGCAGGCTGAAAACTCGTTCATCCGATATGCGGTCGAACAGGGCCAGCGCACCTTTGTCGTCAGCTGGCGCAACCCCGACGCCTCGTTGGCCGACAAGTCCTGGGACGACTATATCGAGGACGGGGCGATCAAGGCGATCGCGGTGACCCAAGCGATCAGCGGGTCCAAGACCGTCAACGCGCTGGGCTTTTGCGTCGGTGGAACCATCCTGACCACTGCGCTTGCCGTGCTCGCTGCGCGCGGCGAAAAACCGGTTGCCAGCGCGACCCTGCTCACGACGCTGCTCGATTTCACCGACGCCGGTATCTTGGACGTCTTCATCGATGAGGCCTTCGTGCGCTACCGCGAGCAGGAAATGGGCCAGGGCGGGTTGATGAAGGGCGGCGACCTTGCGTCCACCTTTTCATTTCTGCGCCCCAACGACTTGGTGTGGAACTATGTGGTGGGCAACTACCTCAAGGGTGATACGCCCCCGCCCTTTGACCTGCTGTACTGGAACAGCGACTCGACCAACCTTCCGGGCCCGTTTTATACCTGGTATCTGCGTAACACCTATCTGGAGAATCGGCTGATCCAGCCTGGTGCGGCGGTCGTTTGCGGACAGGCCATCGACCTGCGTCGGGTCGATATGCCGGTCTATATCTATGGCTCGCGGGAGGACCATATTGTGCCCCTGGCAGGCGCTTATGCATCGACCCAGCATCTGCCCGGCAAGAAGCGCTTCGTGATGGGCGCCTCGGGTCATATCGCCGGCGTGATCAACCCGCCGGCCAAGAAGAAGCGCAGCTACTGGACCGGGCCGGCCAACCGTTTCCCGCCCCATGCCGAGGAATGGATTGCCAGCGCCTGCGAGCACCCGGGCAGCTGGTGGCCGGACTGGAGCGCATGGCTTGGCGCCCGCAGCGGCAAGCTGAAGGCGGCGCCAAGGCGCTATGGAAGCGGGAAGTACAAGGCCATAGAGGCAGCCCCGGGCCGCTATGTGAAGGCCAAGGCCTAGTTAAGTATTCAATCTGCAACTGGAGATACAGCATGGAAGATATCGTCATCGTTTCGGCCGCACGCACAGCGGTCGGCAAGTTTGGTGGGACGCTGGCCAAGACGCCGGCCACCGAGTTGGGGGCGGCGATCATCGCCGAGGTGCTCAAGCGCAGCGGTCTGGCAGCCGAGCAGGTGGGCGAGGTGATCATGGGTCAGGTGCTGTCTGCCGGCGCTGGGCAGAATCCGGCGCGCCAGGCGGTCATCAAGAGCGGTCTGCACCAGGGAACACCCGGACTTACGATCAATGCGGTGTGCGGATCGGGCCTGAAGGCGGTGATGCTCGCTGCGCAAGCCGTGGCCTGCGGCGACAGCGAGATCGTGATCGCCGGGGGTCAGGAAAACATGAGCGCCTCGCCGCATGTGCTGCTGGGCTCGCGCGATGGACAGCGCATGGGCGACTGGAAAATGGTCGACAGCATGATCGTTGACGGCCTGTGGGACGTCTACAACCAGTACCACATGGGCATCACCGCTGAGAATGTGGCCAAGAAGTACGGCATCAGCCGGCAAGCGCAGGACGCGCTGGCGCTGGCGAGCCAGCAGAAAGCAGCCGCTGCGCAGGACGCCGGCCGCTTCAAGGATGAAATCATGGCCTTTTCAATCGCCCAGCGCAAAGGCGAGCCCATCGTTTTTTCCGCCGATGAATACATCAACAAGAAGACCAGCGCAGAAGCGCTCGCGGGTCTGCGCCCGGCTTTTGACAAGGCCGGTAGCGTGACCGCCGGCAACGCCTCGGGCATCAACGACGGCGCCGCTGCGGTGATGGTGATGACGGCCCGCAAGGCCGCATCGCTGGGCCTCACGCCTTTGGGACGTATTGCGAGCTTTGCCACCAGCGGACTGGATCCGGCCTTCATGGGAATGGGGCCGGTTCCCGCGTCGACCAAAGCCTTGCAGCGCGCTGGCTGGAAGGCGCAGGACCTCGACCTTCTGGAAATCAACGAGGCATTCGCCGCGCAGGCTTGCGCCGTGAATCAGGAAATGGGCTGGGACACATCCAAGGTCAACGTCAACGGTGGCGCGATCGCCATCGGCCATCCGATCGGCGCGTCCGGCTGCCGGATACTGGTCACCCTGCTGCACGAAATGCAAAAGCGCGACGCCAAAAAGGGCATCGCCTCGCTCTGCATCGGCGGTGGAATGGGCGTTGCCATGACCGTCGAGCGTTGATCGCTAAGCCAATCAGTCACACAACCAAGGGAAAATAATGACTCAAAAAATTGCATATGTCACGGGCGGGATGGGCGGTATCGGAACCGCTATTTGCCAGCGCCTGCACAAGGAGGGCTTCAAGGTCATTGCCGGTTGCGGCCCGACGCGGGACCATTCCAAATGGATCGCCGAGCAGGCGGCGCTGGGCTACACCTTTTACGCGTCGGTGGGCAATGTGGGCAATTGGGACTCCACCGTGGCCGCGTTTGGCAAGACCAAACTCGAACACGGCGCTATCGACGTGCTGGTCAACAACGCGGGAATTACCAAGGACCGCATGTTCCTGAAGATGACGCGCGAGGACTGGGACACCGTGATCGAAACCAACCTCAACTCGATGTTCAACGTCACCAAGCAGGTAGTGGCCGATATGGTGGAAAAAGGTTGGGGCCGCATTATCAATATCTCGTCGGTCAATGGCGAGAAAGGGCAGGCGGGCCAGACCAATTACTCGGCGGCCAAGGCCGGGATGCACGGCTTTACCATGGCGCTGGCGCAGGAAATGGCGAGCAAGGGGGTGACCGTCAACACCGTCAGCCCGGGTTATATCGGTACCGACATGGTCAAGGCGATTCGCGAGGATGTGCTGGCCAAGATCGTTGCAACGATTCCGGTCAAACGCCTCGGCGAGCCCAGCGAGATCGCGTCGATCATCGCCTGGCTTGCTTCGAACGAGGGAGGCTACTCCACCGGCGCAGACTTCTCGGTCAACGGCGGCCTGCACATGGGTTGAGACGCTCGAAAGGGCTTGTGCTTAGCCGAAGCGGCTTGCGCTCGCCAGGCCCTGGGCCCTCGCCCAGTCGGCCGCGCCCATCTTTTTGCCGTCCTCGGCCCTTAGCTTCAGTACCTCGATCTGCCCTCCTTGGGCATTGACGATGATCGAGGTGTCGCCGATCTGCGTTATTTCGCCGGGTTTTCCTTTGCTGTCTGCGTAGCGGCCGACGATGCGCTTGCGGCTGTCAAACAGAAATATTTTCTTTTCTCCAAGCATCGTCCAGGCGCCGGGAGCCGGGTTGCAGGCCCGGATCACATCGTAGACTTGGTTGACATGGTTGGCCCAGTTCAGCCTGGATTCAGCCGCCAAGAACCAGCCTTCGTAGCCAGCCTGCGACTCGTCCTGCTCGTCGGTTCGGTACTGTCCGGCAACCACCGCGTCTGCGGCCTCAAGCAGCGCCGCCACGCCCAGCGGGAACAACTTGTTGAAATAGACCTCGCCCAGAGTTTCGTCAGGACCGATGCTGCAGGTTTTTTGCAGAATCACCGCACCTTCGTCGAGCCCATCGCTGGGTCGGAAGATCGTCAGGCCGGTTTGCGTTTCTCCACGCGCAATCGCCCAGTTGATTGCCGATGGCCCCCGGTATTTTGGCAGCAGGGAAGGGTGGAACTGGATGGTTCCGTGCTTTGGTATCTGTAGCAGCGACTGCGGCGCAAACTGCAGCACATAGGCCATCACGCCCAGATCGGGCGCCAGCGAACGCATCGCCTCCTGTGCCGCGTCGCCGGTGAGGTTGTCGAGTTGAAATACCTGCAGGCCGCGGGCCTCGGCCTCGAGCCGCATCGCGTCGGGCTTGCTGCCGGCTTTTTCGGGCCGGCAAAATACGCCGACGATCTGGTCACCACGGTTGAGAAAGGCCTCGAGTGCGGCCTTGCCAAAATCCTGCTGTCCGATGATGACAATTTTCATGATGGGGTTCGGGTTGGGTGGGCGACGCTCAGATGACTTTCGCTTCACGCAGCAAACTTATCTCGACTGCCGAATAACCGAGTTGTTGCAGCACCTCGTCGGTATGCTCGCCAAGCAGCGGCGAGCGCGTGACTTCGGTCGCGCTGTCGGACATCTTGATCGGGTTGCCCACCGTGAGGTACTTTCCGCGCTCGGGATGGTCGACCTCTACGATCGTTCCGGTCGCACGCAGCGACGGCTCCTCGGAAATTTCCTTCATGGACAGTATCGGGCCGCAGGGAATGTCGTACTGGTTCAGGATCTCCATCGCCTCGAACTTTGTCTTGGTCATGGTCCATTTTTCGATGCGCGCGAATATCGGTTTGAGGTGCAGCAGGCGCGCCGCTGGCTTGGCGTAGGCCGGGTCGGTGATCCAGTCCTCCTGCCCGATCACCTTGCACACCGCCGGCCATACGGCGGCCTGGGTGATGAAGTAGATATAGGCATTGGGGTCGTTCTCCCATCCCTTGCATTTCAGGATGGAGCCGGGCTGACCACCGCCCGAGGCATTGCCGGCGCGCGGAACTGCGTCGCCAAAAGCGGTGTCGGGATACTGCGGGTACTCGTTGAGCGTATGGGTACGCTCCAGGCGCTGCTGGTCGCGCAGCTTGACCCGGCACAGGTTGAGCACCGCGTCCTGCATCGGCGCCAGAACCTTTTGGCCGCGGCCGGTCGCGTTGCGCTGGTACAGCGCCGCTACGATTCCCAGCGCCAGGTGCAGCCCGGTGCCAGAGTCGCCAATCTGTGCGCCAGTGACCAGTGGCGGGCCATCGTCAAAGCCGGTCGTCGACGCGGCTCCCCCGGCGCATTGCGCCACGTTCTCGTACACCTTGCAGTCCTCGTATTTCCCGGGCCCGAAGCCCTTGACCGACGCGACGACCATGCGCGGGTTCAGCTCCTGGATACGCTCCCAGGTGAAACCCATGCGGTCGAGCGCTCCCGGCGCAAAGTTCTCCACCAAGACGTCACAGGTCTTGATCAGGCGGTCCAGCACTTCCTTGCCCTTGGGGTCCTTGGTGTTGACCGTGATCGAGCGCTTGTTGTGGTTGAGCATCGTGAAGTACAGGCTGTCAACGCCGGGGATATCGCGAAGTTGGCCACGCGTTGCATCCCCTTCGCCGGCTTTTTCCACCTTGATCACGTCGGCACCGAACCAGGCCAGCAGTTGGGTGCAGGTCGGGCCGGACTGAACATGGGTGAAGTCGAGAATGCGAACGCCGTCTAGTGCTTTGCTCATGGGGGTTTCCTTGTGGGCGCAGGTTATTTTTTGTTGGCCGCGGTCTGCGGATTCAGCATGGTGATGCGGCCGCTTTCCGTCCCGGCGGTTTCGTCGATGACCGCATTGATCAGCGTCGGCTTGCCGGATCGTAGCGCCTCGTTCAATGCCACCGATAATTCGGCGGGTGTCGTGGCGTGCACGCCGACACCGCCGAACGCCTCCATCATCTTGTCGTAGCGCGCGCCTTTGACGAAAACGGTCGGCGCCACATCGGCGCCACCCGAGCCATTGACGTCGGTGCCGCGGTACACGCCGTTGTTGTTGAAAACCACCACGCAGACCGGCAGGTTGTAGCGGCAGATGGTCTCGACCTCCATGCCGGAAAAGCCGAAGGCGCTGTCGCCTTCGATGGCGATCACCGGCTTGCCCGTTACCACTGCGGCGGCCACCGCGTAGCCCATCCCAATGCCCATGATTCCCCAGGTTCCCACGTCGAGACGCTTGCGGGGTTCGTACATGTCGACGATGCTGCGCGTGAAATCTAGTGTGTTGGCGCCCTCGTTGACCAGCATCGCGCTCGGGTTGGCTTTGACGACCTCGCGTATGGCGCCCAGCGCGCTGTGGAAGTTCATCGGCGAAGGGTTCTTGGCCAGCGTTTCCGCCATCTTCGACAGGTTCTTATCCTTGCGCTCGGTGATTGCTCCGATCCAATCGGCCGGCGCCTTGGCCCAGTTCGGCCCGATGCCCGTCAGCAGTGCCGCCACGCAAGATCCGATATCGCCGATCAGGGGTGCAGCGATGGCCACGTTGCTGTCGATCTCGGTGGGCGCGATGTCGATCTGGATGAATTGCTTGGCAGCGGGCGCGCCCCAGGTCTTGCCTTTGCCGTGCGACAGCAGCCAGTTCAGGCGCGCACCGATCAGCATCACGACGTCGGCCTGCGCGAGCACATAGGACCGCGCCGCCGAAGCCGACAGCGGGTGCGTGTCGGGCAGCAGGCCCTTGGCCATCGACATTGGCAGGTAAGGTATCCCGGTCTTTTCGACCAGCGCGCGGATGTCCGCGTCCGCCCGCGCGTAGGCGGCGCCCTTGCCCAGCAGTATCAGCGGGCGCCTGGCACCCTTGAGCAGGGCCAGTGCCCGGTCCACCGAGTCGGAAGCCGGTATCTGTCGCGGAGCCGGGTCGACAACTTTGATCAACGAGGCCTTGCCCGCGGCTGCATCCATCGTCTGCGCGAACAGCTTGGCCGGAAGGTCCAGGTACACGCCGCCCGGACGACCCGACAGGGCTGCCCGGATGCAGCGCGCGATGCCGACGCCGATATCTTCGGCGTGTAGCACCCGGTAGGCGGCCTTGCACAGCGGCTTGGCGATGGCGAGCTGGTCCATTTCCTCGTAGTCGCCTTGCTGCAGGTCGACGATCTCGCGCTCACTCGAGCCACTTATCAGGATCATCGGGAAGCAGTTCACCGTCGCGTTCGCCAACGCGGTGAGGCCGTTGAGGAAACCCGGGGCCGATACCGTCAGGCAGATGCCGGGCTTTTGGGTCAGGTAGCCCGCGGCTGCGGCTGCGTTCCCGGCGTGCTGTTCGTGGCGGAACGAAATCACCCGCATGCCTTCGGCCTGCGCCATGCGCGTGAGGTCGGTGATCGGTATGCCGGGCAGTCCGAACAGGGTGTCGATGTTGTTGAGCTTGAGCGCATCAATGAGCAGATGGAAGCCGTCGATGGTCTGTGATTCTGTGGTCATGGAAGGCTGCCTTTCGCTTGGCGCTGGTTGGTAGCGGTAGTCTGAAGAACGGTGCCGCTGAGTCAGGTTTTGGACGCAGAGAACTGCCTGGAGTTGGTCATCAGTCGCAGCTGGTTGTCAACGTCGCCCACCCCGGAGACGGCTGCCGCGACCTGCTCGACCGCACTGCGTTCTGCGGCATTGAGCACGATTCCGCGCAGACGGACCCCGAGGGCCGTGGTGTCGATCGTGATGTCGACATCATGGGTGGCGTTATTGGCGCGCAGGGCCGATCGCACGCGCGCCTGCAGGGCCATTGCCTGCAGCATCGCCCTAGACGACGCGGTCGGGACAAACTCGGGCCGTGCGACCAGCGCCTTGATCTGCCCGACACAGGTGTCGACCGACATCCGGTCGGTATTGAGTACCAGATCAAACAGCACCGGCTCGCCCCAGTTCACGCCGAACTGCTCCTGCATCCGGCTGGCATTGGCGTTGTCGCTGCGGCGGATTTCGGCTTCGGCGAGTTCGGCATCGTCGGTGTCGACTTCGGCCATCAGCCATTGCACACGCTTGGCCAGCGGCCGCAGGATGCGTACGCAGGGAACGTGGGCCACAGGCCGCAGGAGACAGGTGGCTCCCCAGCCCCGCAGCACCACATGGCCTCGGGCGGCGGCTTCAAGCACCTCTTCGGCCGAATAGACTTCGATACTCGCCCGGTCGGCTGTCAGTCGTTCGATCGGCCCAGCCCGCCCGGCACGCAGACGACTGATCAGGCTCTTGGAGACCTGCATTTTGCTGGCCACCCGCTCGGTCACCTCATGCTGCAGCGTGCTCAGCTGAAGTTCTTTGGCCAACTGCTCGGCGATGTCTTGGGCCAGCGAGCCCATTCCCTGGGTCAGTGCAATAACTGGCATCGCTTCGCTTTCGATGAAGGTGGACAGGGTCGCGGTTTGCGGCTAAGCCCTGGCGGGGCGCAGCGCGCCCAACATCCGCGACAGCAGCGGCCAGAAAAGCATCACCAGCGCCAGACTGGTGATGCTGCCCACCAGCGGGTTGGACCACATGATCATGACATCACCCTGCGATATGAGCATGGCCTGCCGGAACGAGTCTTCGGCCTTGTCGCCCAGCACCAGCGCGAGCACCAGTGGCGCCAGCGGGTAGTCGAGCTTCTTGAACACATAGCCAATTACGCCAAAGCCGATCATGAACCAAATGTCGAGCATCGCGCTGTGCACCGTGTAGGCGCCGATCGCGCAGATGACCACAATGACCGGCGCGATGATGGAAAAGGGTATGCGCAGGATCGACGCGAACAGTGGAACCGTGGTCAGAACCACGATCAGACCGACGACATTGCCCAAGTACATGCTGGCGATCAGGCCCCAGACAAAATCTTTCTGTTCGACAAATAGCAGCGGACCGGGTTGGAGGCCCCAGATCAGCAGGCCGCCGAGCAAAACGGCGGCGGTCGGCGAGCCTGGAATGCCAAGCGCGAGCATCGGCAGCAGCGCTGCTGTTCCCGCCGCGTGTGCTGCGGTTTCAGGCGCCACCACTCCCTCTATCTGGCCGGTGCCGAACTTGGCGCCATTCCTCGACATTTTCTTGGCCAGCCCGTAGCTCATAAATGACGCTGGCGTCGCTCCGCCCGGTGTGATACCCATCCAGATGCCCACCGCAGCGCTGCGCAACGACGTGACCCAGTAGCGGGGCAATTCCTTCCAGGTTTCCCACACGACCTTCGCGTCGATTTTTGCCGACTTGCCGGAAAAATTCAGACCCTCTTCCATCGACAGCAGGATTTCTCCAATGCCGAACAGGCCGATCACCGCAATCAGAAAGTCAAAGCCCCGCATCAGTTCGGACTGGCCGAAGGTCAGTCGCAGCTGTCCGGTGACGGTGTCCATACCCACCGCTGCCAGCGCGAATCCCAGTGCCATCGCCGCGAGAATCTTGAACGGCGAGCCCTTGCCCATGCCGACGAAACTGCAAAAAGTTAGCAGGTAGACCGAGAAGAATTCTGGCGCGCCGAACTTCAACGCGAATTTGGCGACCAGCGGCGCCAAAAAGGTGATCATCAACACCGCAACCAGCGCCCCGACGAAGGACGATGTGAAGGCCGCTGTCAGCGCCCGACCTGCGTGCCCTTGCTGGGCCATCGGGTAGCCGTCGAAAGTCGTCGCGACAGACCAGGGCTCGCCCGGAATGTTGAACAGGATCGACGTGATAGCGCCTCCGAATAGTGCGCCCCAGTAGATGCAGGAGAGCATCACGATCGCCGAGGTAGGTGACATGGTGAAGGTCAGCGGCAACAGGATCGCCACCCCGTTGGCGCCGCCTAGCCCTGGCAGCACGCCGATCAGCACGCCGAGAATGATTCCGACCAGCATCAGGCCGATATTCAGGGGCGTGAGAATGACGCTGAAGCCCTGCATCAATGCGTTGATTTCTTCCATCTGGTCCGACTCCTGGAAATGCTTGGGTTATGGACGCGCTCGCGTACCGGATCCGGATTCAGTAGCCGAGAAATGCAAGCGGGTCCAGCGTGCCTTTGAAAAGAGGCACCTTGAACCAGACTTCGAACATCAGAAAGAACAGCGTGTTGACGATCACCGCGAGAAACACGCTTTTGCCGGCCGGGTACTTTCCCAGAATCACCATGAACAGCGCGATGTAGATCGCCGAGGCGAGGTACAGGCCCAGAAAATGGGTGACCAGCACATAAAGAGCCGCAGGCAGCAGCACCGACAGCACGCGCTGCGCCTGTTCGAGGTCGACAAAGGGCCCGTGATCGGGCGCATTCCCGAACACGGCCTGGTAGAAAATTCCAAGCCCCGATACTTCGATGATGATGCCGATGTACAGTGGAAAGTAGCCCGAGCCCGGGCCGTCGCTGGTCCACTCGGCGCCCAATCGGCGCGCTTCCATGATGACCACCGCGCCGATTAGCATCAGGACGACCGACACCACGGCATCTACTGTGCGGTTCTTGGCCAGCGTGGGGTTGTCAGGGGAATTGGAGGAATGCGGGTCTGCCATGAATGCTCCTTGGATGATCGGGAGGGGCGGCCTTCAATCCGCGACGCGGGTGGGAAGCGCCCCATTGCGCGCGAAACAACTCAGTCCTAACGGCGGGTCGCACCCGCGGTACCGGCCCCAGCAAAAATAGCCGCAACGCCGCAGCGCGTCATTGTTGCTAGTGCTGGAGGGTTGCGGCCCTTGCAACGAACTGCCGGACCGTTGGCTGGCAGCGAAGCCCATGAACGCCGACTATTTTGCAAGAAAACCGGCTTCCTTCATCAGCTTCAGGTGCATCGCCTCCGCGCCTTCGAGCCATTTTCGGAAATCGGCGCCCGACATGGAAGTGGTGTTGAAGGCGCCCTTTTCCAAGAAGTCCTTCCAGTCCGGTGTCTCGCGCACCCGCTTGAGCAGGTCCACATAGTAGGCTGTCTGGTCTGCCGTGACGCCCGGCGCCATGAACAGTCCTCGCAGCATGACATAGTCCGTCGGTACACCAGCTTCGGCGCAGGTTGGTATGTCGTACCAGGACTGGGTGTCGGTCACTTTTTCCTTATAAGGCATGCGCGTATCGTCAAACACGCACAGTGCGCGCACCTTGCCGGCGCGCCACTGTGCAACCGCTTCGATGGGGTTGTTGACGGTGGAGTCGATGTGGCCGCCGACGAGTTGCACCGCTACCTCACCGCCGCCTTTGTAGGGCACATAGATGAACTTGGTGCCGGTGGCCTTCTCCAGTCCGACGGTGAGGATCTGGTCTTCCTGCTTGGAGCCGGTGCCACCCATCTTGAATTTGTTCGGGCCTGCGGCCTTCACCGCGGTTAAGTAGTCCTTGGCGGTCTTGTACGGCGTGTCGGCATTGACCCAGAGTACGAACTGGTCCAGCGCCATCATCGATACCGGCGTCATGTCCTTCCAGTTGAACGGCACTCCGGTTGCCATGGGCGTGGTGAACAGGTTGGACAGCGTGATGATCAGCTTGTGCGGGTCGCCCTTGGCTTCTTTCACCGCCATGAAGCCCTCTGCGCCGGCGCCGCCGGCTTTGTTGGCGACGATCATCGACTCATTCATCAGCTTGTGCTTGACGACGATGCCCTGAATCAACCGCGCCATCTGGTCGGCTCCGCCCCCGGTTCCCGCTGGAACGACGAGCTCTACCGGCTTGTTCGGCTCCCAGGCCGCCTGTGACGGCATCGTGGCAGCGAGCATCGCAAAGCCAAGGATGCCCGCAATCTTTGCGGGCCAGTGAATGCTGCTGTTGCGTTGCATTGTGGAGTCTCCTTTGGTTTGTGATGGATCGTTCTTGGGTCGACTACTCGGTGCTGCGATTTGGGCCAGCCTTGCGAATCTCAAACTTACTTCCATAAGGCGGAAGCCCAGTACATGTCACTGCATTATGCGGTGATATTCGGCCACATTCCAGGGTTCTCCCCTCCCTTAGGGTTTGTACCGTGTCCGACAGCCCGCCTGTTTGGCCATCTTGTCGATCGACCGGGTTTCAACTCCGGCAGTAGCTGGAGCGCCACCGGTTGCGCGGTGGGGTTCGATAGGCTTTCAGCGCAGCAAGAAATAAAGCGCCAGCGCGTACAGCACGACTGCGAATACCTTCTTCAAGGGACGGATGTCCATGCTGTGCGCGAGCCGTGCCCCTAGCGGCGCGGTTAGCACGCTGGCGGCAGAAATTGCAAGCAGACCCGGCCAAAACAGGTAGCCGATGGCGCCGGGTGGCATCTGCGGAAGGTCCCAGCCGGCCAGCAAGTAGCCCAGGCTTCCTGCCAGCGCGATCGGGAAACCCAGCGCCGACGAAGTGGCGACCGCGTTGTGGATTTTCACGTTACACCAGGTCATGAATGGCACCGAGACGAATGCGCCCCCGGCTCCTACCAAGGCAGACAGCGCGCCGATCGCGTTTCCTGCGCCGAATATTCCCATCGCCCCGGGCAGGACGCGCGAGGCTTTGGGTTTGCGGTCCAGAAGCATTTGGGTTGCTGCGAACGCCACAAAGGCGGCAAAGAGATGGCCCACGATGCGCGATGGCAGCGCGGCTGCGACCATCGAACCGGCGAAGGAGCCGAGCAATATGCCGGGGGCCAGAGTACGCGCCACCGGCCACAGAACCGCACCTCGCCTGTGGTGCGCGCGCACCGACGACAGCGAGGTAAAACAGATGGTGGCGAGCGACGTGGCTACCGCCATCTTGACGGTGTAGACATCCGGAAAGGCCCTCGCTGTCAGGATGATGGTCAGGAATGGCACCATCAGCATGCCCCCGCCGATGCCCAGCAGACCGGCCAGGAATCCGGAGCACAGGCCGAGCACGATGAGTTCGGCGATCAGGGTGAGACTCAGGTCCAACAGCGCCTCGGTGTCAAGAAAATGCGGCCCGGGGCGCCCATGCGGCGTACTATGTGGCGAAGGCTTCGACCGCGCTGTGTCGAAAACCGATGAACAAGGTGTCTGCAAGTGCCACCGGACCGGCATCCTGAACCGGGGTTCAGGTGGGCAAGGGCAGCGCTGGCTTCGGGTTCATCTGACGCGAGATGATCACACCTGCCGGGCAATGTTCCAAGCCCGGGCTCTATGAGCATTGGTTCAAGGAAATATAAAGCCCGATGAGCACCGCAGACGCTTTCGATTGTAGGTCCAGCCGGGCCCAGCCGCCAGCTCTAAAAAAGTGCAGAAAGCGGCTAAATGAGCTGTCCGTCTGCGCCCAGCGCACGGTCGAGTCGCGTCAGCAGCGACGACAGCACCTGCTCGTCGTCCCGAGGGTCTGCCTGGTCGTCCTGGGTCGACGCTGCCGCGGACGCGTCGCCCACTGGGCTGGCGCGCAGTCCCAGATCGAAGGCGAGATTCAGCGCTGCCAGAACGGCGATGCGGTCGCGCGAGCGTACCTTGCCGCCGTCGCGAATCTTGCACATAGCGCTGTCAACGCGCTGCACGGCCTCCATCAGTTGGGACTCGCCGCCCACCGGACAGCCCAGCAGATAGCTTTGGCCCATTATCTGGACTTCGATTTGCTTCATCGCGCTGCCTCGCTCTTGTTTCCGGCGTCGGGCAAGCGATCCAGCAGCGCGTCGACGCGCGCACGCGCCGCGGCCAGCCTCGACTTGAGGGAGTCGCGCTCCTGCGTCAGCGCCTGCACTTGTCCCGCCAGCAGCGCGTTGGTGCGCTGCAGTTCCTCATGGCGCAGCAACAGGCGCTCCACGCGTTCAGCGATTTGGTCGATTCGGGACGGGTTCGACATAGAGCGGGCATTGTAGGGTTTGCCGCGAATGGGCCGGCGTAGAATGCTGGCGTTGGTGCTCGCGGTGTGGTTCACATGCCGCAGTTCAACGGGAAGCAGGAGGGAACGCTGGCAGCAGCAGACCTAACCTGCGCTGCCCCCGCAACGGTAAGTGGACGAGTCGCATGACTCCGCTTCCATCACGGCCACTGAGCGTCCTGAACACGCGCTTGGGAAGGCGATGGAAGTTGCTCCACCAGCCCGGATACCGGCCAACAGGGTGGAGCTGCGCTTGCGCGGCTCCGTGACGCCCAGTGCTGTCGGGGACGACGGCAAGGGCCTTTTTGCTGGGTTTCCTCCATGATGAAATTTCGTGTCGCTCGCGGGTGGGTGTCCGTGCTCGTTCGATCCACTGTCCTGACTGCGGCGCTCGCAGTTCCGTGCCTGTCAGACGCCCAGAATGCGCTGCAGTCAGTCGTGGTGAGCGCCAGCCGTTCGTCCCAGTTGCTGAGCGAAGCGCTGCCGCATACGACGGTCATAGGCCGGGAGCACATCGAGCGCTCGCAGGCGCTGGACCTGCCGGCGCTGTTGGCGGGCGAGGCTGGCTTCCAGTTCAGCCAGAGCGGGGGGCGCGGAGCCACTGCCAGTCTGTTCCTGCGCGGCAGCGCGGCGATGCAGGTGCTGGTGCTGCTTGATGGTGTTCCTCTGACCAAGCAGGACAGCACCGGAACGGTCAGCCTGGAGCACATCATGCTCGACCAGGTGGAGCGGGTCGAGGTGGTGCGCGGCAATGTGTCGGCGATCTACGGCAGCGGCGCCATCGGCGGCGTGATTCAGGTTTTTAGCCGGCCTGGCCAAGACAAGGCTCTTGCCTTTGCGCAGCTAGAGGCCGGCTCGTATGGCAGCGCACACGCAGCCACGGGAATCAGCGGGGCTTTCGGAGATACCCGCTATTCCTTCGGTATCGCGCGCCAGACAACGCGCGGATTGTCAGCGATGAACTCGGACCAATACCCCCATGAAAATCGGGATGCCGATGGTTACCGCAATAGCAACTTTAATGTCGCGCTGTCCCGGCAATTGGCCAGCGGGCAGACGCTGGGCCTGCGCGTACAGGGCAGTGACGGGCGTTTCGAATCGGACGGCGGCGGATTCGGGGGGCCGACGGATATATATCTCGGCGCCAGCAAGCTGGCGACTTGGACCGTCTACAGCCACAACCAGATCAGCCCCGACTGGCGCAGTGAACTGAGCCTAGGCCAGTCGCGCGAGCGATCGGTTTACGATGCGCGACTGAGTGCCTATCCCTACGACAGTTCCGCCATCAGCCGAAGCCAGACCTTGAACTGGACCCATAGGCTTCAGGCGGGCCCCTGGCTGCTTAGCGCCGGAGTCGAACGCCAACTGCAGTCGATAGCGTCGAGCGACAGCTACGCCACCGAACTTGATCGTTCGCGTGCCGTGGGTGCGCTGTTCGCCGGCATGTCGGGGAGTCAGGGTCCGCATGCGATGCAGTTGAACCTGCGCCGCGACGATGCGCAGGGACTCGCCGCCAGCACGACCGCGTACGCGGGCTACGGATTCACATTGGCAGCGCCATGGAAGCTGATCGCCAGCATGTCGACGGCGTTCAACCTTCCGCCGCTGGGCTATTTGTATGACGCCTTCTCGGGAAATCCGGCGCTGCTGCCCGAAAGTGCGCGCTCGGCGGAACTCGGGCTGCAGTTCGCGCAGGGTCGGCAGTTGCTGCGCGCGACGCTGTTCAGAACCCGGATCTCCAACCTGCTGTTGTACGACCCCGACACCTATCGCTTCAGCAACCTGAGCAGCGCCAGGAACCAGGGGCTGGAGCTCAGCGCCAGCGGCAGCGTGGCCGCAGCCGATTGGCGCGCGAGTTTGACCTTGCAGGATCCGACCGATGCCGGGACCGGCCTGCGACTGGTGCGCCGCGCTGCCACGATGGCCGCTGTCGGTGCCTCCGTACCGATGGGCCCGTGGCGACTGGGTGCCGATCTGCGGTTCAGCGGCGAGCGGCCCGACCGCGCCGACAATCCGGTCATGCCGGCCTATGCCGTCGCCAATCTGAGCGCCCGCTACGCGTTGAGCGCCGAAGTGTCGCTGACCGCCCGGGTCGACAATCTGTTCGATCGCCACTATCAGACCGCCTACGGCTACAACCAGCCCGGGCGCGGCGCATTTGTCGGTATGCTCTGGGCGCAGAAATAGCCCTCGCCGCCAACCCATGACTGCTGCAGAACCTTTGAACCCGCGGTGCGGCGCCTACCCGGTGACCGCGGAAGCCCGGCGGGCGCCGCCGTGGCCGCCTGCTTGCGGATACGGTCCTCAGCGCATCGTCTGCCTGACCGAAGAGACAACCGAGTGGCTGTATCTGCTTGGCGAGGAGGCGCGCATCGTGGGCATTTCAGGCTACACCGTCCGGCCCCGAAGAGCCCGTGAAGAGAAGCCGAAAGTCAGCGCCTTTCTGAGCGCCAGGATCGACAAGATACTGGCGTTGCGCCCGGATTGCGTCTTTGGTTTTTCCGACCTGCAGGCGGATATCGCTGCGCAACTGATCCGCCACGGCGTGCAGGTGACCGTCTTCAACCAGCGCAGCCTGGACGAAATTTTCGCCATGCTCTATCAGGTGGCGGCGATGGTTGGCCAGGCGCAGCGTGGGATCGCGCTGATCGACGCCATGCGCACCCAATTGGCGGCAATCGCGCGCGACGCGGCGCAGTTGCCCCGGCGGCCCCGGGTGTTTTTCGAGGAGTGGGATACGCCGCACATCAGCGCGATCCGCTGGGTTTCCGAGTTGATCGAAGTGGCAGGCGGCGACGACTGTTTCGCTGAACTCGGACGGATGCCGATGGGGAAGGATCGCATCATTGCCGACCCGGGAGAAATCGTACGGCGCAATCCCGACATCATCATCGGCTCCTGGTGCGGCAAGAAGTTTCGCGCCGACCGGGTGGCGGCCCGCGACGGATGGGCGCTGGTGAATGCGGTAAAGAACCGACAACTGTTCGAGATCAAGTCCCCCGACATTCTGCAGCCCGGTCCGGCTGCCCTTACCGACGGTGTCGGGCAACTGCACCGCATCGTGATGGCTTGGAGCCAGTCGCATGGCTGATGCGGTGCGTGCCTTGCTGTGTGCCATGCTCGTCGGCATGCTGCTGGCGGGCCAGGCAAGTGGCGCGACCGAGGTGGTCGACGATCGCGGCGTGCGGCTGCGGTTGGCGCGGCCACCGCAGCGCATCGTTGCGCTGTTGCCGTCGCTGACCGAGATGGTCTGCG